>Ga0315912_10001620_pt1 | contig 26717 bp, 19 predicted proteins | sample VfabasoilMG_FD_204469 | JGI IMG/M metagenome (GOLD analysis project Ga0315912, IMG submission 204469) | Garden soil microbial communities collected in Santa Monica, California, United States - V. faba soil | ecosystem: Environmental > Terrestrial > Soil > Garden | place: USA: California... | reverse complement strand
AAGAGGACACCAACCCGGAGGTAGTACAATCTCCGACTGGTTTCCGCTCGGGTCACCCCGGAGTCTGGATCAGCTCCAGCACCTCGGCCATGTCGGTGAACGGCCGAGCCCCCGCCGCGGCCAGAGCGCCGGGGTCCGCATCGGCGGCGTAGCCGAGTACGCGCATGCCCGCGGCGACCGCGGCGCGCACGCCCGTCGCCGAGTCCTCGATCACGAGGCAACGCTCCGGCGCCTCGCCGAGCTGAGCGGCGGCGTACAGATACAAATCGGGCGCAGGCTTGGGGCGGGTCACCATGGAGGCACTGAAGACCCGCGTGCCGAAGTAGCGCCCGAGGTCGCACACGCCAAGCGAGAGGCGCACCCGCGGCAGCGGCGACTGGGACGCGACAGCGATCGGCGTGCCCTGCCCCACCAGCTGCTCCAGCACGGCACGCACGCCGCGCACTTCGCACAGCTCCGCGCGGAAGAGCTCCGCCGTCTCCATCGCCCAGTGATACATCCAGTCGTGCGGCAGGCTGCCGGCCAGGGTTTGCTCGATGGTGCTGGCAATGCTTCGGAACGAACACCCCTGGAACTGCGCCCGCACCTCATTGGGGGTGAGCGACCAACCCCAGCGCGTGAGCAGCGCCGCCTCGACCCGGCATACCAGCCGCTCACTGTCGACGAGCACTCCATCGCAATCGAAGAGAACCGCCATGGGAGCAGGGTAGTCGGGGCGCGCGGGCGCGACGAGCTTCTGGCGCAGACTCGGGCAGACCGGGGCCGGATGCCGAGCCTTTTGACAGCCGGCGGCGGCGCCGCTAAGCCAGTGGCGTGACGGAAGAAGTCGTCGATCTATTCAGCGATACCGCAACGCAGCCCACGAGAGGGATGCGGGAGGCCATGCTCTCGGCGCCGGTCGGCGACGAGCAACGGCGCACGGACCCGACCGTACGGCGCCTGGAGGAACGCATCGCGGAGCTCGTCGGCAAAGAGCGCGCGATCTTGGTGCCGTCCGCGACCATGGCCAATCAGATCGCCCTCGCGTTGCACGCCGCGCCCGGAGACGAGGTGCTGTGCCACCGCACGGCGCACGTGATCAACAGCGAGGGCGGTGGGCTTGCGGCCAACGCCGGGCTGCAGGTGATGGCCCTCGGCGGGGAGCGCGGCATCTTCGACGGCGCCACGGTGCTCGGCGCGCTGCGCATCGACGATCCGCACCAGCCGATCAGTCGCGCGGTGGTGGTGGAGAACACGAGCAACGGCGGCGGCGGCAGCGTCTGGCCGGATCCGGCGTTTTTTAGCGTCGTGGAGGTGTGTCGGGAGCGGGGCCTCGCGCTGCACGTCGACGGCGCGCGGTTGTTCAACGCAGCCGTCGCCCGCGGGGTATCGCCCGCACACTGGGGCCGCCATGCCCAGACGGTGCAGGTCTGCTTTTCCAAGGGTCTCGGCTGCCCCTTCGGCGCCATCCTGGCGCTGGACGCGGCGCTCGAGTCGCGCGCGCGGCGCATCAAGCAGCGCATGGGCGGTGCGCTGCGCCAGGCGGGCATCGTGGCGGGCGCGATGTTGTACGCCCTCGATCAGCACGTGGAGCGGCTCGCGGACGACCACCGGCGCGCAGCTCGGCTCGCAGCGGCGCTGGCCCAATTCCCCGCGCTCGAGGTCACGCCCGTGGAAACCAACATCGTGTACCTGCGCTATCTGCATGGCAGCGGCGCCGAATTGGCGGAGCGCCTGCGCGCGCGCGGGGTGCTCGTATCCCAGGCGGGCCCCGATCGGGTGCGGGCCTGCACCCACCTGGGCATCACCGATCGCGGCCTGGAGCATGCGATCGACGCCTTTTCCCAGGTGCTCTCCGCCTAGTTTCCCGCGGGCTCTTTTCCCGCGGGCTCTGCAGCTCGTTTCCTCCAGGCTCCTCACACGGGTCCGCAACTACGCGGAAGGACGGGCGGTTCTGCGCTGCCCCGGGCGATCCGTGGGGGTGCGGTCACAATCTGTCGCGAAAACCGTGCCAGGGTTGTTCGGCCCACTAAAATGAGGTAACCAGCCGACCCCCCACCCTGGAGTTGCAAGCGAAATGGCCCGCGTCACCGTCGAAGACTGCCTGGAACACGAAGAGAACCGCTTTGCCCTGGTGCTGCTCGCCTCCAATCGGACGCGGCAGTTGATGAAGGGCAGCCAGGCGCTGGTGCGCGGCAACAACAAATCCGCGGTGATGTCCCTGCGTGAGATCGCCCAGGGCAAGGTGCGTTTCCACCGGGAGAGCATCGAGGTGATCCGCGAGTGGCTCGAGGAAAAGGGCGTCGAGGGGCGCTGAGCGATTGGTGGGCGCCCGTGCCAGGCAGCGCGCGGACTCCGCACCCCCGTAGCGGGGCGCGCTCGTTTGATCGGCCGAGGCCCCACGCAGCGCGGGTCCCCATCCTCGGCCTTACGTTGTTTCGATCCAAAGTGCTGGTTTAGGCCCCACCGAGTTGCGCAGGTGCCGCGCCCCTTGGGGGGTGCTGCGCTCGCGCGCTGCCTGGCACGGGCTTGTGGGTGACTGGGAAATACGGCGACGGACGTCGACAGAACGGGCTGCCTCGCTCGAGCAGCGTTCCCCGTGCCGGTGAAGGACTGCGAGGAGCACCTCCCAGTCCATCCGAGTCGAGCGCGGGGCATGCGCGAGCGCAGCACCCCCAAGGGGCGCCTACCTCCCAGTCCATCCCAGTCGAGCGCGGGGCATGCGCGAGCGCAGCACCCCCAAGGGGCGCCCACCTCCCAGTCCATCCGAGTCGAGCGCCGGGCATGCGCGAGCGCAGCACCCCCAAGGGGCGCCTACCTCCCAGTCCCTCCGAGTCGAGCGCCGGGCATGCGCGAGCGCAGCACCCCCAAGGGGCGCCTACCTCCCAGTCCCTCCGAGTCGAGCGCCGGGCATGCGCGAGCGCAGCACCCCCAAGGGGCGCCTACCTGATCAACCGGCAGGACGCCAAACCAGCACCTTGGATCGCGACAACTCGAGGCCGAGGATGGGGACCCGCGCTGCGCGGGGCCTCGGCCGATCCAGCAAGGGCGCCCCGCTACGGGGTGCGGAGTCCGCGCATGCCCCGCGCTCGACCCACCACCCGCGCATGCCCCGCGCTCGACCCACCACCCCGAGCCCTGGATGAGCTCGGGCAGTTGTCAGCGCTTTGGGCTTACCACTGGACGCGGAAGCGGACGCCGGCGGTGCGGGGCGGGTTGTAGAAGCGGAGGTTGAGGCCGGCGGTGGAGATGATGCTGGTCGTGTAGGCGATGTTCAGCACGTTGTTGACGAAACCGCTGATCGAGATGCGACCGTCGGGGTGCTTCCAGCCGGCACCGATGTCGAAGTGCGTGTAGGCGGGGACCACGTCCGTGAGGCGCTGCTGCGTGATCTGGGCGACCCGGAAGCTGGGGCTGGTGGGCAGCTCCGTGCCTTCGGCGGGCGGCAGCATCTCTCCCTCACCGTTGTAGACGCTCATGTAGCTCTGGGTCTTGGTCTGGCTCTGCAGCACCCAGTCGAAGGAGCCGACCGAGCTGAAGATGAGCTGCGAGAGCGCAAGATTCAGCGTCAGCGCCGAAACGCGCGGCAGGGTGTTGCCGCCGAGATCGACCTTGTAGTTGTCGCCGGGAACGGTCGCGGAGATGCGCGAGTCGTTCACCGTGGTGCCGTCGGGGAACTTCGCGTCCATGAGCAGGACGTGCGCCTCCGCCTCGAGCCCGGCCGGCAAGCGCAGGGTGGCATCGATGTCCAGACCGTAGACCGGCGTGGTTTTCTCGGTGTTCTGGCGCACCGCCGAGTTCGGCGCACCTTGGACCATGTTCTCCATATCGCCACCGGGATCCGCGCCGCTAGGAACGCCAACGATGGTCTGGAACACCATGTTCTCGTAGAGATACGTGAACGCCGAGGCGTTCAGGCGCAGGTTCTTCTCGAAGAACTGGTTCTTGCTGCCGAGCTCGAACGCCAGCACGCTCTCGGGATCGTAATACGAGTCGTAGAGCTCGCCGGGCATCGTGCCCGGGGCCGTGTCATTGAAGCCGCCCGCTTTGTGGCCCGTGGTGACGGTGAGGTAGAGCAGGCTGTCTTTGCTGACATCGAACTCGACGCCGGCACGCCAGTCGAAGAAGTTGTTCTTGACCTCGTTGTTCTGCGGCACCGCGTTGACGATGCCCGGGTTCAGGGTGCTGGTCTTCACGCCGTAATTGCAGCGCATGCCGGGCCCATTCGGGTTGGGGATCACGCGCTGTTCCTGCGTCTCCCCGGGGGCCGCTGTCGGCGGGTCATTGCACAGCTGCTGGGGCAAGGTGTCGCGAGCACCGAAGCTCTTGACGCCATCCAGGAACAGATTGACGCGATCTTCGGTGCTGATGGTGCCGTTCGGTCCCGTGGCTTCGAAGTTGTAGTTGGCGCGGTTCAGGCCCTCGTATTGAAAGCCCTCGGTGCCGAGGCGCGGACTGCCACTGGGAAAGTTCTGCCACAAAGCCCAGAGCCCGTCGGTGCGCGACTTCTCTTCGTGCGTGTAGCGAATACCGCCGAGCACACGGAAGCTCTCGACGACATCGAAGGTGGCGTCCGCGTAGCCGGCGAACGAGCCGCCGTCCACGAACGGCATGTTGAACTCGCCGCCGCCGAAGCCGCCCGCCGGGTCCGAGACCTGACCCAGGAACACCTGCTGCTCCTCGTTGAAATAGAACCCCCCCGCCGTCCACCGCAGCCGCGAATTGTCGGGGGCAAACGCGCGCAGCTCCGCGATGAAGGACTGCGAACGCGAGTCCCAGAAGCCGTTGGTGAACACGTCGGGGTTGACGGAGGCAAAGTCGTACCCGGGCGTGACGGCGCCGGCGTTGGCACCCGTGACCTGCTGGTAGCGCAGGCTGCGATAGCTAGCGATGCCCTGAAGGATCACGGGCCCGGCGTCATAGTTGACCTCCGCCCGATAGCCCGCGTGCCACATCTCCACGTGCGGATTCATGCCGCGCAGATAGGTGCGCCGCGGGTCATCCACATCGTTGACGTCAAAGGGGATGGCCACCGGATTGAACGGATCGGTGCGGTCGACCTGCGTGAGCGGGCCGAAGAAGTTGGCGCCGAGATAGCCGGTGCCGCGCTCGGCCGTGTAGTCGAAGCCCAACAGCACGCTGAAGCGTTCCGTGGGCTGGTACAACAGCTGCGCCCGGAGGGCGTAAGAGTCCGCGTCTTCCGCAGGCCGGATGTCGTAGAGCGGCCCGGCATTCTGCCAGTACGGATCGTGCACGTCGGAAAAGCCGGCCACGCGCAGCGCGAGTTTGCTGCCGACCGGGATGTTGACCATGCCCTGGTAACGCCGGGTCGCAAAGGTGCCGAACGTCGCTTCGCCGTTGGCGTCGAACTCTTCCAGCTTCGGGCGTTTGGAGACGATGTTGACGGCGCCGCCCATGGCGTTGCGGCCACGTAGTGTGCCCTGGGGGCCGCTGTTGACCTCCACGCGCTCGATGTCGAAGAACATCGAACCTACGCCGCGGGGCCGCGGGATGTAGACCCCGTCGACGTGCAGCGCCACCGCGGGGTCGCCGAGCTCGGTGTTGTTGTCCGAGCCGACGCCGCGGATGAAGATCTCGGTGTTGCCTTCCTGCACGCCGATCTGCATGCCTGGCACCATGGTCGCCATGTCGCGAGCATTGGTGATGCCCACCGACGCCAGCTTGCTCTCCGAAAAGGAGGCGGCGACGCCCGAGTAGTCCTGCAGGTCCTTCTTGCGCCGGTCGACGGTGACCACCACTTCGTCGAGCCCGCGCTCGCCGCCGGGGGTGGCCGGTTCATCCACCTCGAGAGAGGCGTCGTCGATCGGCTCCTCGTCCACGGCGTCGGCGCCGGGCTCCGCTGGAGCTTCTCCCGCAGCAGGCGCTGCGGGATCCGCCGGTGCGGCCGTGTCGGTCGGCGCCGCGGGCTCCGCAGGCGCCGCGGGCTCCGGCTCGGGCTCCGTTGGGGCGGGCGCTTGCGCAAAGGCCTGCGCGGCCAAGAGTGAGCAGCCGATGAGGCCGAGCGTAAAGGGAAAGGCTCGCGCTACGCGGGCTGCTCTCGGAGCCCGGTGGTCAGCGCGGAAGGGTACGCTTTTCTCAGATGACATCGCGTGTCGTGCCTTGTCTTGGGGGGTTCGCACAGTGTTTCAGAGCCAGACCGGCATCTCTCGCTTCGCATCGTGACTCACGAACGCGCGGCGCAAGCGCGTGCTGCGGGCAACGCGCGGGCGATGCTTCTGAGCGCAGCACACTGCCCTAGACGACAATGTCTTGGTTGACGCGCACGGGAGACGATCGCGAGGATGCACCGAGGAGCAGAGCCGTCTTCTGGCCACCCGATTGGTAATCGGGATGGTGCTCGGGCGTCAATCGAAGACTCCGGAGATTACAGACACATGCTCCTACATTCGAATCCTCTGTACTCTATCGTCCGCGGGGCCCGGTCGCGCCTGTTTCAGCCCCAGTTCGGGGCACCGGTCGCGAGCGTCGGACGCGCGCCCGTCGAGCTGCGCATCCGCGTCGGACGAGCGATCGGTCTTGACGCCTAGCGCGTGTCGAGGGGACGCTGTGAGCCAGCAAGAGTAGGAGAACTCATGAAGATTCTATACATTGGCGGCACGGGCGAAATCTCCTTCTCCTGCGTGCTGGAGAGCGTCGCGCTCGGTCACGACGTCAGCATCTTCAACCGGCAGCAGACCGACCAAGCGATCCCCCCCGGTGTCCAGCAGATCGCGGGTGATCTCGCCGATGATCGCAGCTATGCGGCGCTCGCCGCGCAGCACTTTGACGTGGTCTGTCAATTCGTGGCGTTCGACATGGCGCGCATCGAAAAAGATCTGGAGATCTTCGGCGGGCGCACCGGGCAATACGTCTTTATCTCCACGGCCTCGGCGTACCACAAGCCGATCGACCGCTTCGAACGCATCACCGAACGTACCCCACGCGAAAATCCCTTCTGGGAGTACAGCCAGAAAAAGACGCAGATGGAACTGCGGTTGCTCGCGGCGCATCGCGTCGGACAGCTGCCGGTCACGATCGTTCGGCCGAGCCACACCTACCGGCGGCGCCTGCCCAGCGCGCTCGGCGGCGGGGATTGGACGGCGCGTCGCATGCTCGAGCGCCGCCCGGTGATCGTGCACGGGGACGGCACCAGCCTGTGGACGCTGACCCACGCCAGCGATTTTGCCCGCCCTTTTGCCCGCCTGCTCGGCAACCCTCGGGCCCTGGGCGAAGACTTCCACATCACCGGGGAGGGTGTGCACAGCTGGGACGAGATTCTCACCCAGATGGCGCGAGCGCTGGGCGTCCCCGCCCAACTGGTTCACATCGCGAGCGATACGCTGGTGAAATACGAGCCCAGCTGGAAGGGCCCGCTGTACGGGGACAAGGCGCCGTCGACGCTGTTCGACAACAGCAAGGTCAGCGGCGTGGCGGGGCCATTCCCTACCAAAGTATCGATCGAGGCCGGCTTCGCCAGCGCCGTGCGCGACGTGCGGGCCCGGCTGGAGCGCGGCGCCGGGCAGGATGCGGCGCTCGACGCCAAGGTCGAGCGCATCTTGCAAGAATGCGGCTGAGGCCGACGTTGCCCCTTTTCGATGATGTCCCTCTTCGATGATCTCGGGGGAGAGCCGGTGCTGCGCAGCATCATCGGCACGTTCGTCGATCGGCTCTTTGCCGATCCCATGATCGGCTTTCATTTTCGCAAGGCAAACCGCCGCCGCATCGCGGAGAAGGAGTACGAACTCGCCGCGGAGCACCTGGGCGGCGGGGTCCAGTATAGCGGCAGGCCGCTCGGCGAGGCCCACGCGGCCCACGCGATCCTGGGCGGCCAATTTGACCGGCGGCTGGAGATTCTACGCCGTACGCTGGAAGAGGCGGGCGCTCCGCCCGCGGTCGTGGCGCACTGGATCGCCTACACCGAGAACCTGCGAGCCCTCGTCACGCGCGACCCGAGTGGCCAATGCATCGGCGACGACCTCGCCGGTGGGGGTTCGAACGCCCCTCCCCCACCGAAAGGTGGGCGATGACGCGTCTCGCTGGCCTGTCGATCCGCGTGCTCTTGCTCGTGGCTCTGCCCCAGTGCGCGACCTCGGGCCACAGCTGGGTGGCGGAACCCTTCGAGCCGACGACGTCGGGAGCAGAGTTTCCCCCCGCAGCGCCGGCGCCCGCCGCCGTCACGAGGCCGCTCGATGCCCACCGCATCGGCGGCACGCCCGATCCTCTCGCGGCGCAGAAGCTGGCGGTAAAACAGGCCGATCCGGCGATGGGACGGCGGCTGGGCGTATTTCGCAACACGTATTACGACTTTCCGGAAGAGCGCGAGTACGCGGGGGAACCGGTGGACGTCTTCGACGCCAGCTGCCAGCCCCTGGCGCGCGTGCCGATGGAGTTTCACGATTCCATCTGCATGCAGGGCAGCGGCCTGCTCGCGGACGGCCGCACCCTCAGCTTCGCGCGCCGCGGCTGCAGCTGCGCTCGGCGCTGCCCGCGCAGCGATCAGCAGATCTGTTTCGAGGCGCTGGCTGCCGAGCGCTTTCCCTGGGGCCGGGGCGCCACGGGCGAGCCGATCGTGCCGCTCTTGACCGTCGCGGTGGACAGCAACGTGATCCCGCTCGGCACGCCGCTCTTCATCCCGGAGTATCTCGGGCTACCGCGCGACCCCGACAACCAGTCGAGCCACGACGGCTGTTTCATCGCCCAGGATCGCGGCATCAAGATCCAGGGCGAGCACATCGACGTGTTCACCGGCGAAGAGGTGGTGACGCGCCTCTGGAATCAGCTGGTGCCGAGCAATCAGGGCGTGACGGTGGTGGTGGACAGCCCCTTTTGCGCTCGCTACTCGGGCAGCTTCCCCCCGCTGGAGGAAGACAGCGCGAGCAAGCAGCGCTCCGGGCCAGGCCCGGGCTCGATCGAGATCACGATCCGCGAACAGCTCTGACGCCTGCCGCCTCGGGCAGAGGGATCAGCAGCGGGCGAGCTGATTTCACGCCGTTGGAGCTCCCGGTCATGTTTCGTGGCGAAAAATGTGGCTTTTGGGGCGCTGTTCGAGCCGGGCGCAAGACGCTGTCGGCCGGGTCTAGCGCTCGGGCCTGGTGCCCGCGCTGACGGCTGCAGCGCCGCCGTGCGCCCGAATCAACGACAGGTCCATCTGTGTTGCATGATTTCGCTAGCGCTGTGCAATGCCCCGAAGGAAGGTCGCGACCTTCAGAAGTACGTCGCGGTTGTGGTCACTGCCCCTGGGAGTTTTCGCTTGATCACGTCGTCCTGGAATGTGCGCCTGCCCGCGCTGCGCTGGCCCTTGGTTCTGCTGGGGGTGTCCCTGGGCGTGTTCTCCGCCGTCTCCCCGGAGGCGGCAGCGTTTGCGCCCACCCCAGTGACCGAATTAGCTCTGCTGGGCACGGGCCACGTCACCATCACGGAGAACGCCATTCTGCGGGTACTGGCCAGCGACTACGGCATCACGGCGCCGAGCGCGTCCACCCGCGCCGCCATCGATACCATCAAGAGCGGCAACTCCTTCACGGACGAAGACCAGTTTCGCTCCAGCAAGCACTTCGACGGGGAAAACTTCGTGGGCGGGCACGAACAGATCATCTTCGAGCGCAACCAAGTGCTGGAGTTCACGCGCAGCGGCAACATGTTCCTGGCGCGCTTCAGCCTGGGGGAGGCCTGCCACCCGCTGCAGGATTTTTACTCGCACTCGAGCTGGCTCGAGAACGGCAACGGCGCACCGAACGCGATGCTGACCAATCCCGGTACGACGCAAGACCAGCTGCTCGCCGCCTTCCAGCAGTGGCGCGCCATGCAAGCCGGGCCCGACGACGCGACCTGTGGGTCCTGCAACGCGGCCGTGGAGCTGCAGCCCTCGTGCCCGGATTGCCGCAGCAACCTCACCAGCTCGCGGCTCACCAGCGGGTACTACGGCGGGGAAGACCGCCAGCCGCGCGCGGGGGTGGCCAAGTGCACCCACGGCGGTCTATTGGATTCGAGCGCGCCCGCCTGGCCAGGGGAGCCGTTCCTTTCGCCGCTGCCCTTCCGCTACGGCATGAACAAGGACGGCAACAACTGCCGCTTTTCCCCGCACAACCACCTGCACGACACCGCGGCCAGCGTGGCCACCAACGCGACCGAAGCGTTTCTGCGTGCGCTCAAGGCGGAGCTCACGGATGCAGAGTTCCGGCAGCTGCTCGGCATCGGGCCGAGTTTCAACCTCACGCTCGATACCACCTCCAGCATGGAGCCGGTGATCGACGGGGTGCGCGACTCCGTGCACACGCTGCTCGAGGAACGGGCGGGTACGGGGGAGACGCCGACGCAGCTGGTGATGGTGGAGCTGAACGACCCCGCCGTGGGCCCTGCGCGCACCACGTCCGATCCCGCCGCGTTCGAGGCCACGCTCGCGAGCCTGGAGGTGCGCGGCGGCGGGGACTGCCGCGAGCCCGCGATGGATGCTCTGTTTCAGACCGTGTCCGCTGCGGAAGATGGGTCGTCCGTGATCCTGTACACGAACGGCTCCACCAAGGACGCCGAGCAGGCGGATGCGGTGACGGCGCTGGCCAACGCCAAGGGCATCAGCGTGTACCCGTCGCTGTTCGGTAGCTGCTCGCCGTATGACCCAGCGTTCTTCAAGGTGGCCGAACAGACCGGGGGGCAAGTGTTTGCGCTCGATCCCGCCGAGGCAACCAACGTGGGCGCCGTGCTGAGCGCCACGGCGCGCACGAACTCCGCGCGCCTGCTCGCCAAGAATTTCGATCTGAGCTCGACGCTCAACCAGTCCGAGTTCCTGGTGGACTCGACCATCAGCCAGCTGTCCGTATCCATCTCCGCGGAGATCGCCGAGCCACCCGCCACCGGCGTGCCGGACGCCGGCGTGCGGCTCGAGGAGCTCCTGCAAGCCACACTGCTCGCACCGGACGGCAGCAGCGTGAGTGCGGCCACCCCGGGCGCGAGCGTGGTGGAGCTGTCCACGGGCCGCGTGATCACGCTGACCACGCCGGCCGCGGGGCGCTGGTCGCTGCAGCTTTCGGGCTCCGGCCGCGTCAGCGTGGCGGTGGTCGCGGAAACGCCGCGGCAGCTCTTCGGCGTAGAGTTCAGCGAGCTGCGCGGGCGCGCGGGCCACCAGGGCTTGTTCCCGATCCGCAGCATGCCCGTCACCGGCGTGGAAACGGACGTGGTGGTGCGCATGAGCCCGGACGCGCGCGCCGCGCGCCTCCTGTTGCAGACCTTCGCGGGAGACCCGCTCGGCGAGTACGACCTCACCCGGCTCGAAGACCCCGAAGGCGCCTCGCCCAGCACCACCTACTTCCACGCACGCGTCACGCCCCCCGCTGGCCAGTTCCGCGCGCTGGTGCTCGCGGAAGATGCGAGCCAGGTGCCGTTCCAGCGCCTCTTCCCGCGCGGCTTCAGCGGCCAGTACCTGGCGCTTGCCTTTGCGCCCACCTTCCCGGTCCTGCCCGGCAGCACCGCCACTCACGACATCACGCTCACGAATCAGGGCGCCGCGGACAACTTCCACATCAGCGTGAGTGAAGAGCTCGACTTTTTGGACATGCCGCGCACGCAGGAGCTGGCGCTCGGCGCGGGGGAAAGCCGCGTGTTCTCCCTGCGCGTAGACGTGCCAGACGACGCACCGCCCTTCCAGGGCAACACCATCACCGTCAGCATCGTCAGCGACGCGAACCCTGCTTCCAACACCTTCGCGGTGGTGCAGCTCGAAGTCTTGCGCACGCTGGAGGTGGACGACGACCTGATCCCGCAGCAGATCGACAACTGCCCCGACACCGAGAACACCGAGCAGGTCGACACGGATGGAGACGGCGTGGGCGACGCCTGCGAAACGGATGCGGACGGCGACCGCCGCGACGACACCGAAGACAACTGCCCCATCGACGCGAACCGCGACCAGAAAGACAGCGACAAAGACGGCCTGGGCGACGCCTGCGACCCGGACCCCAACTGCGCCTGCCGCGTGCCGGGTGCGCCGCGCCCCAGCGCCGGGTGGGCCCTGGGCCTGGCCCTGCTGGTAGGGCTGGCTGGTTTGCGCCGGCTCCGACGGCGCCGCCAGAAGGCCGAGTGACGTGGCGGCCGCACCCTACTTTCGCAAACGCCTGATCGGCTATGGCATCGGCCTAGGCCTCAGCCTGCTCTCGCTGCCCGTGCTGCATGCGGCCATGGGCGGCGTGAAGGGCCACTCCAACCCCGCCGTCGTGATTCCGGCCCTGGGCATCATGCTGGCGCGTGTGGCGGCGCTAGTATTCGCCGTGTTGTGGGTGGCGACCTTCGTGAGCTGGCACCGCGCCGGACGCCCGCGGGCACCCTTCTAGGATCAGCTGGCCTGCGCGCGTTCGAACAGCCAGCGCCCCTTCAGGCGGCGCAGCGTGTGACGTTCACGCCGTGCCTCTGCGCCGGCTTCCGCGAAAAAGGCCACGTCCACCTGCGCGGTGTCCCCGGTCGCCTTGCATTCGCCCAGCTGAAATAGCTGCGGCGGATCGGCGTCCGCGGTGGCCGACGCCTGCACGGCGTCGGGGTGCAACGAGCGGCTCAGAAAGCGCGCCTCGCCGACCAGCGGCGCGACGAAGCGCGCGCGCACCAATGCCTCGGGGCTCGTCGCCCCCGCATCAAACACCGAACGACAGCACTTCTTGAACTTGCCGCCGCTGCCGCACAGACACGTGTCGTTGCGGCCGAGCCGCACCTTCGGGCCGACCACCGGCTGCGGGTGAATCTCCGTGCCGTCCAGGTAGCGCCAGTTACCGTTGTGACGCTTGAACATGCCGCGCTCGTGGTGGCGCTGGGGCTCGTCCTGCATCGTGTACTTGGCGACGAACTCCACCTCGCCCGTCTCGTCCTTGGGCCCGCCCGCTGCGGTATCCAAGACCTCGAGCCCGTGCCACTTGGCGTTCTCGGCCCAGGCGCGAGTGCTCTCGCGATCGACCCCGCCGGCGCCGTCCGGGTGCAGAGACTCGAGCAAGAAATCGATCTCACGCTTGGCGTAAGCGCTGTAGCGCGCCCGCATCAGCGCTTCGGCTGTCTCCGCCTTGGCCGCGCCCGAGATGATCTGGCCGCAACAGGCGTCGTACCCTTTGCCGCTTCCGCATGGACAGTTGGATGCACTCATTTTACGGCCGGCACCCTAAATCAGGGTCGCCCGTTGTGCAAACGGGAGATCGACGACGCTGCGCCGGGAGCGGGCGGCTATGCCGGCGGGGAAGGTAGGCCGCGGCGCAGCGCGGCGCGTTGCTCGAGCGCGGCCAGCAGTTTCTGGTGGATACCGCCGAACGTGCCGTTCGACAGGACCGCAATCACATCACCGGGCTGCGCCTGCTCGGACAAGGTCCGGACGATCTCGTCGACACTCGGGAAGTGGCCGGCCACTTTGCCGAGCGCCACGACGTCACTGGCCACGCGCGCCACGTCCAGGCGCTGCTCGGCCGGCAACTCGCGCCCGAGCGGTGCGAGCAGGACCACGTCCGCCACGGCCAACGCCTCGGGGTACACGTCTTGATGCAGGTTTCGGCAGGCCGTGGCGCTGCGCGGTTCAAACACGGCGAACAGCTTGCCCTGGGCATGCCGCCCCCGGAACGCCAGCAGGGTCTCGCGCACCGCGGTGGGGTGATGCGCAAAGTCGTCGTAGACGTACACGCCATCGGGTGTGCCCAGCAGATCCTGGCGGCGAGCCGCGCCGCGCAGGCCCGCCAGCGGCAGGCGCAGACTCGTCGGTTCCACGCCAAAGCCGTGGGTCACGAGCGCCAGGGCCGCGGTGGCATTGGCGATGTTGTGACGCCCCATCAGCGGCGTGACCCAACGCCCCGCCGCCACGCCGCCGAGAAACAGATCGAAGCTGCTGCCGCTGGCATCCTCGCCCGCGGGCGCCGCCAGCCAATGCGGGGCGATGCCAAACGTCTCCTGATTCTGGAGCGCATACCAGATCACCTGGGCGCGCGCGCGTTGCCGGACGATCGACGCCGTCAGCTCGTCCGCGGCGTTGGCCACGATCCAGCCCGTCTCCGGCAGCCCACCCACGAGCTGCTCGAACGGCGCCCGATACGCCTCGAGCGTGGGATACAGGTCGATGTGGTCGTGCTCGATCGAGGTCAGCACCACGAGCTCCGCCGCGTAGTGCAGGAACTTGGCGGTCTTCTCGAAAAACGCGCTGTCGTATTCATCCCCTTCCAGCACGAAGGGGGGCCGGGTGCCGTGCAGCAGGCTCCGGGGGGCCGCCGGGGCCGCCCGAAAGCTGGTGCCGAAGCCCTGCGGCACGCCACCGATCAGGAAGCCCGGTTTCAGTCCCACGGCATCGAGCAGCCCGGCGACGAGCGACGACGTCGTGGTCTTGCCGTGGGTCCCGGCCACCACCACCGGCCGCGTGCCGGGCAGAGCGAAGCGCTGCAGGGCGCCGCCGATGTGCGTGTAGGGCAGGCCCGAATCGATGGCGAAGCGCGCTTCCGGGTTGTTGGGGCGGCACAAATTGCCGATCACGACCAGATCGGGCCCGTAGGCCAGATGATCGGCGCTGAACCCGGTGAGGCAGCGCACGCCCCATTCCGCCAGGCGCGGCCCGATCGGCGGATCAAACGCGATGTCACTGCCGGCGACCTCGTGCCCCAACGAACGCAGCAGACCCGCCAGCGGGCCCATGCCGGTACCGGAGACCGCGACGATGTGGATGCGCATGGTCTGCCTTTACACTCAGTCGTCGCCTTCGGAAAAGCCGGCGTCGCCTCCGGCAACGCCGGCGGCCCTGGCGAAGGGCTGACCGCAGAAATGACCAAATCACCGGGGTGGGGCGGCAAATCCTGGAGATCGGTCGTATTCTCTCAGGGCTAGCGGAAATCCATGGCGATTGAAGATCGAATCACTCGCGTGCTGGAGCAGGCGGAAGCCGAAGGCGAGCTCGGAATCGAGCTCCGGCAGCGTATTCAAGTGGCGGTCAAACAAGCGTTTGCCATCGAGCGCACGCGGCTGCGGTCGGAAAAGGTCGTGGCCATGTCGGAGGTCGATGCGGTCCGCTACCGCATCATCTCCGAGCTCGCTACGGACTGGGTGTACGCCGCGCGTCGCGAGGATGAGCACGGCAAGGTCAACATCGAGTGGGCCACCGAGGCCTTCGAGCGCATCACGGGCTATTCGGTAGAGCAGCTGAACGAGCGGGGCGGGCTGCGCTCGATCGTGGCTACCGACGATCTACCGGAGATCGATGCGGCGGAAGCCGCGCACACGGATGGGCCGAGCGTGCTCGAGTACCGCATCCGCACCCGCTCGGGCGACGAGTGTTGGCTGCGAGACTATCGGCGGCCCGAGCTGGACGCCAGCGGCACGCGGGTGGTGCGCGTCTTCGGCGCGGTCAAGGACATCACCGAGCAGAAGCACGGCGAAGAGGCGCTGCACGATGCGATGCTCGAACTCGAGCAGCGGGTGGGCACGGAGGCGGCGCGCTTCCGCGCGGTGCTGGATCAAGCCGGTGAAAGCATCCTGGTGATCGATCCGCGCACGCGCGGGCTGCTCGACCTGAACGACACCGCTTGCCGGCAGCTGGGCTACAGCCGCGAAGAGCTGCTCAAGATGACGTTCGAGGACATCCAGGTCGGCAAGGTACCCTGGCAGAATCGCGCGCTGACCGAGCTGGGAGAAAACAGCCTGTCGGCGGAGCAGCTGTTTCGCTGCAAAGACGGCAGCACCTTCCCCGTCGAGGTCACGGTGAAGCTGCGGCGTTTCATCGGCCAGGACTACCTGGTGGTGGTGGCGCGTGAGATCACCGAGCGCAAGCAGATGCAGGCTCAGCTCGCGCAGTCCGATCGCCTCGCCAGCGTGGGCGTGCTCGCCGCCGGCGTGGCACACGAGATCAACAACCCTCTCGTGTACATCATGAACAACCTGTCGTACGTGCTGAGCCACTTGCCCGATGGGTTCGACGAGCTGACGAGCGCGCTCCGGGAAGCGCGCTCCGGCGCCGAGCGCGTGCGAGACATCGTCAAGGATCTGAAGACGTTCTCGCGCTCCGACGGCGAGAAGATGGAGCCGATCGATGTGCGCCAGATCCTCGATTCCGCCATCAAGGTGGCGCACAACGAGATCCGCCACCGCGCGCAGCTGGTGCGCAACTACGAAGACATCCCGCCCGTCGAGGCCAACGCCCGCCTGGGCCAGGTATTCCTCAACCTGATCCTGAACGCCGCGCACGCCATCGTAGAGGGCGACGTGGGCAACAATCAGATCGTGGTCAGCGTGGAGCGGAGCGACGCGCAGGGGCAGGTGCTGGTGAGCATCCGCGACACGGGCGTCGGTATCCCGGGCGATCGCCTGGCGCGCATCTTCGACCCCTTCTTCACCACCAAGCCGGTGGGCGTGGGCACCGGGCTCGGGCTGTCGATCTGCCGCAACATCACCGAAGCGCTCGGCGGTCACATCGACGTGACCAGCGAGGTGGGGGTGGGCTCGACCTTCACCGTGACGCTCCCCTACAGCGAGCAACGGCAGACGGTGCACGCCCAGCCGAGCTCGCGCCCGCCCGCGCAATCTTCGCGTTCACTGCGCGTGCTGGTGGTGGACGACGACGTCTTCGTGGGCCGCTCGATCCGGCGGCTCCTGCGCCCGCAACACGAGGTGACGCTCGCGCTGAGCGGGCGCCAGGCGCTCAGCTTGCTGCGCAATTCAGACTACGACGTGATCTTCTGCGACGTGATGATGCCGGAGATGACCGGGATGGAGCTGCACGCCGTGGTCAGCAAGCAGGACTCGCGGCTCTCGGAGCGTTTCGTCTTCATCACCGGCGGGCCGTTCACGCCCGAGGCGCGGCAGCTCTTTGATCGGGTCACCAACCCGTGCATTCAAAAGCCGTTCACGCCGGGTGACCTGGCCAGCGTGCTGGAGTCGGCCATCCTCGCCAGCCCGTCCGCGCGCGCTCAGAACATGTGAGCACTCAGGCTTCGGCCTGGCCCAGCGGCGCGAACAAGCTCTGGATATCGGCCGCGCTGACAGCGCTCAATGGATCCGCCGAAAGCGCTGCGCCCTCCGCATCCGCCGTGCCGATGAAGCTCTCGGCCAGCTCGCGCTTCTTGTGCTGCAGCTCCAGCATGCGCTCCTCCACGCTGCCCGCCACGATCAGCTGGTGCACGAACACGGGTCGCGTCTGCCCGATGCGGTGGGCGCGATCGGTCGCCTGGGCCTGCGCTGCGGGGTTCCACCACGGATCGTAGTGGATCACGGTATCCGCCGAGGTGAGGTTCAGCCCGGTGCCGCCCGCCTTCAGGCTGATCAAGAAGACGTCGACCGCGCCGCTCTGAAAGGAGTCGACCTGGCGCGCGCGATCCTGCGTCGCCCCGGTGAGCATGGCAAATTCGATGCCGCGAGCGGTCAGCCCGTCGGCGATCAAACTGAGCATGCTGGTGAACTGCGAGAAGACTAGAATGCGCCGCGCCTGCCCGAGCTCCCCCACCAGCAGCCGAAACAGGAACGTCAGCTTCGCCGATTCGGAGACCCGCTGCGCCGCCGGCACCTGCACCAGGCGCGGATCGCAGCAGACCTGGCGCAGCTTCATCAGCGCGTCCAGGATGGTCAGCGTACTGCCGGCGATGCCTTTGGTCTGCACCATGCGGCGCACGTCGGCGTGGGCGGCGATGCGAATGCTCTCGTACAGGCGCCGCTGCGCCTCGCCGAGATCCACCGCGCGCACGAGGTTGGATTTGGGCGGCAAGTCCTTGGCGACTTGCTCCTTGGTGCGACGCAGAATGAATGGCCCGACCAGGCGCCGGAGCGCGGCGAGCTGATCTTCATTGCGCTCATCCTCGATGGGCCCGCGATAGCGCGTCTGAAACTCGGCGGCGCTGCCGAGCAGGCCTGGCATCAGGAAATCAAAGAGCGACCACATGTCCCCCAGATGGTTTTCGACCGGAGTGCCGCTCAAACACAGGCGATGCTGCGCCGTCAGGCTGCGCGCCGCGGCGCGCACCGCCGAACGCGGATTTTTGATGTTCTGCGCCTCATCCAGGATCAAATAGTGGAAGGGCTGGGTTTGCCAGCGCTCCTGCTCGCGCACCAACAGCGCGTAGCTGGTCACGATCAGCTGGGCACGAAACGGATCCGGAGCCCCGGCGGCGCGCGCCTCCCGGCGGGTGCTGCCGTGCCAGACCAGGACCGAGAGCTGCGGGGCAAAGCGCTGCAGCTCTCGCTGCCAGTTCTGGATCAAGCTGGTCGGAACGACGATCAAGCTGGGCTGATCGAGGGCACCACGCGCATGCAGCACGGCAAATAGCGTGATCGTCTGCAGTGTCTTGCCGAGCCCCATGTCGTCCGCCAAGACCCCGCCGAGGTGGGCGGTGTGCAGCCCGAGCAGCCAGCGTACCCCCGCCGCCTGGTACGGCCGCAGCGTCGCCCGGACGCCGTGCTGGAGCTCCTGCTGCGAGGCCTCGGTCACGACCCGGTCGAGGCGCGGCGGCGCCGGCAACTGCACCCCGGAACGGCGCACGCGCGCGCCGCTCTTCCCGAGCGCGCGAGCCAGCGCGTCGACGGCCGCTCCGTGGTAGCGAGACAGCTCCAGCCGCAGCGGCACCCGGCGCTCGGAGTACAGGTCGCGCAACACCTCCAGCAGCTCATCGATCAGCTCGCGCCCGATGCGCACGTAGCGCTTGGCATCGAGCGGCAGCGCCCAGCAGCGCGGGCCGCGCGGCGCCCGCCCGCTCAGACTCTCCGCGTCCGGCAGGGCTTCGAGCAGTTCGAGCAGCGCGGTCAGCAGGTTGACGCGCTCGCCGTCGATCTCCACGCCGATCTCGCAGCCGAACCAATCGGGGCGATCGGACAGGGGCCCCACGTCGAGGTACCAGGCGGGCTGCCCCACCAGGACCTGATACGGGTACTCGGGATCGACCTCGATCACGAAGCCTTTGCTGCGCAGCTCCGGCAAGGCTTGCGCGCTGAAGGTGCAATAGGCGTGTACGTCACCGTCGACGGCGACGAGATAGTTCGCCGACGATCCGTAGCCCTCCAGGTACCCCTCCAGGCAGCCGATCTCTACGGCGCCGAAACGCTCGACGAGGGCGCGCGCCTCGGCCTCGCGCCGGACGTCCCGCTCCACTTCGACGAGCCCGTCCCCCTGGGCCACAAAGAAGCGCTCGCGTTCGTCGCTGGCGCCGATCTGCGTGCCGCCATAGTCGAACGACAGGCAGAGCACGGGCAGCGTCAGCTCCCGATCCGCCCCCGGAATGGGGCCGGTCGTGCTGACGAGCATGGCCTCCGTGTAGAGGCGGAGGTGAGCAACGGGTGCCTGAGCGGGGCTGGGCCCCGGCGGGGTCTGGGCGGGGCTGGGCCCCCGCGGGGTCTGAGCGGGGCTGGGCCCCCGCGGGGTAACTGCGGGGCTGGGCCCCCGCGGGGTCTGAGCGGGGCTGGGCCCCCGCGGGGTAACTGCGGAACCTTCGATGACGAACGGTTCAGTCGTCTCGAGCCTCATCCGCTAGCTCGCCCAGCACACACTGCAGAGCCCGGCAGTCGACGTCATTGCCGCAGGCGCCGTCGGCGCACTCGACGCTGCAACGGTTGCCGAGGCAGGTGACGTCCGTCGCGCAGGAGTCCCGGCCGCCGCAAACGAGCGTATTTTGCGTGGCGAAGATGCGCACGCGCGCACAGCTCTCCCGGCCGGAGCACGACACCCGGCAGTCCCGGCCTTCGCACTGCACGGTGCTCCCGCAGGACTCCCGGCCCGAACACTCGAGTTGCAAGAGGACCGCGGCGCCGCCGATGCCGCCGCGGCAGGCCCGCTCGCCCGAGCACTCCACGTCACACTCGCCCTCGCAGATGATTTCCTTGGCGCAAGACTCGTCACCGGAACAGCGAATAGCGCAAGTCGCGCCAACGGGACACACCACGTTGTCGACACAGGCCCGACTGCCGCAGGTCACGTCACACGGACGGTCCGGCGGACACAGGACCTGGCGGGAGGCGCACGCGCCGGCCGCCGCGCAATCGAAGAAACAGGTCCCTTCGGAACAGCGGCCCCCGTTGCGCGTGCATTGGTCGCCGCAGCTGGCGTCGCTCGGGGGGTACGGGCCGGCCACGCTCCCTCCGGTGCCGCCACTTCCGGCTTCACCCACGGGCCCGGGGCCCGCATCGGGGGGGTCGACGGGGCGAGGGCCTCCCCCGCTACCGCCCGCGCCAACGGGGGGCGGCGTCACGGTAGCGCCGCTCCCTCCGGTCCCACCGGCGTTGGTCATGCCGTCTGCGCCGCTGTCAGGGCTGCCCAAGCCCGGATTGCCCACCGATTCGCCACCACCCTGGCCCAGGCCGGGAGGACTCAGCGGCTCGAGCTCCACATCCGTCTCGAAAAACTCCCCATTGCTGGCGTTGCACGCCAGCATCAGGGCTACGCCGGCCAGCCCAGCGACCCGAACGAGCGCCGTCGGCGCCGCAGCCCACCGGCGCCAGCGCGCCGCGGGATGGTCGAGCAAAGAAGCAGTGGGATTCACGCGGATCGGCAAAGAAGAGGTGGGGGGGATGGCTGTCATACGTCCTCAGATCCACGCCCGGAGTCCATTGCCTGGAGAGCACTGTCCGGAAGGGGATTGCCCGGAGATGCAGAGCTCGGCAGGTAATGTCCGGGCGGGTCTACTTTGGAACGAGACTTTCACCATACCTCAGGTTGCCACTTGGGCGACACCACAGTCGCACCCTGAAACGCGGATCTCGAGCTTTCTGCGGGCAGCGTTTTCTTCCCTGGCCGTCTTCCGCTGCGCTGCTCCCGTGTGCTCCTCCCGTGTGCTCCTCCCGTGTGCTCCTTCCCTGCCCTGGCGGGACGCGCTCGTTCCCGCCAGCTCAGGGCCAGAGCCGGGCGCATTCGGCTCACACCTGAATTTCCGTGTAGGCCCTGCCCCAGCAGCCCTGCCCCAGCAGCCCTGCTCCAGCAGCCCTGCTCCAGCATGCCTGCCCTGCGCTGCTATTCCTGCGCTCCCGCTGCCACTGCCGTGGGAGGCGCGCTGGGCTGCTAGCGACTGATCACGACCTTGCCGAAATGCGAACCGCTCTTGAGGTGCCGATACGCGTCCTGCGCGGCGGCAAAGGGGAAAACGCGGTCGATCACCGGCACGATGCCCCCCACTTCCACGGCTCGGCACAGCTCTTCGAGCTGACGGCGACTGCCCACGTAGATGCCCCGCAGCGTCAGCCCCTTCCACATCACGTCCATGGGCGACGGGTTGTGCTCCGGGCTGCCGGTGAGCACGCCGATCAGGCTGACCGTGCCGGAGATGCGACAGGCGCGCAGCGAGCGCTCGAGCGTACCCGCGCCCCCCACCTCCAGCACATGATCGACACCCACGCCGGCGGTCAGTTCCCGCGCGCGCGCGTCCCACTCCGGCACCTCCACGTAGTTGATCGTGTCCGTGGCGCCGAGCTGACGCGCCCGCTCCAGCTTGTCGTCCTTGCTCGAGGTGATGAGCACGCGCATGCCCATCAGGCGTGCGAGCTGCAGGCCAAAGATGGACACGCCGCCCGTGCCCAGGAGCAGCACGTTCTCCCCGGCGCGGGAGCGGGCCGCGGTCAGCGCATTCCAGGCGGTGACCCCGGCGCAGGGCAGCGTGGCCGCCTCTTCGAACGACAGGCTCGGCGGGGCCGCGACGCAGCCAGCGGCGTCCAGCACCACGCGTTCGGCGAACACGCCGTCGCGCGCGCCGCCGAGCGCCGAGGCCTTGCCCTCCGCGGTCAGCTCGCCATCTTCCCAGCTCTGAAAAAAGCTGGTGACCACGCGATCTCCCCGCCCGAATTGAGTCACCCCCGCACCTACGGCCAGCACCTCGCCCGCGCCATCGGAGAGCGGCACGAGCGGAGGAGCCCGCAGCACCTTGTCGTTGCCCGGGTACCCGCCCCGCGGCATCGCCAGGTCCCGATAGTTCAGGGACCACGCCTTCATGTCGAGCAGCACTTGACCCGGACCGGGCCGCGGGGGTTCGACGTCGACGAGTTGCAGGGAGGCGATGCCCTTGGGCTCGCGGATCTCATAGCGAAGCATGCGCCTAGCCTACTCTGATTTTCTCCCGCCTCGGGAAGCGGAGTAGTACATCCCCGTCCAGCCCGACACGTGGACAACGTCACCCATATCCTGGCCGGCGTGGTCGTGGCGGACGCAGCCTGGCTGCTGCACGGCAAGCAGAAGCAGCGCCGCAGCCTCACGGCGCCTGCGGGCGGCGACGTGCCACGCGGCGATGGGGCGTTCCGCGGCGCCCTGTTCACCAGCTCGGTGCTGGCCAACAATCTGCCGGATTTTGACTTCCTGTACGGCGGGATCACGCCGGGCAAGCTCGGCTACCTGCTACACCATCGGGGCCACACCCATACGCTGGTCGCTGCGCTACCGCTCGGCCTCTTGGGTCTGGGAGCGATCGTCGCGCTGCTGCGGCTTCGCGGCCAGCATTTGTCGCGCGCCGAGCTCGGCCTGCTCGCCGTCGTCGCAGCCCTCGGCGGCGCGCTGCACCTGCTGTTCGACTTCGCCAACAACTACGGCGTGCATCCCTTCTGGCCGCTCGACGACCGCTGGTACTACGGGGACGCGCTCTTCATCATCGAGCCCTGGCTGATGATCGTGCTCGCGGGCATGGCGCTCGGGGCGAGCCGGAGCCGGGCGGCAAAGTTGCTGGTGAGCACCGTGATCGCCGTGTTGCTCGCCATTGCCTGGGGCAGCGGGCTCTTGGCCACGCCCTGGACGATCGCGCTCACGTTGGCCGGGCCGAGCTGGCTCGCCTGGCAGCACCGGGCCTCCGCGCGGCAACGTTGGTCGAGCGGTGCGCTGGCCCTGCTCGGCCTGCTCTCGATTCATCTGGCAACTCGCTCGCACGCACGCGCTAGCGTGCAGAGCGCCCTGGCAAGCCAACCTCACTGGCAGGCGCTAGCACTGGTGTCGACGCCCCTGCCCGGCAATCCCCTGTGCTGGCAGATCTTGGCGGCCGGCACGGAGGGCCCGGACTATGTGGTGCGGCGGGCGCTCGCCTCGGGCTGGCCCGCGCTGGCCCAGCTCGACGGCTGCGGCTCCGTCGACGCGCAGCGCGCCGACGCGCGCGGCAGCGCACCACTCACTCGAGCGGCGCCGCCGCTGCCGGAACTGCCGGGGCTGCGCTGGGGGCCGGAGTTTCGCGCACCCTTTGCGGAGCTGAGCACGCTGGCACGACGGGACTGCGTGGCGCGGGCCTTCCTGCGCTTCGCACGGATCCCGTTCTGGGTAGAGCCGCCAGGTGGGACACTGTTGATCGGCGACCTGCGCTTCGATCGCTCCCCGGGCGTGGAGTTCGCCGAGCTCGAGCTCACGGGGCAGTCCCCGTGCCCGCCGCACCTCCCGCCGTGGCAGCCCCCGCTGCCACTGCCCTGAACGATCGCCGAACTGACTCCGCTGAACCGCCCCGCTAGGGCTGCTTGGCCGCGCTGGGCGAACGGGTCGGGTCCGCATTCCACCGTCGCAACAGGACTACCTCCCTCGTGGATCCTTTGCCGGAAAGCCTGGCACGGCCCCCTCCCGGGCGATTGACCGAGGCGCCCGGCTCTGCCAGCGTACCCTCCCAGGATGCAGGCAGAGCAGATTCAGCGCGTCAGCGTGGTCGGCGCCGGGCAGATGGGATCGGGCATCGCACAGGTCTGCGCCGCACACGGCCTGGAAGTGATCCTGAGCGACGTCAGCCGAGAGCACGCAGAGCTCGCCGTCGAGCGCATGCGAGCCGGCCTCGATCGCCTGGTGGCGCGCGGCAAGCTCGGGCAGCGCGAACAACAGGATACGCTGGCCAGGATCAGCGTCGCCAATGAATCCCCGCGCGACGTGGAGCTGGTGATCGAAGCCGCCAGTGAGGACCGCACCCTGAAGCTCGAGCTGTTCCGGCGCCTGGACGCCCAGACCCAGCCCGGCGCCATTCTCTGCTCCAACACGTCGTCGATCTCGATCAGCGCGCTCGGCGGTGTCACCTCGCGCCCCGCGCAGGTCGCCGGCATGCATTTCATGAACCCGGTGCCGCGCATGAAGCTGGTGGAGATCGTGCGCGGCGTGCAGACCGGCCCGGCCACGCTCAGCTGCGTGGTCGCCTTCGCGCGCATGCTCGGAAAGGCCACGGTGATGAGCCGCGACCTGCCCGGGTTCATCGTCAATCGCGTGCTGATTCCGATGTTGAACGAGGCGTGTTTTGCGCTGCAAGAGGGCCTGGCCAGCATCGAGGACATCGACAGCGGTGCGGAGCTGGGGCTCAATCACCCGATGGGGCCGCTGAAGCTCGCGGACCTGATCGGGCTCGATACCGTGCTGGCCATCGCCGAGGTGTTGCGCGCCGATCTGGGGGACGACAAGTACCGCCCGGCGGCGCTGCTGCGGAACCTGGTGGGCGCGGGCTGGCTCGGCCGCAAGACGAATCGCGGCTTTTACAACTACGACGACCAGGGTCGCATCACCGGCCCCAACCCAGACCTGGCTCCCTAGCTCAGGCCTCGCGGGCGCGGCTCTTCTCCGCCAGCATCACTGCGCTGATCCAGAGCAGCTGAGCCACGAGCAGGTGCGTGAGCTGCAACCAGCCCGGCGCCCGCCAGAGCACGTTCAGCGCGCCGAGCACGAGTTGCACGAACGAGAGCCCGGCGAGCGCGACGGCCCAGGCGCGCGTCTGGCGGGCCTGAGCCAGAGCCCAGGCCAGGGCAAACGCCGCACACACCACGAAGCAGGCCAGGATCGGATGCAGCACGCGCAGTTGCACCAAGAAATGTTCCGAAGCCGCGCCGCCCTGCCCGCTCGGCCCGGCGGCGACGGGAAACAGCGTGTCCCCGAGGGCCGTCACCGCGCCGCTGGCGGCTACCGCGCACAGCCCGACGAGCACGCCGCCGAACGCCCACGCCGGCACGGACCGCACCGCTGGCACGGCAGAGCCGACCTGCGGCACGGCGGCCCCCGCGGCTCGACGTGACATCGAGCCGAGCGCGCGCGCGCCCGACGACGGCTTCGACGCCAGCGCAATCGTGAGCGCCGCGCAGCCGGTGAGCAGCAAGGTATTGACCAGGTGCAGCGCGACCACCACCGCGCGCGCCACCGAGGCATCGTCCACGACCAGGCGGTTCTTGACCAGCCCTGCTCCGATCCCAGCTTCGACCACGACCAGAGCGAGCGTACCCAGGCTGAAGCGCCGCGCCCCGTGCCCGGGCGGGAAGCAACGCCACGCCCAGACCGGCAGCGCCAGCGCCAGTAGACCCAACAGACCGCTCGTGAGCCGATGCGTGTACTCGATCAGCGTCGCCTGGCTCGGCGTGCGCGGCACCAGCTGACCATGACAGCTCGGCCAATGCTCGCCGCAGCCCGCGCCGGAGCCCGTGATCCGCACCCACGCCCCAAACACGATCACCCCCAGCAAAAACACGAGCAGAACACTCGCGAAGCGCGCGAAGCGGCGCTGCCCGGCGGAGGGCAGGAAAGCGGCCGAGGGAACGTCCACGCCTCGGTTCTATAGCGCGGCGTGGCAAAGGCAAGCCACCAGCTTTCAGCCTGCTGCCGCACACAGGCCGGGGCCCGCGAAGCGCCCAGCCTCCGGCCGCATCGCGGGGCACCTCACCGCGCCATCCCACCCCGGCGAAGTTGCGGCCGCCCGGAGGAAGAATCGGGTCCCATTTCCACGGCAGCAGCACGCGCGCCGAAGCGCTCTCCGGCGCGCGAGAGATCTTGGCGCCCACGTGAGCGTGACCACGGCCCGCACGTCACCTTCGCGAAAGCCAAGGCCACACAATGCCCGGAAAGTCTTGGCTCGGGCTTCGAGCGCCTGCGGATCCTTGACCCGACCGTAGGGGCTACCGTCGGCGTGGCGAAAACTCACGCTCGTTGTCCCGCCCTCGATCACGAGCGCGCCGCGATGAGCCGCGCGATGGTGGGCGCCGCAGAGGGTGATGAGATGGTCGGCGTCATTGCCACCATCTTCAGCGCGCCGTCCGTGCTGCGCCGGAGTGCGGCCATGGCTTCACGAAAGAGCGCAAACGTCTCGGGCGCGACTTCGAAGCGCAACACGTGGCACCGCTCGGACGCGCGCTGCGGCGACGAGGGACCGTCACCCAGGCCCTTGCCGGCGACCAGCTCCTCCAGCTGACGCACGGTCTTGCCGTGAGCCATCGCAAGCCACTCGTGCTCGTTTTCCGGCACGGCGACGCGGGTGAGTTCGCGCGCGGCCGACCAGTGGATTCTGCCCTGCTCGAGCGCCCGGGTCAGCACCGGCAACTCCTCGAGCGCTTCCGCGACGCGCAGCTTCTCTTGCGTGGAACGCGGCTTGTAGCCAAACGAACGCTCCACGTATTCGCTGAAACTGCCAAAACCCAGGTGGACGTGCGTGGCACCGCGCAACGCCGCCAGCAGCCAGCGCCACATCGCCCTGAGTGGCCCGCTCAGAGCGTCGACCGGATCGGGAGCTCGCTCGAGCGTCCGCTTGTTTGAGCACTAATTGTTGGGGCCCTTGCTCGCTCCATCGCCGCGTCGACCATCGAGCGTGTATTGCCGTAGGGCCCGGTCTGAGCGAACGAAGCCTACCGCGCGGTATCGCGGGGTCGCCGCGTGGCGTCAGCGTGCCGGACGCTCCGCGGCGCTCGGTGTCCCGATGGGTCGCGCGACGCCGTGGGTTGGAGGTTCGGCCCAAACCCACGACCGGGTGGCCCCGGGGCGTTGCCACCCCGGGGCTCCCACAGACCCGGACTTGCGGGTTTCCCGCATCCGGTTCCTCAAATCACGGCTTTGCCAAGTTTCGGTAGACCGAGTGCACGATGGT
>Ga0315912_10001619_pt1 | contig 26726 bp, 25 predicted proteins | sample VfabasoilMG_FD_204469 | JGI IMG/M metagenome (GOLD analysis project Ga0315912, IMG submission 204469) | Garden soil microbial communities collected in Santa Monica, California, United States - V. faba soil | ecosystem: Environmental > Terrestrial > Soil > Garden | place: USA: California... | reverse complement strand
CCGATTTCGGCAGCCCCGCGCCGGCGGCCGGTCGACTGCTCCTGGGCTTCCTAGGCCGACGACAACACGTGCGTAGTCACCGGAGGGCTTCCTAGGCCGACGACAACTCGTGCGTAGTCACCGGAGGGCTTCCTAGGCCGACGACAACACGTGCGTAGTCACCGGAGGGCTTCCTAGGCCGACGACAACACGTGCGTAGTCACCGGAGGGCTTCCTAGAGCGACAAACGGTTTGAAACCGGCAGTCATGCTGCGTTCGCGGTCGCGACGGCCTGAGTGATCTCGAGATTTTGGATAGCGCAGCAGCGGCGCAGGTCGAAAAGGTTGGAGCGTGTGCCCCAATATCGGGCGCGCCGGCCCTGACGCTGGGCCACGTGGGCGAGACGATGTTCGATCCCGACTCGCTGTCGCAGTTGCTGTCGACCCTTGGGCGTCGCGACGAGCTTTCGAAGTCGATGCTGCAGACGCTCGTCCTCCGCAACGGTGACGGTGCGCCCCGACGCTGTCGCCATCGTGCATCGCGTACGCAGCCGGCAGCGGGCACAGGCCTCCGAGTCAAACTCGACCGTCGTTCCGGGCATGAAGTGTTCGGTCTGCCCGGCCGGGCATGTGAGCGTCAGGCGCCGCATGTCGACGTGAAAGTCTTGTTTGGTGAAGAGTTCCGGATTCGAGTTGCGGGCAACCCATGGTTTGCACACCACCTGACCACCGCGCGCCAACACCAGCGGCACGGTACTGGCATTGATGTAGCCGCGATCGATGTGGAGTTCGCTGATCTTCAGCCCTTGGCGTGCGATGTCCTGCTCGAGTTCGGGCGCTGCTTCTTCCTCGGGGCGGTTGGCGGGCATGACAGCGCACGCGAGGATTAGCCGTGTATCGAGATCGGCAGCCAGGTGCCGCTTATAACCGTTGAAGCGCTTGCTCTTACTCTTGCGCCCGTGGCGCATCTGCGGATCCTCGACCGAAATGATTCGTTCGGCAGCGACGCCGTCACGAATACGTAGACGCTTGCCACCCGGGTCGTTGGGGTCCGGTTCGAGGTCCTGGGAAACCAACTCACGAAGCAGTCGGACGTGCTCATCCAGCGGTGGTTCGTTGATCTGCTTGGACAACCGCCGCGCAATCCAGTGCTGCAACGAATCGAGTTGTTCGAGTAGACGCTGAAGCGCGTCGGCCTTTTGCACAGGATCGCTCCACTCGCAGTCGAGACCCTTTTTGATGCTTGTCGACAAGAGCACAGGGATGCCGGCTGAAACACAGATCTGTCGATAGGGTTTGTCCATCAGGTTCGCGACGCATTCGACCAGCTTGCGAGCCGCGTGACCGAGCAAGTTCAATGTGTCCTCCACCCGCCCTGCGCCCTCCAAAGGCATCGAGTCCATCGCGACGCGCAGATCTTTGGGCAGCTTCTTCGCATCGAATCCTCCGCTTGCCTGAGCGAATTGCACTGTGCGCTCAAGCAGTCGCCGATCCATGTCGGTCCGGATCAACCGCGCGCGAAAATCGTGCAAAGCGCCCTGGGAGAACGCCGGTTCGTCCGAGCCCAGCCGATCCAACACCAGTTGCCAACGCAGGTCGACGACCGTGAGCTCGACGGCTTCCGCGTCGGACGCGCCAGCGTATGCTTGCAGCAAGACCGCCATAGCCATTAACGCTGGCGGAACCGGCACTTTTCCAGCACCCGTCTCTCGATACATGCCTTCGAGCTCAGCTTGAAATGCCCCGTCGAAAAGTTCGTGCCTGACCTGACGCAGAAACCCGAAAAGCTTCTTGGTACGGGTGAGCCGCTTCAACAGGAAGCTCTCTTGCTTGGTCACCTTTGCTGACGGGGTCCATCGCTTTATCGCCATCGTGTGCCTCTGCGACGAACACGATCACGGCTCCCGCTGTGAGCGCAAAGACATTCACGTGGGATCACGTATGGCAACCTCCGAATTCCCCAAGAAATTCCGGCGATTCAAACTGATCGGCGCTCTAGGAAGCCCCTGATCAACAGCGGTAAACATTGAGTGAGGCCTAGCAAAGGCTTCGATTGGGATTGGGCGGACGTCGCTTTTTGCCAAGGATTGACCTGGCAGCTGTCGGGATTCGCCGAGGGCGTGGTGCCAATTGAGCGGAGCTGCTCGCCTCTCGGACATCCAGCCTCATTCCGGTGAGGCTCCGGCGCGTGGCTGGGGCGTGTTGGACCCCAATCAAGTCAGCGCTCAGATGCTTCACTCGCAGACGGAATCGTCGTATTCGCAGCCGAGGACGACGTAGGTTCCGGGGGGCGTGCCGCAGGTGACGGCGGTGCCTTGGGTCACGCAGCGCAGCCAGTCGAGCTTTGAGGCGGGGCAGTGGGGGTCGTAGGGCGCGCACCAGGTGGGGCGGTCGCAAGGGGCGTTGCATTGGGCTTGAGCTTTGGCGCACAGCGCGTCGCACTCGGGTGAGGTCAATACGGATACGGTGTCGCGGCACGTGCGCACGGCGGCGAGTTCGGTGGCGCAGGCGCCGGAGCCGAGCTCTAGGTCTTGGCCATTGCGTCCGCAACGGTACTCCGCGGGTGACTGCATGTTCACGCACGTCAGCCACTGCTCCCAGGGGCTGTAGCACTTGCCTGCCAGCACTTCGTGGTCGCTGTCTTTGACGCAGGTGTCGTAATCCAGGCGGCCCGGGCACTTCAGCTTGTCTAGGTAGTGACAGACGATCCCTCCAGGGGGAACGCCGTTGACGTCACTCACCTCTTGGGGCTTGGTTGGCTGTGATCGGCGGGCTTGGGTGCCGCGCCGGGGCAGGTGAACTGTCCGGCATCGACGTACGCAAAGGCGGTGGACGCTCCCGCGGTGGCTTCGAGAGCCCAGCACTTCACCGTACCGGAGAGCCCGCGCGGCCTAGCGCGGCTGAAGATGCGAGAAGCGTTGGTTTCGCCAGCGAATGTGCGTGCCTGCGGCAGATGGTTGGCTCCGCGCGTGAACTCCGAATCCCTTCGCCCTGGGGCACCCTTCCCTCGTCCAAATGTGAATAGATTTGTCTATTCGCATTTCGCGTTGCGTGGTGCTTGTCGCGCGCGACGGCTCGCGGCGCTTTCGAGTTTCGAAATGCAGACTGCGTGTCTAGATGGTCCACTCGCTCGAGGGGTGTTTTGACCCGCAGGTGGGGTGCGAACGCATGGCGCGTAGATCGCGAACCCATGAGTGGAGGCCAGCACAGCTGCGCGATCACTCATCGAACTAGAATCTCTCACCAGCGTGCCGGTGAGGATTCACTGCGTGCAGGCGTGCGGAGTTCAACGAACTCTGGTAATGCTTACGCGGCGCGCATCGAGCGCGAGAACGGGGAGCTGCGATGGATCAGACGATCTTCAGCCATGCGTTCGATTATCGGCATTGCACGCCCTCGAGGCGAAAGGCACCGAGCCACGTGCGAAGCGCGCTGCTGCTGCTCTGCGCCTGCGTGAGCTCGAGCTGCGGGCGTTACTCGGATCCGCGTGACGGCGATCAACCGAATACCGGTGTGGCGGGTTTCGCCGCTGTCGGTGGAGATTCGGGCATCGCCGGCGGTGGCAGTTCGGGGGCTGGCGCGGGGGGGCGTCCAGGGAGTGTTATCGGTGATCCGAATGAGACTGCGGGGGCCGCTCCTGGTGGTCCGCTGGCGCGCGCCGGCGCGGGTGGCGCTGTCGACTGTGGAGTTTGGATCGATGATTTGGAGGACGGCAGCGGTCGCATTTGCACGGGCGCGGGTCGCGTGGGCGTCTGGTATTCGTTCAATGATGGGAGTTTGGACGGCTCGCAGTGGCCCGCGGAAACAACGCCCGGCACTCCGATCGAAACTTCACTGATCCCGGGTGGCCGCGGCGCGAGCACCCGTGCCATTCACACGTACGGGCGTCACCAATCGGGTGGTTGGGGTTCCGGAGTGGGCTTCGACCTGAATTTCGACGGCACGACCTATCACGTGTACGACGCCAGCCGTTATCAAGGCGTACACTTTTGGGCGCGCGGTAGCGTGGCTCCGAATACCAACGAGTACTTTCGTTTCCGAGTTGGCACGGCAGCGACTACGGCCATCAAGTATGGGGGCACGTGCGGCAACAACGCGCAGTCGGAGTGCCTCGGTCCGGGCGGAGTCACCGTGGAACTGACCCCAGAGTGGCTCGCCTATACCGTGTTTTTCAAGGATCTGGGCATCGCGGGCACACGCGACCGCCTCACCAATATGCAATTCATGACCCGCTACGATTTCGACTACTGGGTCGATGACGTTTCGTTCGTCGACGGTGAGCCCAATTGTTGCTCGAATCTGCCCGCGTGTCAGGGCGGTGTTCACTTCGCCGACGCGTCGGTCAGGCGCGCATTGCTCGACACGACTGACGATGCGGCGCTCATGGGTTGTGATCGGGTGTGCGATCTGCGCAGCGTGAGTCTCACTGATCCCGCGATCCAGAGCTTGGGCGGGTTCGAGTGTCTGGGTGTGCTCGATGCGCTCGGAGTGACGGGTACTGCGGTGACGGACGTGAGCCCAATCTCGCGGCTCGCCAGTCTGAAACAACTCGGCTTGGTCGGAAACAAGATCGCCAACCTGGGAGCAGCGTTCGAGCTGCCGCAGCTCGTGGAGCTCAGACTCGATGACAATCAAATCACTGACGTGACCGCGCTCGCGTCGCTCTCGCAATTGACGAGCCTGAGTCTCAACGGCAACCGGACTGAGACCGCGCTCGCGTCGCTCTCTGGGCTCACGCACTTGACCTATCTAGGTCTCTCCCGCAACCAGCTCACGAACCTGGGCACCGTGTCCGGCTTGCCGGCGCTCACAACCCTCAACCTAGACAACAACCTCCTGACCGATATCAGCGCTCTGGTCTCGTTGCCCGCTCTGCTGGCGCTGAATGTGTCCAGCAACTCCATTCGCGAGCTCAGCCGCGCTTTTTCGTCGGGCAAGCTGCAATGGTTGGATGCCTCGAGCAACGGCCTCCAGACCATCGCAGAGCCTGCATTGAGCAGCCTGCCGCTGGGCACCTTGTTCCTGGCGCACAATCAACTTCATGATCTGAATGTGTTTCGCCAAGCGTTGTTCCATGGGTACGTGGATCTGTCCAACAATCAAATCCAGGACCTAGCACCGTTGATTGGCGCGACAGGCCTCTCGGGCCTCTCCGTGGTGTTGACCGACAATCCACTCGACTGCGCAGCCCAGGCGAAGAACATTCAGACTCTTCGCGATCAGAAGATTTTGGTGCAGGGTTGCCCGTAGCGTCGCCAGACCGACCTTGCTGCCCGGAGCCGGCGGCAAAGGCGTGACGCCTTGCCATTCACACACGGTTTGTGATCGCGATACCCTCATGGGGTGCCGAAGAACGTACCAGGTTTCAGCTGTGCCACCGGAGTAAACGACGCGCGGCGTGCGGAGGGTTGCGGCACGCCTGAACCGTCGAGCCTTCTCGCTTCACTGTTTGCGCGGGCAGCGATCCTCGAACACGGCCTGGTTGATCGAAATCGCGTCGTTTTCCGTTCGACGGTCGTCTTCGGGGGTTAGCTGGATGATTTCGATCTCTGGAGGCAGGAGGCGACGCTCGATGAACCCATGAGCGTACTCGTTGGCGTCGACTTTCTTGTAACGACTTAGAATGTAAGGGCGCGCACCATCGAACGGGTCGAATACTTGGGAAAGGTACTCTCGCTCCTCCGCACAGAGGTCGCGAACACGGCCGCGATTGTTTACGTACACGTAGCGGAAACCGGGTTCATCAGGGCGACGCGGCTGCATTGTCCACCAGAAGTACAGGTAAGCTGTGACGAGGAGCGCGCCAAGGCAAAGGACGACAACAAGCGTGATGTAGAGCATGTCGGCCGGGCTTCTTGACTGGTCGGGAGGTTGTCGTCCGCCCAACTTCTAATTCAGCCGCACAAGCTGCCGTCTTCGGCTCGTGCTGTCCAGGGCAATAGGCTGCGGTGCCGCGCAACTGAAAGCTCGCTCGACAATGAGCAGCGGTTCACGGCCGCGCCGGACCTTCCGTCAACCGAACCAACCCGCGCCGCCGCCAGCCGCTCTTGAGCAACCAGGTTCTCGCCGCTGCGGTGCAGGGGGGACCGATGCTCCGAAACGCCGCGGGCAGTGCACTTGCAAAGCCGTCGAACGACCCGGCTGAGGACAATGGATCGAGCGCCGCACCCCTTCGGGTGTCACGAAGCGCGTCGCTCGGCGAATGCTTGCGATGATTCTGCAGCACATAGACGAGCGCATTGCGAACCTGCCGCGGGCCCTCCAAATCACGACCGTGCCAGCGATCGGCCCAGAAGCGGCCGCGGCGGTACAGTAAGCGGTTCACCCGGCGAGCGATGCGTACCATGAGGCTGCGGACACCCGATGACAACGTTTCGTTGTCATCGCTCTCCACAATCAAATGCACGTGCTTGTCCTGCACGGAGTAATGCACGACGCGAAACCAATCTCGGTTGCTGTCGCGCAGCGCAGCAAGGAGCGCGTGGGCCACTTGCTGAGTGCGCGGTTTGCGACCCGCGCCGCAACGCGCACCCCCGCGCTGCTTCGGCACCGGAAACGAGAACGCCAGTTGATTGGCACTCATGAACACCTCGCCCTCAGCCAATGCTAGCGCGCAACGGGGTCCGTGCAAGTGCAAATGCCAAGTCTCTTTCGAGTTTAATTGTCAGTCTATCCGAATGAGCGCGCGTCGCTTCGCTTCATCGCCTTCTTGATTGGTGGGTCCAACACGTCCCAGCTGCGCGCCGGGGCCTCACCGGAATGAGGCCGCCGGTCCGAGATAACTTAGCCCTATTCAAACAAGCCCATACCGGCATGGACTCGCCCGGTCGCGGGCGTTACCCGTGCGTACGAGCAGCAGCGAGCTCTCCAAATCGGCGGCGCGCGGCGTCGACGAGCTCCGAGTCGCTCCACCACCACGGAAGATGTTCTTTGGAGCGAACCCAGTCGATCACATCTACCCAAAGCGTGAGGCCCAGTACCTCGACAAAGAAACGAGGACTGAACTCGGGATCCACGCTCAGATCGAGCCAATCAAGGAACGCGGTGTCGTTGGTTCCTGCGAGCTCCTCGAAATCGCCAAATCGCAGTTCGTGAGAGGCGTGCGATTCTAGGAAGGTGCGAACGCGGGGGAGTACGCCGTCGATCAGCCAGCGCGAAGCCGGTTCTTCTGGAGGTGACCAGTATTCGGATGCGGCTCGCACGGCTGCCGCGTTGACCGACGCGCCACGTTCGACAATTCCAGGTGATTCGAGCGTTGACGTTGCCCAGCGGTAGCCGGCATCCGCGAGCACGCGGCAAGTTACGCAACCGAAGAAGACGTCGTTCATGCCACCCTGTGTGTCCAGTACCAGCTTTCAACTGCGCGGGTGAACGATACTGGGCGACGTCTGCTGCAACCGCAGTTCCGAGTGGAAAGATTCAAAGCGGGTCAAAGCCAGATGCTCCTTCGTATGGAGACGCTCCAGTGAAGAGCCAGTATGCGAGGTCATGGAGACGCTCGTAGGCGGCTGCGTAGTATTCGTCGCCATGGTGCTTGGGGAAGCATGGGTGGCTGGACCAGTCTCGAACCCAGCCGTCGAGAAACCAAAACCCTTCGGCAACCCAGCGGGGGATCGGGGCGTCGGGTGGTCGCTCTCGCAGGTATTGCAGCATCAGTTCCGTAAGACGGTTGAAGCTGTTCTTGTCCCATTCGAGGTGGGTGCGTAGCTTGATGAGGAACGAGCCGTCGCTGGCCTCGAATTCATGCCGCAGCGCCTCCTGACAATTCCCAAAGACGAGAAACATTCGTTCGAGATGGCGTGCGCGGACGCGCTGAGCGCGGGGAGCCAGGGCTGCTATCTCGTCGGTCAACGGGTAGTCATCGTCGATCCATCGCAATGCCTTTTCACGCCAGTATTCCGACGAGCGCAACGCCAACAGAACCGTCGCATCCAGCGGAAACGACCATGCGACCTTGGCGGGCAGTCCCACGGTCTGCACGGCGGCCTCGATACGACGCGCAGTTTCCCTCCAAGGGTCCTCGAGCAGTGGGAAAAAGGGAACTCGGTTGTCCGGGACAACCACCCTGGTGTGGTCGGCATACAGGGCAGACCATGTGCCGTCGTCGAGCAGACCGAAGGTATGCGTTGACCCGCCGGGGACGGAATACTCCAAGATCGTGAGCCATTGCCGACTCTGGGCTGTGCCATCGACAACGACCGAACGCCAAGCTTCAGGCGCGACAGCTTGGAGCATGGTCCGAATGTTCTCGTCGGTCAGTGCCATGGCGCTCGTGTCTGCATCAACGTCACGGTTTAAGCCGCGGGGCCGTATCAGACCATTGAAGCTCGGCAGGAAACAAGGACCGCGGTCGCGGCAACCGCGTCCCGCGGTCAGAGCTGACCTGGCGCGTGAATCTGTCCGAAACGCAAAGCGGGTGCATTGCGAAGTAGAAGTGGTGCAGGCTCGCGGCGGAATTCGCTGCCAACCAAAGGATCACCATGGACCTCGAACTCGCCGGAAAAGTCGCTGTCGTCACGGGAGCAAGCAAAGGGATCGGTCTTTCGATCGTTCGGGCGTTGCAGAGTGAAGGCGCGCTCGTGGTCGCGGGTGCGCGCAGCACGAAGAACTTGGAGGACCTGGCTGGGGTTACTCCGGTGGCGGTCGATCTCAGTACGCCGGAGGGGCCCGCACAGTTGATCGCGCGGGCAGTCGAGCTGCACGGCAAGCTGGACGTGTTGGTGAACAACGTCGGTGCAGTGCGCCTGCGCTTGGAAGGGTTCATGGGCACCAGTGACGAAGAGTTCGCTTGGGGTATGAACATGAACTTCTTCTCGGCGCTCCGCGCGATGCGCGCAGCGATCAAGCAAATGCTCACGCAAGCTTCGGGCTCGATTGTCAGCGTCGCCTCGGTGAATGCTTTCTTTCAACCGGACGCGGGTACCATCGACTATGGCGCGGCCAAGGCTGCGCTGGTCAACTTGAGCAAGTCCTTGTCGCAGGAGTTTGGCCCGCGTGGGATCCGCGTCAATTGCGTCTCTCCCGGGCCAGTCGTAACCGATCTGTGGTTTGGCGAAGGTGGCGTCGCGGACACCGTCGCCAAGGCCACCGGGAGCGACGCGAACAGCGCGCGTGACAAGGTCGTGGCCAGCATCGGTGGCTTTGCTACTGGGCGCTTCACCACCCCAGAAGAAGTGGCCGCATTGGTCGTGATGCTCGCATCAGGCCGCATCGCCAACGTTACCGGTAGCGAATTCGTGATCGACGGCGGCTTGATCAAGACCACGTGAAGCCCTCGTGAGCGCCCTCTGTGCATCTTTGCCACAACCCGAGCAATTCACCGAACCGCGTGCGACTGCCTCGGATACCGCGCGCGATCGGGGGTACGCTGCGCCCATGCTCAAACTGTACGGTTTTGCTCGAGTGAACCAGGGCGCGCGTGGCAACACGCGCGATTTGCGTGTGCTGTGGGCGCTCGAAGAAATGGGACTGCCCTACGAGATTGTCGGGCTGGATCACCCCAATCACGATCTCGATTCACCCGCGTACCGCGCGCTGAATCCGTTTGGCCAGATCCCGGTGATCGATGATGGCGGTGTCGTGGTCTCCGAGTCGGGCGCGATCTTGCTCTACCTGGCGCGCAAGAGCGGCAAATTGATGCCGCGCGATCTCGCGGGGGAGGCACAGGTGACTCGCTGGTGTTTCACCGCGCTGACCACCATCGAGCTACCGGTGCTGTCGCTGTGGTTCGTGAACTTGTGCGGTGGTCAGGGCAGCAAGCCGAGTGAGGCGTTGCAGGGCTGGGCCGAGATGCGCTTGAAGCAACTCGATGGCTGGCTCGAAAATCGCCAATTCATCGCGAGCGAGGACTTCACCGTCGCCGATATCCTCATGACTCATGTGCTGGACGCTGGAACCAAGCGAGAGATGCTGAAACCGCACCCGAACCTGCTTGCTTACCGCGCACGCTGCACCGAACGCCCGGCATGGAAGAAGACGGTCGAGGCGTACAACGCGCGAGTCAAAGCCGCGTGACTATTTGCATTTCAGCGTGACGAGCGCTTTTCCGGCGCCCACCGCCGCACGTAGGCCATCGTGAATGCACTGAGCGGGCTGAGCGCTGTAGGTGTACCCGAGAGCGACCGGATAAAGCGCCGTGGTGGTCCATGCGGTCGCGTTGACGGTGCCCGCGCTGCCGGACGTCCAGCTGATCCCGAACGGGTTGCCGGGGCTCACGTCGACTGCGGTGCTCAGGTTGTTATGGCGGAGCTCCCAGAACCCCACGGTATCGCTATCGCGCGCGGTCACCGGGTTGACCACGTTCTCGAAGTAATTGCCCTCCACCAAGGCATACCCGCCCATGCGCACGTTGATACAAGACGTGGACACGTTCAGAAAATGATTGTTGAGCAGGTGTGAGTATCCGTGACGCTGCAGAGGCGCACGCGAGCCGATATTTTCGAACAGATTGTGATCGAAGGTGATGTGGCGCAGCTGATCGTCACTGTCGCTGAACCCATTCAGGCTCACCTTGTGGTGATCGTGCATGTAGTTGTACGACACCGTGATGTTGTCCGCGCCCTTCTTGACGTCGATCATGCCGTCGAACGCGGTGTCGCCCGCGCCCTCGCACGCGGCGAGCGACGTGAAGAACTCGTTGTGATCGAGCCAGATGTTCTTCGGAGCGCCGCCGCTCATGCCCTCGATCGAGACAATGTCGGAGGCGTCACCACCGGGCGTGAGCCCAATTCTCATGTTGCGAATGATCACGTTGCTCGAACTCGCCGCAATGTGAACGCCGAAGTTCGCGCTGGAGCCAGCTTCACCCAGCAGACTGATGTCGCTCTTGTTCTTGATCTCGAGCGTTTGCGCGGGCAGCGTGTGCTGCCGGCACGGGTCGGTGATGCTAGAAAAGTCGAATTTCCCCGAATACTTCAGCACCAATCCGCCCCCTTGATAAGCGTCGATCGCGGCCTGCAACGTCGCCAAAGAATTGGCAACCACTGGCGCGGCGCTACCGCCCCCTGTGGTTTCTTTGCCGTAGCCGCCGGGCGTGGTGGCGGGACTGCCAGTGCCATCTGCCGTCGACCCGAGCGAGCCAGCCGCGCTGCCGGCACTGGGAGAACCTCCCGTGCCACCCGTCGCGGACGCAGCACCGGCGGACGCAGCACCGGCGGACGCAGCACCGGCGGACGCAGCACCGGCGGACGCAGCACCGGCGGACGCAGCACCGGCGGACGCAGCACCGGCGGACACACTCGGAATTTCCGCGGCACCACCGGCGCTGGTGAAGGCGCCAGCCTGGCCGGTGCCGGTGGTCCCACCGCTCGCACCAGCTCCGCCGAAGACGCTGTTCGCCCCCGCGCCGCTCGGTGTCTGCCCACCTGCGCTCCTGCCACCGAAGCCCGCAGCTGCGCTGCCCCCCGGCGCGTCGTGAGCGCTCGCGCAAGCGAGCAGAGCGAGGGACAAGAGCCCAGCGACGGTTGAGAAGCTTTGTTTCGGAATCATCCACGCTTAATGCGCGTCAGCGACGTATCGATCGCCAAGCCGCGATCTTCCATCAGTCGCGGAAATCTCTTCTGTCCTTGGGGGGAGCACGGTCGGGACCGGCGAGCGCGTGCCTCGAGGATCAGCCCCCGGTGATCAGCCCGGAGATGTGGATCTTGACCAGCGGCTTGCTCGACTCGCCGTAAACCACTCGGCTCTCGCCGTCGATGGTCCGACGAACGATCGACTCTTCGAACATCCCCGGTCCCGTCGTCATCGTGAGCAGTGCGCCGGATGCTTCGAGCGCGCTGTTTCCGCTGAAGTTGAGGCCCGGCGGTAACGCAGGAAAATTGCCTAACCGTTGGCCATTGCCAAGCGCGTCGATCTCCCAAAGTTCCTGGCTTTCTTGCGCGCTGAGTGCGACCCAAAAGGATTCGCTCGGCCGCGCGCGAATCGCCAAGCGTTCTGCGCCTGCCGGAAGGCTGACGATGTCAGCGGCGGCACCGCTGTCGAGATTCAATACGCGCTTCTGCGTGAGCGCAAGGCCGCCATAGCCGAGGTGGAGCAGATCATCGTCGGGCGGTGGAGCATATGTGCGCGATCCGCCGAGCTCCTGCCAGGGAGATCCCACGCAGCGATACATCGTGGCGCCCTCGGGCGCGACGAAGAATTGCAGCGTCGCGAGTTGTTTCGGACACACATCGCTCAGGAGCGGATCGTTGACAAGCGGGCGCACCGGGTACTGCATGTGCAGGGTGTCGGTGAGGGGGCAGTTGTCACAATGGAACTCGCGCAGCCGTTCTTCGAATGTATTGACGTAGATCAGCCGGCCATTGCTCGCGATCTGTGCTCGCTTCGCATCGAAGGCACAATCGAACCCGGTCGCTGCCACATTGGGACAGGCAATGCTCGCTAGGGCATCTCGATAGCACGCACCCTCACTCAATGTGCCCGCCAGGTAAACTCGGTTTGGGTCGAGCAGATCGCCTGTGAGCGCGTCTTCGCACGCGAGCGGATCGCCGCCTGCCCCGCCGCGCCCTCCCTCGCCGTGAGCCGCACCGCCGACCCCTGACGTGCCACCCGACGTGTTCGGTCCCGCGCCCGCGGTGTGCCCCGCGTTGTCGCGGCCGCCCGCGGAGTCGACTCGGCCTGCAAGGCTCGGCGAACCGCCGAGCACAGCACTCGCACTTCCCCCAATGTCACCCTCGCTCAGATTGTCGAAGACGCTGGTGCGACCGCATGCCGTCCCAGAACCCACTATCATGACCAGGAACCAAACCCCGCGCTGCATGGCGGCAGACTAAGCGTATCGCTCGGCCGAAGCCAGCGAGAGACGAGTGCGAGCAAGTGCACCGAGCACCCCGGGCCATCAATAGCGCAACGCGCCGCGAGCGAGTCGCGGTGAAGTGCTGCCGCCTTCAACGGCTTGTTGGGCGGCGTTCAGCTTCTTCATGAATCGTCCGAGATGTGGTTCGCTTCTATCGACGGGTACCTGGGAAAACTCGAACCATTTGACCGCAGCGAACTCGGCCTGGTCGAATCTGAGCGGTTGATTGCGGTCCGCGCGAACCACGTACCACAGCGAAACATCGGTGTGCCCGGCGGTGAGCCCCACGGTTGTCGTGCACGTGACCATCAATGGCGCTTGGATTGCGTGGCCTGCGCTGAAGCCCAACTCTTCCGCGAGCTCGCGCACGACGGTAGTCCTGGGATGCTCACCGGGCTCGACGTGACCACCCGAGGGTAACCAGAGTTGCGCGTTCCTGTGATCGACCAAGAGCACGTGAGCGACGTCGACGACGACGAAATAGGAAACGAGATGCTTCGGAGGTGTCGCGGGCTTTGCCGTGCGGCAAAGGTCGGCGCCTGATTCGACCCAGGCCAGGGCATCTGCCAAGTGCTCACCCTCGAGCGCATCGAAAGGCAAAATCGCCGCAAGCTCAGCACGAATGACGTCTCGCATGCGCGTGTGATCTACCAAGTCTGGGCCAAAATGTCCTGCTGACCAGGGCAACAGGAAGGACCGTGCTCGCTACACACAATCTTTCATTCGGCGGTCAAGCCCCGCTTCATTCCGCGCATCTGCGCATGATCGGCGTTGAATGAGGAGTACCATCGCAACGACCATGGCCTACGACGAGAAGCTCGCCCAGCGCGTTCGCTCAATCCTCGCCGAACATCGCGGTGTGACGGAGAAACCATTGATGGGAACTCTGGCCTTCATGGTCAACGGGGCTATGTGTTGTTCGGTTGGTCGCGATGGACTCTTGGTGCGCGTCGACGCGGAGGAACGAGCACAGGTGCTCAGCCATGCGTTCGTGGTACCTATGAAGCTCGGCGGCCGTACGATGAAAGGCTTCGTGCGTGTGGCTCCCGAGGGCTTGCGTACTCGAGCGACCCTTGCGAAGTGGATCGCGCGCGGCATGGCGGCTGGGGCGGATATCAAGCGGAAACGCCCGAGTCGCAGCGCTCAGTGAGCCGAAATCAGAGCTGTTTGAGCGCTTGCTGGTGAAGGCGCATCTTGCATTCGAAGTGTGTACGCAAGTCTTCCTGGCTTCGAACCGGGTACACTTTGACGACAGCGGCGTTGCTGCGATTCGACGATTGTCCGTTCGACCACGCCCCGAGCGATGCGACGGTTTCGCCCGCTGCAAGCGTGAGTTGGGCGGCTGAGCCGCTAAGGTTGCGTGATGTCCCCCTCGCGCCCCAGGGCGAAAACACAGTCAGTCGTGCTCGAGCTCGACCGAATGGAAGTTGTGTCTAGCGCGAGGCCTACGGAGACCAACCGCGTCGAACGAGCGCTTGGCGTAGCTGGACACGCAGCTCCGCGTTCATGTTGAGAAGCGTAACGGTTGCACGACCTTCTGCAGTAAGCCCGAGGATTTGAAACTCAGAGAGTTTGAAGTGTCGGAACCACGGTTGCTGCCGCGGGTGGTAGAGGGGCGTAATGCTGCGAGTCTCCGGATCGATGGACGCGATGTTGGGCCCCTTCTTCAAGTTACAGTGGATACAGCAAAGGCAGAGATTCTCGACATCGTCAGAGCCGCGGTGTTGTCGACCGATGATGTGGTCGACCTGATGGGGCAGCACAGACGAAGTTGTCGGGAAACGGCAATACTCGCAGGCGTCGGCCGCGCGACGACGGACGAATTCACGGGCCTCGGCGGAAACGGTCACGAGGCTGTGCGCAGGATCGACAGGTCTTCAGCCTGAAGCTTCAGCAGGCTGAGCGTATCGTTCAGCCGCACGATCTCTGTGTATTCGGTGAGCTCTTCAGGAGTGAGGGTTCCGGCAGCGCTCTTCCGGGCGAGTTCGCCGACGCGTGGAGACAGGTCCCGACGAACGGCTTCCACGGCAGAATCGAGCAGAACGAGGGTTTGCTTCTCCATGCGCGTCCAGAGCAGGATGCCACGTGGAACGATACACGACAAGTTCGAGTCCACGGCGCCAGCGTCCGAGCGAACTTCGGAAACCGCCCAGCGCGCCACGCCCGCGCAGCCCTCGCGAAGTGGATCGCGCGCGGCATGGCGGCTGGGGCGGATAGCACGCGGAAACGCCCGAGTCGCAGCGCTCAATGAGCCTAAATTACAGCTGCTTGAGCGCTTGCTGGTGAAGTCGCATCTTGCATTCGAAGTGTGTACGCAAGTCTTCCTGGCTGCGAACTGGGTACACTTTGATGATGGCGACGATCTTCCGTTGCGGATCGCCGGGGGAGTCGGCTGAGCCAAGCAGGACGTGATCGGAACGGCCCTGGACGACGAACGAAGTGCGCGAGAGCTCAGGAGTGCCAGCGGGGTCCGCGTTCGGCAGTGAGAAGCCGAGCTCGAACTCGAGAACGTGGAGATTGGACTCGGCATTCTTGGCGACGAGCGAGAGTTGCGACAGGGTGGGGCGAGCGAGCGCGCCGAGGTGTTGATCCATGGGCGCTGTCGTTTGCTGCTCGGCTTTCCCCACGATGTGTGGGGTCCCCAGCAAGCGCACGTCTGGTAGCTGTGCAATTGCGGAGAGGTTTGCGGCGCTGATGTTCGTGCCTACCGGTACATCGAGCAGTACCGTTTCGACGAAGAGCTCGGATGCGGGCTCTGGTGCGGGCTCATCAGCGGTGTTCACCGAAGCGGGCTGCGGTTGGCACGAGTGACTGGCCTCGTACAAGATGACCGCGAGCTCCGCTGGCGGAGGCGTGCTGGTTGCCGGCGGTTGCGTCGAGGCGCACGCGATTGACGACGCCAATAGCGCGACGCAGCCCGCGCGCAGAATCAAACCCTTCAAGAGCGGACACATCGAGCACCCCGGGCCATCAGCAGCACAACGCGCGGCGAGGCTGGCACATTCCGCGAGCCGAAGGAAGAAGACTCGCTTCATAGCGCGACTCGCGAAACCGCACTTCAGGCATTCAGCAATGCGCTAACCTCGAATCGGGTCTGCTACGGGGTGATGTCATGTTTTTAGTTGCGCTGGCGGTTGCTGTTTTGATTCTTGCCGTTTCGATCGCGACTTTGCGGCGGGGAGGGGTGCGGAAGGCGTCCGCTGACAGCCGCAAAGGCAAGGATGCGAGTCAGGCGAGCGAGCGGGCGGTTTGGCTTCCTGCCGAGGCGACGCCGTTTGGTGTGCCCGTACTCGACATCGCGAGGGTTACCGGCGGGCTGATCTCGACGAGCCGCAGCCCGGCCGAGGCTACGATGGCGCTCTCGTGGGACGGGAAAGTCGTCTCCGCACTCCAGGTTTCGTTCGAGCCCGTCGCGACGCTCACGTGCGAGCTTCGCTATCCCGTGGATGAGGACTTTCAAGAGGGCTGGCTCTTTACTCCTTCCAAGATGGAGGAGAAGTGGGTCATTGGCTATTGCGATGGCCGAATCCTGCTTGCGCGCAGTTGGACTGGTGAGCTGAAGGTCATGGCTGATGTGAAAATCGAAGGGGGCGAGCTGATCGTCGAACGCCTTCTCCTCGCAGACGAATCATTGCGCGCCTTCGGCGATCCGGTTCACACTTTCGACTGGATTTTGCGCTCGCACGCCCTTGGACAAGTTCTGCCGCTTCCGGTCAGCCAGGACGCGGCTGGCATGTTGGAATCGGTGCCGCTTTCGGTGTTCGGTCACTATGGCCATCTGGCGCGGTACGCGGCGACTACGTGGGCGCCAACGACGCCCACGCGAGCGCTGCGTGCAACGAGTGCGATCGTGATTGCCGTGCGTTTGGAGGACAGTTCGAGGCTCAGCGCCTTGGCAGCGGCGGGCCACTCTTTGAACTCGCGCGCGGCTATCGGTGGCTATACGGCTTTGCACGTCGCGGCGCTCAAGAAGAGCACGACGTTGATCCGGCAGCTCCTGGAATTGGGCGCTGATCCAAACGTACTCGCCGATAGGCAAGCGTCGGTGCTCATCACGGCGTTGGTGCATCGGGCACCGCTCGAGGCGTTGGAGCTGCTCGTGAGTCACGGGGCCAACCCGAGCGTACCCAACATCGATGGCTTCGGCGCCCTGCACGCAGTAGCGGAGGTCGACTCTCCCGACCCCGTGCCTTGGTTGGTCTCAAAGGGGCTAGATCTCGAGCAACAAACCCACCGCGGTCACACACCTCTGCACGTCGCCGCGGCCCTGGGTCACGTTTCGACACTCAAGGCCTTGCTGGCCGCCGGAGCCGACCCATCCGCCCGTTCGCGTGATGGCACGACCGCTCGCGACATCGCTCTCGCCGAAGGCAAGCCCGAGTCGGTGAAGGCTCTGGAAGAGTGGCAAGCAAGTCGCGCTCACTGACGCTCGGCGCTAGGGTGGAGTTGGCATCACCCGCGTCATGCACTGATATTTGCCTGCAGCGCACGAACACTGCGTTGCACTGCCGCAGCTGCCGTAGTCACAGACCTGCCCGGCTGTCGAACAGTGCTTGCCGGGCGCCGCTTGCTCTGGACAATCCGTGGGCGCGCGCGGCGCCGCGCATACCCACCTCATCCCCATTTGCTGCAAGATGGTAGGCGCGACGCCACCGCAGTATCCGACTTGCTTGCACTTGCAGGTGCCCTCGGCGTAGCGACACGCAGAGGGCGCCGATGTTCTGCCCGCGAGCCCGCAGTAGGCTCCGACTTGAACATCAGCAAACTTCGCGGGGCACGTCACCTTCTCTGGGAACGCCTCACTGCAGTCGGGAATGAACATGGTTTGGGCGCAGGCCTGCATCGACGGGCGTGGCGGCGGGATGGGGGCAGCTGACATGGCTGGTGCTGCGGATACAGCTGGTACGGCAGACGCGATCGGCGTTGCTGACGCAATGGGGGCAGCCGATGCGGCTCCGCCAGCGGAGGTACTAGTCGCCACGGGCACTGCGGTGACGCTCGCCGAAGGTGCAGTCCCAGTCCCAGGTCCGGGACTCTGCGCTGGCTGACAAGCGAGGCATGCCCACGCCAGTCCCCAACCACTCGTCTTCTCGAGCATCTGCACACAGTAACGGAAAAGGCGATCGCGCGCTTAGGACTGCGTAGTTGGGCGCGCGCAGAAGCGGCGCGCACGTGGCCATGATCGAAAGACGGAGCCTCACCCGGTTTTCGCCTGGCCGCGGCCGGCGAAGATGCCTGAATGCCGAACTGGTGGTCGGCTTGGCGTTTCGAGCGACTTCACGACTTCGACTGCGGGCTGATAGGCGCCTTTTCGCGAGAGGCGAATGGCGTTCGGCGTGCTGGCGATCACGCGATAGAGCCGAAAGTCCCCTGAATCGTCTCGAGGTTTCGAGTTGCTGGGGGGAGCTGGGGCGCTCGGCTCCGCAAGCCAGAACCCGTCGTCGTCGCGTTCCACGCGCCGGGAGTAGGCGCTCTCGAACTGCTCGATCGCCCGCGCCGAAACCCGAACTAGCTTGTCTCTCTGAGCTCTGCGTAGGTTCGAATACGGTTGGTAGCGAGGTGGCATGGCGAGCGAGCGGCGCTCGAACAGTTCGAGTGCTTCCTGGGCAAGCGTCCGAGCGGCTTGGCCTTGAATCCGCAGAGCGGATTGCTGTTCCGTCAACTGCAGCAGACTGGCTTCGAGCCCCTCTCGATTCGATACGCGCTGCGTGTGTGTCGTGTGTGCCTTGTCGAGTACCACCTTGGCACGCGAGAGATTGAGGTTGGAGTGCCACAAGTTGCGCGCGCTCACGACGGCAGCGATTACGGTGACGACCGTGGACAACCACGGCGACGCTAGCGTTAGCGCGAACGTGATGGCGATGACGAGGGGCAGCAAGACTCCCCAGTTGATGAGTCGCGGGAGCTTGCTCGCGGCTTCGAGAGCTACGGCGGCCTCGTGTTCCGCAGCGCGAGCGCCCTTGAGCTTTCCTTCGGTCAACGACTGTTCTGCACTGAGCGTGGCGGCCAGGCTCGAGCGCGTCTCGGTGAGCGAATTGCGGTACGTTCCTTCTGCGGTTTTCAGCAACGAGCTGACTAGGTTGCGTTGCCGTGCCACGGACTCCTGACCGCGGCGGCGGAGCGTGTGCAGGCTGTCTGCTGTGGACGGCGCGTCTATTCCAGTCGGCGTTTCCACCTGTCCCAGGCGGCCCAGCTTCGCTTCCAGTTCTAGGAGCCCTTCGACTTCCTGCACGTAGCGCTGGGTTTTTTCGCGGAGCATTTCGCGGATGGCGCCGCGAATGGCCTGCAGATCGGGATCGCGCAGCGCGGCGAGCAAGCTCTCGTTGTGCGATTGAAAAGCCAAATGCACCGCATCGATCGCATCCTTCGTTCGGCGTTCATCGCAGAGGATGCGAGCCCGCTCGATATGCGCTCTGGCAAAGCGTGGCTTGGCCTCGAGCGCGAGGTTGACGTACTCATGGGCGCTTCGTGTGTCGCCTAGCTTTGCGCGCGCCCGCGCAGCGAGCAGGTAGGCTCTGCAAGCGCGGTAAGACTGCTGTTCGTCGGTCTCGATACGCGCCGCACGTTCGGCGAGGTTCGCGGCCTCTGGGAAGAGGTCGCGGCGGTCCAGCACCACATACAGCCGCGCCAGTTGGAAGTTGGCTCGGCCATCCAGGGGCCGAAGCTCGAGTGATTTCTTGAGATGTTGGATCGCGATTCCGTACTCGCGGAGCGTGATCGCTCGTTCCGCCTCCAGCCGCTGTTCGAGGGCTGCGGTCGCTGCGGGCTTGCCTTCTAGCTGAGCGGGGCCTTCGTTCTCTCTGGCGTGCGCTCGTTCACCGTACGCCTCGGCTTCATTGGCTTCTAGCCTTTCGATCTCGTCTTCTTCGAATGCATCGTCCGCGACGTCCGGCAGATCATCGAGCGATACCTCACCATCCTCGCCCTGTGTTCCGCCGCGGGGCAGCCGTTCCAGCGCGTCGCGCAGGTGGTTCAGGATCAGACTGCATCGTGCGGTTGGCTCGTCCGCGCCCAGGTCGCGGATCGTATGCTTGTCTTGCAGCTCTCGCAGCCAAGTCTCGGGGATTGCCTTGTCCGCGTGAAGCTCGCCCGCGCTTTTGACACGGTAGACCAACACTCTAGTTTTGGTCGTGTCACGGACGGCCTCGTCGTATTCGAGGTGAGTGAACGACTTGGTCGAGCCCGGCGCGTTGCTTCCGTAGCTCTGGCCCAGTAGCAGCACCATCAGCTCGGCGCGACGCACGCGCGACAAACACTCTGCGAGCGGTGGGTCCGGGCGGGCATAGCCGTCGTTCAGATCGATCGGCGCCATTTGTGTCGTCTGCGCAATTTCACGACAAAGTTGCGCGCGAAGTTCCTTGAATTCCTCGAACCGAGAGGCCAGAAACACTTCGACCTTGTACGTTCCCATAGGGGGTGCCCGCGACCGAACGGTCAGTGCGCTGAGCATATATCGGCCCCGTGAGTTTCGGAATCGGCACTCACGATTGCGAAAAGATGACCATCTCAGGTCGCGCTGCCCTCTAGGGTTTGCGATGTGACAGCAACCAAGCGTACACGTCGTTGCCGGCGCTGAGATCGTAAGTTTGCGTCCAAGAGTCGTGCTCGACGCCTGAGTAGAGCGTGAGCTTGGCGTCCACCGCGGGCGGCTTGCACGCGGCGAGTTGGGTCAGCGGTTCGATCGAACCCGCGGCTGGCACTGTCGGATCCAGCTCGCCGTGCAGAGCCCAAATCGGCACGCGCCCGAGTGCACAGCCGGCTTTGGCGAAGGCGTTGCGACCGTCGCCGCACACGAGCACAGCTGCCGCGACAATCTCGTCGAGGTGCTCGGCCAGGTAGCGAAAGCCGCCGATCGCGCCGCAGCTCATGCCGGTCAAGTACACTCGATGCAGGTCGACATCGTAGTGGGCGATTGCGAAGCGCATGAAGTCATCGAGCTCTTTCGACGACGGGCAATCAGTGCCTGGGTGCTGCGGTGAAAGCACGATGAACGGGCGATCTGCCGGCCAGCGATCCTCGTTCAGTAGGCGAGGTGGCCCGTTTGCCGGGACCTTGGCCAACGCTTCGAGCGAGCCATCGCCGTTTTCGCCAATGCCGTGCCAGAACACCAGCAGCGGATAGCGGTCACCGTTGCCGTAGTGAGGGGGAACGTACTCCCAATATCCGGCGCTCGTGCCAGGGACCGTGCCCGCGGGACGCGCGACGTGACGAGAGGAGCTCGGCCCACTCGGCGCGCCGCCGTTCGGATTCGGCGCACTCGGCGAAGTGCCCGCGTTGCTCGCGATCGGTGCGGTCGCCGTCTTGATATCGCTGTTCGGCGCAGCGCAGCCAGTCAGAGTGAGCATTGTGATTCCCAGCAGCCTCGAGGAGTGAGCAAGTATCCGCGTCGAGAACGCCATCTCCGATCCCTCAGCCCGCGCGTAGGGCGCGGATGCGGTCGGCAATGGCGGGGCGGCGACAGCGAGTGGCTGCTTGCTCGAGAAGCGTGTGCGCTTCGTCGTGTTGATCGCGTGCGATGAGCAATTGCGCCAGGACGGCTTCTCCTAGGGCACGATCGTCTTCGCTGCGCAGGGGGCTACCGAGGGCGCAGCGCAGATGCTGCTCGGCGTCATCGTTCTTGGCGCGAGCCGCGCACACGAAGCCGGACGCGAGCTCGAAGTAGGCGCGGTCCGTGCCGTGAAGTGAGGTCGGGTTCTTCACGCGATCGAGCAACTGCGCTGCTCGATCGACATGGCCAGCCGCGACGGCGCGAAAGGCGAGCGCGACGGTGCCGTACCTGAAGTAGCCGACCGTCAGATAGGCAGCGACCGCGAGCAGGATCAGCCCAAGGTTCTCCCCGTCGATGACCAGGTAGCCACCGAGCACGAAGGAAGCGGCGGCAAACAGCACGCGAGTCGTAGTCCGCATCATGACGAGTCGCTGCGTGTACCATGCGTCGGCTGCGGGCTACAGCCGCTCGACAGGACCTCAGCTTCGTTGCGCGCGGCGCGTCACAAGCGTCGGCTGAACCTGACCTTACTTCACGCAAAGATATGCAACTAGTTCGTCAGGCCTTCGCTCGGTCGTGCCCGAACCCGAGGTCGGCGGGGTACCCGATGGGCCCCAAAAGTAGAACACCAACATAAAGCCGGGAATCCCCTCGACCTGGTTCGTCCAGTATCTTGGTCCAGCCGTGATCGATGGGAACGCGACTGAGTCGACTGCCAGGGAGACCGCTTGGCCGCACGCGGTGGCCACGCTTCCGGTCAATAACAGGCCAGTCAGCTGTGCCACGGTTGGCACGTGCATGCCCTTGTTCGCGCAAACCGCCGAGGCGTTGGCGTAGTTGTCCGCGGCGTGACCCGGAAAGTCCCAACGGAGGCCCGTTTGGGTGTCGAGCACCACGTCGCTGGCAACTTTGATGTACCGTCCGGGAGCCGAACAATTGCAAGGCGTGGTGGAACCGCTCGATATCTGATCGACCCCGTTGCTGGCGCACTGCTGCGCGACTGCAGTCTTGCAGGTCAACGCGCCCGGTGTGCAGGTCGCGCCGCACGTTCCAGCGACGACGCTTTGATCGTCCCAACCCCCGCTCGTGTTGCACTTGCGCGGAGTGGTTCCTTGGCAACTCGCGGCCGGTGAGCGACACGCGACGCAGGTATTGGCCAGGCACACCGGGAGGCTCGTCGTTTTGCAATCGTTGTCTTGCGTGCAAGTCACGCAGGTGTTCGTCCCGCTATCGCAAACGGGCTTCGTGCCACCGCACGTGCTCTGGCAGGTGACGGCCTCCGATCCGTCGCATGTGTACTTGCCGCAGCCCGCGCACGAGTCACCGGGTTTGTTCGCGAGTACGCTGCAACCGGTGCAAAGGTTTTGCGAACAGTTAGCGCCGCCACCCTTGCCGCTGGCTCCAGCCGTTCCAGCGCTGCCGCTCACGGCGCCGCCTGCGCCCGCAATTCCGCTCGCTGCCGCTGTGCCTCCCAAACTGCCACCGCTTCCGGCTCCGCCCACATCGCGGTGACCGGCGACCGCCGAGACCCCGCCAGCGTCGAACGATCCGCCGACCGCACTGCCGGATTCAGCGCCGCTGCCGCCCTGGCCGACTTCGGAAACGTTGCCCGCTTCGCCGGCCTCGTTCGACCCGGAGACTCCTCCGAGACCCACGTTCCCTCCGAGAGATGCGGTTCCAGACTGATTGTCACCGCCCGCGTTGGTGTCGCCACCGATTGTGGAAACTTGCGCCCTGCCACCCTGACCGCCGTCGGCTTGCTCCAGCGTGGGCAAAAGGCAGCCACTGCCGCACAGGGCCCAGACGAGTGCCCAGTGCCTGGGTCGCATCAATACGTGCCTTTCAGGCTTATGCCCGAGGCAGAGACTGAAAGCGCGACTTCTGACCTCTTGGATTGCTTGGTCGGCAGCGCGAGCACGATCGCGGCGCCGCCGATCCCGATTGCCAGGCCCGACCAGAAGCTTACGGCGGAGACGGTTCGCCAGCCGTTATAGCTCTCCACCGATCCTTGACACACGTGCCCACTGCAGTCGCTCGGCTTCTCTGAGTTCGCTACGAGTGCGCTGATGCCACTGAGCGCGAGGGTCGCCCCACCGATACCGACGCCCACCCAACCTACGGTGCGCCAAGGGACAGAGCTGTGCGCAGGGCTCGCGTCGTGCGGCGCGACGTTCAGCACCGATGGATCGGGGGCCACTGGCGACGCGATCGGCGCGTGTTCAACGAAGCGCACGAGGGCGACGGAATGGCCTCCTTCACGCAGCGTGATCTCGACGGGCACTGTCTCGGTTCCGCGATGGCTTTCGATCCGGTGAGTGCCTGGGTTCAGCGGTCGCTCCGTCGTGGCTTCCGTCGTATCGACGGGCACGCCATCGATGCTGATTTGCACCTCGGACAGCGGGGCTCCTTCAACTTGCACGCGCAGCCGTGGAATTTTGGCTTTCAGTCCTTCGAGCTCGGAGGCGGCTTCACTGCGCGCTCTTTCCTGGACCGTGCGATCTCCGCTGGCAATGGCAAGCTCCGCGATTTGGCGATAGCGACGTTCAGCCTCTAACAACGAGCCGAGGCTCACCAGAGCTCTTGCCGAGTACAGACCAATCGACGGTACGGGGAGCATCGCGAAGGCCTTCTCGAGCTTCGCGGATGCGGTCCGAAAATCGCCAGCTTGGTACGCCTCGACGCCTGCGTACGCCAGCTGCTTTGCCTGCACCCGCACCGGGTCGTCTTCTGCACGACTTTCGTTTGCTGCCGTGATGAATGCGGCGACCCCAAAAGCCAGCATCCAGAGCTTCATGTAAGCGTCCTAGCTCATCCGTTCTGGCGCTCCCATAGACAATTATTCGATGCGAGGTTGTCCCGATGCTGTAGGAGCGGCGAACTTGGCGGTTGGATCCCTTAGTCAATATTCTGAAGACCCGTTGGGATGGCGGGTAGGCTAGAAACCCCGATAGCCATCAGTGGTTGCTTCATCGGTGTCGACCCAGAAGCACGAGCCGTCGGTTCTACCCGACTGGCGTCACATTGTCGTGTTTGCCTGGGCCTCATCCATTGGATATGTGGCGGTCTTGCTGCGAGCGGTGTGGCCGGCGTTGGCCCGCGACTAACACGGCGCAACGGGTTTCGCGGCTCGGACATCGCGCTTCCAGGGCTAGAGTCCGAGGTCAATCTTGGGCCGCGCACCGGGCGCGGCTCCGCTGCTTGCTTTTGGACTGGATGCGCTGCTTTTCGGTGGCGCAGTGCGCGCCACCGCCTTCGCGACTGGCGCTGCGCTTGGCATCGTGACTGGGACGGGCTGCGTTTGGGGCTCGACGGGCGTTGCGGGTGCTTTGGATGCGAATCGTTGCTCGGTGGTCACAGCCGGTATTGGCGCGACGAGGCTAAGCTCTGCCGCCGTGGCGCTCGCGGAGGCCGATGACAAAAGCGTCGATATGTTCGCGGCCTGCAAACCCGTTGCGCTCGGCTTGCTCGTTAGCTGTGACCCGGTAGTTGCGCCCTCCAAACCGCCATGAGCCGCGAGCTTCAGCCCAAGCAGGCTGCCTATCAGCAAGACGCCGGCCGCGACAACACCGCCCAGCCACAAGTGCCGCTTGCCTTCTTGCGTCCGAGGTGACGCGAATGGGGCGGCCATTGCCGGCTTTTGTTTTGCTGAAAGAGCGAGGCGCTCGCGAATGACCGCGACGAGCGGTTCGAATTTTTCGGCAGCCGATCCCGACTCTAGGTTTGTGAGATCGTACGTCTGCACGCCGCCAAAACCCAGCGGGAGGTCGACCGCATCAATGCGCACCGGAACCAAACAATGGTTTCGGTGGCCAATGGCAGCCTCGTCCTGCACGAAACTGGAATCAACGGAATGCTTCGACCACGCGACGACGACCACGCCAGCGTTCTGGATTTCGGCTTGCAGCACCTTACGCCAGTCCGAGCCTGCCTGAACGTTGTGATCCCAGAATACGGCGAGACCGCGCTGCTCCAGGTACGCTACGAACTCGCGAAGGCGATCTCGATCCGTCCTCGCGTAACTCAGAAAGACGTCGGCCATCGATGCCCTCGGATCGAGGATCGCTCTGCGCTATGCGCGGGCCAAGTGCTATGAGCATCAGCCGTCCGGTCAGGGGGCCGCCCCTGCGGAAGGTAGCCTCCAAGGCCTAAATCAGGCGCTCCCAAGCACTTGGGGGGCCGGCTGTCCAGGTAGTTCCAATCACCGTGGAAGTTGTCGGGCTCAATGACAAGCCTGAGTTCTGCGGCAAAGATCTTCTTCCCCGTCGGGAGATCGACGACGGTCAAGGCGCGCTCAACAACGAGGCCCCCGTCGGTTGGTGTTGCTGATCAGATCGATGACAGCCTCGCACGAGTACAGTGGCCAGAAGGGGAAGCTCCGAGTTCGGCAATGACGGGAAGCCAAAGCTCAAAGGCAGTGCCGGGTCCAAAATCCGCACGGGCAAGCCCGGCTTGGCCTTGGAACGCTGCGTGATGGACGAGGAAATGAAGGTTGTCGCCCGAGTATCGAGTCGAGGCCACGTGAAAATGGTTCTTGGTGCATTGGGGCTCGCGCTCGCCACCGCGCTGGCTTGTGGAGCCCCGCAACCTGCGGCCCCCAAACCTACTGCGGTCGAGCTTTCGCCTGTGACAGGTTCATTTCCGAAGGCGAGCGGCGCTGCGGCGCCGAAGGCGTGTGTGCCACGAGTTCGGGGTAGCGGGGGTGAGTTGTTCGCGTTAGACCCGAGCGAGCGTTCGAAGCGCGTGCAGGCGGCAATGGCGCTGAAGTATCCGGAATCCGCACGGGATGCCCAGGCCGAGGAAGAGCGGGCTAGAGCCGAGCCGGCGTTCGAAAGAAAATTCGTGTTCAAGTTGCTGCCCAAGCGTTGGGGAGGGCGAGGGCCCGTGCCATGGCAAGAGGTGGACTTGCCGAACTTGCAGCGCTTCATCGAGCCGAGCGAGTTTTACTACACCGAGGTCGGGACTGGCGAGTTCGAGTATCCCTGGGTTGCGGGTTTGGTCGTCGCTCGTCAGCCGCGAGACACGCTGGAGGTGAGCTTCGTGCGGTCCGCGAACTTCAGCGACGAGCCAGACGTGATTGAGCCGCTGTTGCTCGATGTTTGTGCGAGCTCACCGAGCTTGCGCTCCGAGCTCACCTTGGCAGTGCGAGAGCTGTATGCGCTGGGCGACGAGCAGCCGAATGATGGGACCACCCAAGACGGTTCTTGTACCGTAACTGGGTACCATTTGTATGAAGTCGTTTGGCGCTATCTCGCCATCGATTTTTCGGTATCTGGCCTGGTTCGTCACATCTACGTATTCAATCCGAAGGACGAACAAGACTCACAACGCCGCCGCGTGTCGTGCAGCGAACACGCGGCGGAACCCTGACAGTACGATTCGACTCGACCTTCGGCGTCGCGACGAAGCGCGAGAGCGACGGCACGCGACGCCGAAGGGTTTCATGCGCGCGGGCTAGTGCAGCGCACAT
>Ga0315912_10001618_pt1 | contig 26739 bp, 33 predicted proteins | sample VfabasoilMG_FD_204469 | JGI IMG/M metagenome (GOLD analysis project Ga0315912, IMG submission 204469) | Garden soil microbial communities collected in Santa Monica, California, United States - V. faba soil | ecosystem: Environmental > Terrestrial > Soil > Garden | place: USA: California... | reverse complement strand
GTTGTAGCCCTGCTGCTGGATCGCCAGCGCCACGCCCGCGGCCTGGAACGCGGCCAGCAGCACGGTGCCGTAGCGCGTGTACTGGGTCAGCTTGCGCCGGCCCGACTCGCCTTCCTTGCGCAGCGCCTGCAGGCTCGGCATCACCTGCGCGAACAGCTGCACGATGATCGAGGCCGAGATGTAGGGCACCACGCCCAGGGCGAACACCGACAGGCGCTCGAGCGCACCGCCCGAGAACATGTTGAACATGTCGATGATGGTGCCCTTCTGCTGGTCCATCAGGCGCAGCATCGCGGCCGGATCGACGCCCGGCAGCGGGATGAAGGTGCCCATGCGGAACACGACCAGGGCGCCGAGCACGAACAGCAGGCGCTGCTTCAACTCGGTCAATCGACCGAGGTTGGACAGCATCGACGAGGGGTTCTGGGGGGTTGCCACCCGGTTACTCCACCGAGCCGCCAGCCGCTTCGATCGCGGCCTTGGCCCCGGCGGTCAGCGCCACGCCCTTGATCGCGTAGGCGCGGGTGACCTCGCCCTTCTTCACCAGCTTCGCGCGCTTGGCCGCGGTCGGCACCAGGCCGGCGGCGGAGAGAGCGGCGAAATCGACGGTGGTCTGCGCCAGCTTCTCGAGCTGGTACAGGCGCACCTCGGCGATGTCCTGCTTGAGCTTCGAGCGGAAGCCCACCTTGGGCAGGCGGCGCTGCAGCGGCATCTGGCCGCCTTCGAAACCGGGCTTGACCTTGCCCTTGCCGGTACGCGCGAACTGGCCCTTGTGGCCACGACCCGCGGTCTTGCCCAGGCCCGAACCGATGCCACGGCCGACGCGGACGCGTTCGCGGCGGGCACCCTTGCCGGGCTTCAGCGTATTGAGACGCATGATTTGCTCCTTCATGACCGGGCCGGACTCAGCCGACGACCTTGACCAGATAGCCGACCTTGCCGATCAGACCGCGCACGGATGCGCTGTCGACCAGTTCGCGCTCGTCGTTGAGCTTGCGCAGGCCCAGGGCCTTCACGCACTCGCGGTGGCGCGTCTGGCAGCTGTTCGTGCTCTTGACGAGCTTCACACGTACGGTCTTGGCGTTACTCATGGCTGCCCACCAGTTCATCGAGCTTCTTGCCGCGCTTCGCCGCGATCTGGGCCGGCGAGGAGATCGCCGTCAGGCCCTTGATCGTGGCGCGCACGAGATTGATCGGATTGCGCGAACCCACGGCCTTCGCCAGCACGTTCTTCACGCCCACCACTTCGAACACGGCGCGCATCGCGCCGCCGGCGATCACGCCGGTGCCTTCCGAGGCCGGCTGCATGTAGACGCGCGCCGCACCGTGGTTGGACTTGATCGCGTAGTGCAGGGTGCCGTGGTTGAGCTGCACCTTCACCATCTGCTTGCGCGCGCGCTCCATGGCCTTGGAAATCGCCACCGGAACCTCGCGCGCCTTGCCGTAGCCCAGGCCCACGCGTCCGTCGCCGTCGCCGACCACGGTCAGCGCGGTGAAGCCGAACTGCCGGCCACCCTTGACCACCTTCGCCACGCGATTCACCGCGATCAGCTTCTCGAGGAGGCCGTCGGAATTCTCGCGATCGTTGCTGCGTTCATTCGCCATGTCGTTGTCGCCTGGTTACGGCCCTGGGGCCGCTTAGAGTTGTGGTGTGTCGCCTGGAACGGAAGGGACCTGGGGCCCCATCCTCAGAACTTCAATCCGGCCTCGCGCGCTGCATCCGCCAGCGCGGCGATGCGGCCGTGGTACAGGAAGCCCGCGCGGTCGAAGGCGACCTGCGTGATCCCCGCGGCAATCGCGCGCTCGGCGATCGACTTGCCCACGGCAGCGGCGGCCGCCTTGTTCTTGGTGCCGTTCAGCCCCTCGCGCACCGCGCTCTGCGTGGTGGAGGCGGCCGCGAGCACGCGGTCGCCCGAGGGCGCGATCACCTGCGCGTAGAGGTGCTGCCCCGTGCGGTGCACGGTGAGGCGCGCCACGGCGAGGTTCTTGATGTGGGCGCGCGTGCGGGTGGCACGGCGCAGACGCTGGGTACGCTTGTTCACGACGGTGTACTCCTGGAACCGGAACGGCCTTAGGCCTTCTTGGCTTCCTTCAACGTGATCTTCTCGCCCTGGTACCGCACGCCCTTGCCCTTGTAGGGTTCAGGCGGACGGAATGCCCGGATCTTCGCGGCGACTTCGCCGACGCGCTGCTTGTCCGCACCCTTGATCAGGACTTCGGTCTGGGTGGGCACTTCGATGGTGATGCCGTCGGGGGTCTTGAACACGACCGGGTGGGAAAAGCCCAGGGTCAGGTTCAGGTCCTTGCCGGCGAGCGAGGCGCGGTAACCGACGCCGACCAGCTCGAGCTTCTTCGCATATCCGTCGCTCACGCCCTTGACCATGTTGGCCAGCAGCGCGCGCAGGGTACCGGCCAGGGCGGAATTCTCGCCCTCGACGTGGCAGGTGATGTTGCCGTCGGCGAGGCGGATGTCGACGCCGGAGGGACGGTCGAGCACGAGCGTGCCCTTCGGACCCTTGAGCGTGACCGCGTCGGCGGCGATCTTGCAGTCGATGCCCTTGGGCAGGGCAATCGGCATCTTGGCTACGCGTGACATGGGCGACTCCCTTACGCGACCAGCGCGATGACTTCGCCGCCCAGGCCCTGCTTGCGGGCCTCGGCGTCGGTCATCAGGCCGCGCGAGGTGGAAACGATGGAGATGCCGAGCCCGCCCAGCACCTTGGGCAGGTCGTCCTTCCCGCGGTAGCGGCGAAGGCCGGGACGGCTGATGCGGTCGAGGCGATCGATCGCCGGGCGGCCGAGGTAGTACTTGAGCGCCAGCTCGAGCTCGCGCTTGGGGCCGAGTTCGCGCACGGCGACGTCGAGCAAATAGCCCTCGGTCTTCAGCAGGTTGGCAATGGCCAGCTTGACCTTGGAGGCGGGCATCCGCACCGAGGTCTTGCCGACGGCCTGGCCGTTCTTGATGCGGACAAACATGTCCGCGATTGGATCAGTCATGCTCATTCAAGGTGTTCCTGGCATCGATATCCGGAAGGGAAGCGGTGGCGCGTGCGCCACCGCCCTGGAATTTGCTACCAACTGGCCTTGCGCAGGCCCGGCACGTCGCCGCGCATGGTCGCTTCGCGCAGCTTGTTGCGGCCCAGGCCGAACTTGCGGTACACGCCGCGCGGACGGCCGGTCAGCACGCAGCGGTTGCGCTGGCGCGAGGCGCTCGCATCGCGCGGCTGCTTCTGCAGCTTCGCCTGCGCCTCGGCGCGCTCCTCGTACGACAGCTTGGGATTGATCGCCGCGCGCTTGAGCTCCGCGCGCTTGGCGGCGTACTTCTTCACCAGCTTCGTGCGCTTGGTCTCGCGCTCGATCATCGACGTCTTGGCCATACGGCTGGGATCCTGTTGGGTTCAGTTGCGGAACGGGAAACTGAAGCCTTCGAGCAGGGCCTTGGCCTCTGCGTCCGACTTCGCCGTGGTGGTGATCGCGATGTCCATGCCGCGCAACGCGTCGACCTGGTCGAAGTTGATTTCGGGGAAGATGATCTGTTCCTTGATCCCGAAATTGAAGTTGCCGCGGCCGTCGAACGCGCGTCCGCTCACGCCGCGGAAGTCGCGCACGCGCGGGAGCGCGACGCTGACCAGGCGGTCGAGGAACTCGAACATGCGCGCGCGGCGCAGGGTGACCTTGCAGCCGATCGGGTAGCCGTCGCGGATCTTGAAGGTGGCGACCGACTTGCGCGCCTTGGTCGCGATCGGCTTCTGGCCGGCGATCTTGGTCATGTCGTCGAGCGCGTTCTCCAGCACCTTCTTGTTCGCCACCGCCTCGCCCACGCCCATGTTGAGCGTGATCTTGGTCAGGCGCGGGACCTGCATCGGGTTGGTGTAGCCGAAACGTTCCATCAGCTTCGGAACGACGGAATCCTTGTAATGCTTCTCGAGCCGGGTCATCGTCATCGCCTCACGCATCTACCACTTCGCCGGAACCGCGGAACACGCGCACCTTGCGCCCGTCCTCGAGCGACTTGAAGCCCACGCGCTCGCCCTTGCCCGATGCCGGGTTCAGCAGCATCACGTTGGACGAGTCCATCGGCGCTTCGCGCTCGATGATGCCGCCGGGCTGGTTCGCCTGCGGGTTGGGCTTGGTGTGGCGCTTCACCAGGTTCACGTTCTCGACCGTGATGCGGTCGCCGTTGACCTTCAGCACCGAGCCCTTCTGGCCCTTGTACTTGCCGGTGATGACGACCACCTGGTCGCCCTTTCGAATTCGATTCATGACGTTGGCCTCAGAGCACTTCAGGCGCGAGCGACACGATCTTCATGAACCGTTCCGTGCGCAGCTCGCGCGTGACGGGTCCGAAGATGCGGGTGCCGATCGGCTCCAGCTTGTTGTTGAGCAGCACCGCGGCATTGCCGTCGAAGCGGATCAGCGAACCGTCGGAACGGCGCACGCCCTTGCGGGTGCGCACCACGACCGCGTCGTAGACCTCGCCCTTCTTCACCTTGCCACGCGGGATGGCGTCCTTGATCGACACCTTGATCACGTCGCCGATGTGGGCATAGCGGCGCTTCGAACCTCCGAGCACCTTGATGCACATCAGTTCCTTGGCGCCGGAATTGTCGGCCGCTTCGAGGCGGGTCTGCATCTGGATCATCTGGGCTTGCTCCTGACTCGGGTCGCCGCGTTCACGCGTTGGCGCGCGATACGACCTCGATTACCTTCCAGTTCTTGGTCTTGGACAGCGGGCGGCATTCCTGGATCCGCACGAGGTCCCCTTCCTTGCAGCTCAGCTCGTCGTGCGCGTGCACCTTGGTCGAGCGCTGCAGGTACTTGCCGTAAAGCGCGTGCTTGACCTGGCGCTCGATCAGCACGGTCACGGTCTTGAGCATCTTGTCGCTGACGACGCGGCCTTCGATGACGCTCTTGTTGTTCACGATCTCGCTCATGTCATCTCTCACTTGGCCGCGTTCAGCAGGGTCTTCACGCGCGCGATGTCCTTGCGCACGCGGGTCAGCTCGTGGGGCTTGCCCAGCTGCCCCGTGCCGCGCTGCATGCGCAGGTTGAACTGCTCGCGGCGCAGCTCTTCGAGCTGCTGGCCGAGTTCGGGACGTCCGAGCTTCTTGAGTTCTTTCAGTTCCATCACAGCACCGTACGGGTCACGAACGTGGTCTGCACCGAGAGCTTGGCGGCGGCCAGGCGGAACGCTTCGCGCGCCGTCTTCTCGTCCAGGCCCTCGATCTCGTAGAGCATGCGGCCGGGCTGGATGACGGCCACCCAGTACTCGACGCTGCCCTTGCCGTTGCCCATGCGCACCTCGATCGGCTTCTTGGTGATCGGCTTGTCGGGGAAGATGCGGATGTGCAGCTTGCCGCCGCGCTTGACGTAGCGGCTGACGCAACGGCGCGCTGCCTCGATCTGGCGCGAGGTCAGGTGCCCGTGCGTGGTGGCCTTGAGGCCGAACTCGCCGAAGCTGACCTGGTTCGCCACGTAGGCGAGCCCGCGGTTGCGGCTCTTGTGTACCTTGCGGTACTTGGTGCGGGAAGGTTGCAGCATGGGTCGACTCCGTTACTTGCCCTGGGCCTTGTGGTCCGGCTTGCCACCGGCGCTCTCGGCGGCCGCGGCGTGCAGGTCGAACACTTCGCCCTTGTAGATCCAGGTCTTGACGCCGATCACGCCGTAGGTGGTGCGTGCCTCGGCGAAACCGTAGTCGACGTCCGCGCGCAGTGTGTGCAGAGGCACGCGCCCTTCGCGGTACCACTCGGAGCGCGCGATCTCGGCGCCGTTCAGGCGGCCGGCCACGTTCACCTTGATGCCGAGCGCGCCCAGGCGCATCGCATTGCCCACCGCGCGCTTCATCGCGCGACGGAACATGATGCGGCGCTCGAGCTGCTGGGCGATGGACTCCGCCACCAGCTGCGCGTCGATCTCGGGCTTGCGCACCTCGGTGACGTTGATGTGGGTGGGGACACCCATCACCGCGGTCACGTCCTTGCGCAGCTTCTCGATGTCCTCGCCCTTCTTGCCGATCACCACGCCCGGACGGGCGGTGTGGATCGTGACGCGGGCGTTCTTCGCCGGACGCTCGATCAGGATCTTGCTGACCCCGGCCTGGGCCAGTCGCGCCTTGAGCATCTCGCGCACGCGCAGGTCGGCCGCCAGGTAGGAGGCGTAGTCCTTCTTGCCCGCGTACCACTTGGAATTCCAGTCCTTGGCGATGCCGAGGCGGATACCGGTGGGATGAACTTTGTGACCCATGGGGCTACCTTCCGGTTACTTGCCGTCGCCGACGACGACAGTGATGTGGCTGGTGCGCTTGATGATGCGCGTGCCGCGGCCCTTGGCCCGGGCCATGAAACGCTTGAGCTGCGGACCCTCGTCGACCATCACCGTGGAGACCTTGAGGTCGTCCACGTCGGCGCCGAGGTTGTTCTCCGCGTTCGCCACCGCCGACAGCAGCAGCTTCTTCAGCATGACCGCCGCCTTCTTGGGGGAGAACGCCAGCACGTCGCGTGCACGCCCGACAGGCAGGCCACGGACCTGGTCGGCGACCAGTCGTGCCTTCTGCGGTGAGATGCGCGCCGTGCGCAGGATCGCCTTCGCTTCCATCGCCACAGCTCCTTACTTCTTGGCCTCGGAGGCCTTCTTGTCGCCCGAATGCGCACGGAAGGTGCGCGTCTGGGCGAACTCGCCGAGCTTGTGCCCGACCATGTTCTCGTTGACCAGCACCGGCACGTGCTGCTTGCCGTTGTGCACGGCGATGGTCAGACCGACCATCTCCGGGAGGATCATCGAGCGACGGGACCAGGTCTTGATCGGACGCTTGTTGTTGCTGGCCACGGCCGTCTCCACCTTCTTGAGCAGGTGCAGGTCGATGAACGGGCCTTTCTTCAGTGAACGCGACATGGTGGTTCGCCTCAGCCTCGACGGTCGCGCACGATGAACTTCTGCGTGCGCTTGTTCTTGCGGGTCTTGTAACCCTTGGACGGCACGCCCCACGGCGACACCGGATGCGGATTGCCCTGTCCGGCGCGGCCTTCGCCGCCGCCGTGCGGATGGTCGACCGGGTTCATCGCCGCACCGCGGACGGTGGGACGGATGCCCAGCCAGCGCTTCGCGCCGGCCTTGCCGACCTTGCGCAGGTTGTGCTCGTCGTTGCCCACCTCGCCCATGGTGGCGCGACAGTCGGCCGGCACCTTGCGCGTCTCGCCCGAACGCAGGCGCAGCGTGGCGTAGCCGTGCTCGCGCGCCACCAGCTGGGCCGAGGCGCCGGCGCTGCGCGCGATCTGCGCGCCCTTGCCGGGGCGCATCTCGATGCAGTGCACGGTGGAACCGACCGGGATGTTGCGCAGCGGCAGCGAGTTGCCGACCTTGATCGGCGCGTCCTTGCCCGAGATCAGCTGGTCGCCCATCTGCACGCCCTTGGGCGCGATGATGTAGCGGCGCTCGCCGTCGGCGTAGCACAGGAGCGCGATGAACGCGGTGCGGTTGGGATCGTACTCGACGCGCTCGACGCGGCAGGCGATGCCTTCCTTGTCACGCTTGAAGTCGATCACGCGGTAGTGCTGCTTCTGGCCGCCGCCCTTGTGGCGCGTGGTGATGCGCCCGTGGTGGTTGCGACCGCCGGTGTTGGTCTGCGACTCGACCAGCGGTGCGTACGGCTCGCCCTTGTGCAGACCCGGGCGGGCGACGCGCACCATGGCGCGGCGTCCCGGCGAAGTCGGCTTGAATGTGATCAGTGCCATGTGCGGAGTCCTCAGGCCTTCGCCGCGAGATCAAGGGTCTGGCCCTCGCGCAGGCGCACGTACGCCTTGCGCAGGCCGTTGCGGACGCCGGAGCGGCCGCGGAACGCCTTGGTCTTGCCCTTGCTGTTGACCACGGTGACGCGTTCGACAGCAACGTTGAACATCTTCTCGACCGCAGCCTTCACGTCGGCCTTGGTCGCGTCGGTCGCGACCTCGAAGACGTACTGGTTGCTTTCCTGGGCCCGGGCCGCCTTCTCGGAGACGTGCGGGGAGCGCAGGATCGTGTACAGGCGCTCGGCATTCATGCCAGCCACTCCTCGACCTTCTTGAGCGACTCCACCGTCATCAAGACGTGGTCCGCGTTGATCAGCGACACCGGATCCATCGCTGCACTGTCCACCACCGCGACCGCGGGGTTGTTGCGCGCGGCGAGATACAGGTTCTCGCTGCCCGTTTCGGTCACCAGCAGGGTGCGGCCGAGCTTGTACTGGCCGAGCTTCGCGATCAGGCCCTTGGTCTTGGGCTCGCTCACGTCGAACGCGGCGATCACGCGCAGGCGGTCCTGGCGCACCAGCTCCGACAGGATCGAGGCGATCGCGCCGCGGTACATCTTGCGGTTGACCTTCTGCGCGAAGCTGCGCGGACGCGCGGCGAACGTGCGGCCGCCACCCACGAAGATCGGGGCGCGATAGTCGCCGTGGCGGGCGCCGCCGCCCTTCTGCTTCTTGAACTTCTTCGTCGTTCCGCTCATGTCGGAACGCGACTTCTGGGCCTTGGTGCCGGCGCGGCCCGCATTGCGGTACGCGGTCACGACCTGGTGCACGAGGTCCTTGCTGAACTTGCGCGCGAACACGTCGTCGCTGATCGCGAGCGCCTGGTTCGAGTCGAGCGTGGTGAGTTCCATGATTGCGCTCCTTAGCCCTTGGCCGCCGGACGGATCACGACATCGCCGCCCGTCGCGCCCGGCACCGAGCCCTTGATCGCGATCAGGTGCCGATCGGCGTCGACCTTGACCACTTCGAGGTTCATGATGCTCTGGCGCGTGTCGCCCATGTGGCCGGACATCTTCTTGCCCGGGAACACGCGGCCCGGCGTCTGGCGCTGGCCGATGGAGCCCGGCGAACGGTGCGACAGAGAGTTGCCGTGCGTCGCATCGCCCATGGTGAAGTGATGGCGCTTGATCGTGCCCTGGAAGCCCTTGCCCTTGGTGACGCCGGCAACGTCGACCATCTGGCCGACCTTGAACGTCTCCTCGATCTTGACTTCGGCACCGACCGGATACTTGGCCAGTTCGGAGGCGTCGAGACGGAATTCCCAAAGCCCGCGCCCTGCGCCGACCTGGGCCTTCGCGTAGTGCCCGGCCATCGGCTTGTTCACGAGCGCCGTGCGCTTCGTGCCCACCGTGACCTGGACCGCGTCGTAGCCGTCCGAATCCTGGGTCTTGACCTGGGTGACGCGGTTAGGCGTCGCTTCGATCAGGGTCACCGGGATCGAGTGGCCCTCCGGGGTGAAGACCCGGGTCATGCCGCACTTGCGGCCTACCATTCCAATGCTCATGGCGATCAACCTTTCGCGCTCAATACAACTTGATCTGGACGTCCACGCCCGCCGCGAGGTCGAGCTTCATCAGCGCGTCCACGGTCTTGTCGTTGGGGTCCACGATGTCGAGCACGCGCTTGTGGGTGCGGGTCTCGTACTGGTCGCGCGCGTCCTTGTCGGCATGCGGCGACACCAGGATGGTGTAACGCTCGATCTTGGTCGGAAGCGGGATCGGCCCGCGCACCTGCGCACCCGTGCGCTTCGCGGTCTCCACGATCTCGCTCGCGGAACGGTCGATCAATCGATGATCGAACGCCTTGAGGCGGATGCGAATCTTCTGGTCTGCCATGGCCGATTCCCTGAATCTTGCAAAGAACGTGTGGACCGGGCTGCGGCGTCTCGCCGCAGCCCCGAATTCCGCTGCTTACTCGAGTACCTTCGCCACCACGCCGGCGCCGACCGTGCGGCCGCCCTCGCGGATGGCGAACCGCAGGCCTTCCTCCATCGCGATGGGGTTGATCAGCGACACCACCATCTGGATGTTGTCGCCGGGCATCACCATCTCCACGCCCGCCGGCAGCTCGCAATTGCCGGTCACGTCGGTCGTGCGGAAGTAGAACTGCGGGCGGTAGCCCTTGAAGAACGGCGTGTGACGGCCGCCCTCTTCCTTCGACAGCACGTACACCTCCGCCTCGAACTTCGTATGCGGGGTGATCGAACCGGGCTTGCACACCACCTGGCCGCGCTCGACTTCGTCGCGCTTCGTACCACGCAGCAGCACGCCCACGTTGTCGCCCGCACGGCCCTCGTCCAGCAGCTTGCGGAACATCTCCACGCCGGTGCACGTGGTCTTGATCGTCGGACGAATGCCCACGATCTCGATTTCCTCGCCCACCTTCACGATCCCGCGCTCCACGCGGCCGGTCACCACCGTGCCACGGCCCGAAATCGAGAACACGTCCTCGACCGGCAGCAGGAACGGCTTGTCGATGTCGCGCTTGGGCTCCGGAATATAGGCATCCAGCGCCTCGACCAGCTTGATGATCGACGGCACGCCCAGCTCGCCCTGGTCGCCTTCCAGCGCCTTCAGGGCCGAACCCTTCACGATCGGGGTGTCATCGCCGGGGAACTCGTACTTCGACAGAAGATCACGCACTTCCATCTCGACGAGCTCCAGCAGCTCGGCATCGTCCACCATGTCGCACTTGTTCAGGTACACCACCACGTACGGCACGCCCACCTGGCGCGCCAGCAGGATGTGCTCGCGCGTCTGCGGCATCGGGCCGTCCGCCGCCGAACACACCAGGATCGCGCCGTCCATCTGCGCGGCTCCCGTGATCATGTTCTTCACGTAGTCCGCGTGGCCCGGGCAGTCCACGTGCGCGTAGTGGCGGTTCGGCGATTCGTATTCCACGTGCGCCGTCGAGATCGTGATGCCGCGCGCCTTCTCTTCCGGCGCCGCGTCGATCTGGTCGTACGCCTTGAACTCGCCGCCAAAACGCTCCGCACCGACCTTCGTCAGCGCCGCCGTCAGCGTCGTCTTCCCGTGGTCCACGTGTCCGATCGTCCCCACGTTCACGTGCGGCTTGTTGCGCTCGAATTTACCCTTGGCCATGACTCGATAACCTCTACAGGAATTTGGGGATACGGTGGATCAGGACTTCTTGATCACGGCGTCGGCGACGAAATTCGGCGCCTCGGCGTAGTGGTCGAATTCCATGGTGAACGTGGCGCGGCCCTGCGACATCGAGCGCAGGCTCGTGGCGTAGCCGAACATCTCGCCGAGCGGGACCTGCGCGTTGATCAGCTTGCCCGAGGGCGAATCGTCCGTGCCCTGCAGGACGCCGCGACGGCGACTGAGGTCGCCCATCACGTCGCCCATGTAGTCCTCGGGCGTCACCACCTCGATCTTCATGATCGGCTCGAGCAGCACCGGGTTGGCCTTGTTGAAGCCTTCCTTGAAGCCCATCGAGCCCGCGATCTTGAACGCCATTTCGTTCGAGTCGACTTCGTGGTACGAGCCGTCCACGACGCGCACCTTGACGTCCACGATCGGGAAGCCGGCCATGACGCCGCTTGCCACCGCCTCCTGGATGCCCTTGTCCACCGCCGGGATGTATTCCTTCGGGACCACGCCGCCGACGATGCCGTTCTCGAAGACGTAGCCGGTACCGCGCGGCTGCGGCTCGATCTCGAGCACCACGTGGCCGTACTGGCCGCGACCGCCGGACTGGCGCACGAACTTGCCTTCCTGGCGCACGGCCTTGCGGATCGTCTCGCGATACGCGACCTGCGGCTTGCCGACGTTCGCTTCCACGCTGAACTCGCGCTTCATGCGGTCGACGATGATCTCGAGGTGCAGCTCGCCCATGCCGGCGATGATGGTCTGGCCGGATTCCTCGTCCGTGCGCACGCGGAAGGACGGATCCTCCTGCGCCAGGCGCGAGAGGGCGATGCCCATCTTCTCCTGGTCGGACTTGGTCTTGGGCTCGATCGCCATCGCGATCACCGGCTGCGGGAAGATCATGCGCTCGAGCGTGATCACCTTGTCCATCGCGGACAGGGTGTCGCCCGTGGTGACGTCCTTCAGGCCGACCGCGGCGGCGATGTCGCCCGCGCGCACTTCCTTGATCTCGTCGCGCTGGTTCGCGTGCATCTGCAGCAGGCGGCCGATGCGCTCCTTGCGGCCCTTGATCGGGTTGAACACGGTGTCACCCGAGTTCAGCACGCCCGAGTAGACGCGGAAGAAGGTCAGCGTGCCGACGTAGGGGTCGGTCGCGATCTTGAACGCGAGCGCGGAGAACGGCTCGCCGTCGCCGGCCTTGCGCGTCTCTTCCTTGTCGTCCTCGTCCATGCCCTTGACCGGCGGACGATCGGACGGCGCCGGCAGCAGCTGCACGACGGCGTCGAGCATGGCCTGCACGCCCTTGTTCTTGAACGCCGAACCGCAGTACACGGGGATGAGCTTGTTCGCGACGGTGGCGGCACGGATGCCGGCCAGCACTTCCTCGTCGCTCAGCGCCTCGCCCTCGAGGTACTTGTTCATCATCTCCTCGGAGGTCTCGGCCGCGGCCTCGACCATGTACTCGCGCGCCTTCTCGCACTGCGCCTGCAGCGCGGCGGGAATCTCGCGGTACTCGAACTTCATGCCCTGGGAATCCATGTCCCAGATGATCGCCTTCATCTTGACCAGGTCGACCACGCCCTCGAAATGGTCCTCGGCGCCGATCGGGATCTGCATCGGGACCGGGTTCGCGCCCAGGCGCGCCTTCAGCTGGCCGACGACCTTCTCGAAGTCCGCGCCCGCGCGGTCCATCTTGTTGACGAACGCGAGGCGCGGCACGCCGTACTTGTTCGCCTGGCGCCACACGGTCTCGGACTGCGGCTGCACGCCGCCGACCGCGCAGAGCACGAACACGGCGCCGTCGAGCACGCGCAGGGAACGCTCGACCTCGATGGTGAAGTCGACGTGCCCGGGGGTGTCGATGATGTTGAAACGGTGCTCGGGGAAGGACAGGTCCATGCCCTTCCAGAAGCACGTGGTGGCCGCGGAGGTGATCGTGATGCCACGCTCCTGCTCCTGCTCCATCCAGTCCATGGTGGCCGCACCCTCGTGCACCTCGCCAATCTTGTGATTGACGCCGGTGTAATAGAGGATGCGTTCGGTCGTCGTCGTCTTGCCGGCATCGATGTGGGCCATGATGCCGAAGTTTCGATAACGGTCGATTGGAGTGCTACGTGCCACGGTCTATCCCTGAATGAATTCGTTCGATGTCGGAACTGGACGACGAACCGCTTACCAGCGGTAGTGCGCGAAGGCCTTGTTCGCCTCGGCCATGCGGTGCGTCTCTTCGCGCTTCTTCACCGCGCCGCCGCGGTTCTCGGAAGCCTCGAGCAGTTCGGCGGCCAGCTTGCGCGGCATGGAGTTCTCGCCGCGCTTGCGCGCCGACTCGATCACCCAGCGCATGGCCAGCGCGGTACGGCGGCTGGAACGCACTTCCACCGGCACCTGGTAGGTCGCGCCGCCGACGCGGCGGGACTTGACCTCGACCGCCGGGGCGACGTTGTTCAGCGCCTTCTCGACCAGCGCGACCGCATCGCCGTGCTTCTCGCCGATGTGGCCGATGGCGCCGTAGACGATCTTCTCGGCGACCGACTTCTTGCCGCTCTTCATCACCATGTTGATGAAACGGGCGATGAGTTGGCTCCCGTGCTTGGGATCCGGCAGGGTGTGGCGATTCGGGGTGGAGCCTTTACGCGACATGGGTCATGCCTTCCAATAAGTGCCGATCAGGACTTCGGGCGCTTGGCGCCGTACTTCGAACGACTCTGGCGACGCTTGGTGACGCCCGAGGCGTCGAGCGAGCCGCGCACGGTGTGGTAGCGCACGCCGGGGAGGTCCTTGACGCGACCGCCACGGATGAGCACCACCGAGTGCTCCTGCAGGTTGTGGCCTTCGCCACCGATGTAGCTGATCACCTCGAAGCCGTTGGTGAGGCGCACCTTCGCGACCTTGCGGAGCGCGGAGTTCGGCTTCTTCGGGGTGGTGGTGTACACGCGCGTGCAGACGCCGCGACGCTGGGGACTGCTCTGCAGTGCCGGCGAGGCGCTCTTGTACGCCTTCGGACGTCGTGCCTTACGCACCAACTGATTGATGGTCGACATGTGATCGGGGGCCCTTAGAAACAAAAGACAGGCCGGGAGAACCCGGCCTGTCAGACTTGAGACTTTAACAGTCCCAGAACTGGCTGTCAACGCTAGGTACCCGATCCTTCGGGCCGAAAACGAGGCGCTTCCTGCGCCTCATTTCGTTTGGTGGTCAACGCAAGTTCGGTTAATCGTCGCTGCTGCTTTCCTCTGCGAGGGGTTCCGAGAACGTGATTCCCGAAGAACGGAATCCGTCGAGCTCGGCGGTCGTCAGTTCGGCCCCCGCGCCGCGCCGTGCGGCGTGGTACGCGAGGCCGGTGCCGGCCGGAATCAAGCGCCCGACAATAACGTTTTCCTTCAGCCCGCGCAAGGTGTCGCGCGTGCCGCGGACGGCCGCCTCGGTCAGCACGCGGGTGGTCTCCTGGAACGACGCGGCCGAGATGAACGACTCCGTCGCCAGCGAGGCCTTGGTGATGCCGAGCAGCACCGGGGCGTAGCTCGCGTTGCGCTCGCCGCGCGCGTTGGCCCGGCGGTTCTCCTCGAGCACGCGCACGCGGTCCACCTGTTCGCCGCGCAGGAAGCGGGTGTCGCCCGAGCCGGTGACCTCGGCCTTGCGCAGCATCTGGCGGATGATCACCTCGATGTGCTTGTCGTTGATCTTCACGCCCTGCAGCCGGTAGACGTCCTGGATTTCCTTGGTCAGGTACGCATTCAGGTGCTCCACGCCGAGCAGGCGCAGGATGTCGTGCGGGTTCGGCTCGCCGTCCACCACGGTCTCGCCCTTCTCCACGTGCTCGCCCTCGAACACGATGATGTGGCGCCACTTGGGGATCAGCTCCTCGTGCTGCTCGCCGTCCTTGTCGGTGATCAGCAGGCGCTGCTTGCCCTTGGTGTCCTTGCCGAAGCTGACGATGCCGGTGGTCTCGGCCAGGATCGCCGGTTCCTTGGGCTTGCGCGCCTCGAACAGGTCCGCGACGCGCGGCAGGCCGCCGGTGATGTCGCGGGTCTTGGAGGTTTCCTGCGGGATACGGGCGACCACGTCGCCCACGCCCACGTTCGCCCCGTCCTGCAGCGAGACGATGGCGCTCGCCGGCAGGAAGTACTGGGCCGGGATGTCGGTGCCGGGCAGCTTGAGCTCCTTGCCCTTCTTGTCCTCGAGCCGGACCATGGGACGCAGGTCCTTGGCCGCGCCGCCGCGGCGCTTGGGGTCGGTGACCACGGCCGACTGCAGGCCGGTCAGCTCGTCCACCTGCTCCACCACGGTCACGCCGTCGATGAAGTCGGTGAAGCGCAGCACGCCCGCCACTTCCGAGACGATCGGATGGGTATGCGGATCCCAGTTCGCCACGATCTGGCCGGCCTTGACGGGGTGGCCATCGGCGACCGAGATGACCGCGCCGTACGGCACCTTGTAGCGCTCGCGCTCGCGGCCCTGCACGTCCATGACCGAGACTTCGCCCGAACGCGACACCGCCACCAGGTGGCCGGCCGCGTGCTGCACGGTCTTGAGGTTGTTGAAGCGAAGCGCGCCAAGCGTCTTCACCTGCACGCTGTCCACGGCGGCCGCACGGGATGCCGCGCCGCCGATGTGGAAGGTACGCATGGTGAGCTGGGTGCCCGGCTCGCCGATCGACTGCGCCGCGATCACGCCCACGGCCTCGCCGATGTTCACCAGGTGGCCACGCGCCAGGTCGCGGCCGTAGCACATGCCGCACACGCCGAAGCGCGATTCGCAGGTGATCGTGGAGCGCACCTTGATCGCCTGCACGCCCTGGGTCTCGATCTTCTCGACCCACTTCTCGTCCAGCAGGGTGTTGCGCGGCACGAAGGCCTGTTCGTCGACGCCCGGCAGGTACACGTCCTCGGCCACGATGCGGCCGAGCACGCGCTCGCGCAGGGGCTCGACCACGTCGCCGCCTTCCACGATCGGGGTCATCACGAAGCCGTGGTTGGTGCCGCAATCGACCTCGGTCACCACCACGTCCTGCGCCACGTCCACGAGGCGGCGGGTCAGGTAACCCGAGTTCGCGGTCTTGAGCGCGGTGTCGGCCAGGCCCTTGCGCGCGCCGTGGGTGGAGATGAAGTACTGCAGCACGTCGAGGCCTTCGCGGAAGTTGGCCTTGATCGGGGTCTCGATGATGGAGCCGTCGGGCTTGGCCATGAGGCCGCGCATGCCGGCGAGCTGGCGGATCTGGGCCGCGCTGCCGCGCGCGCCCGAGTCGGCCATGATGTAGATCGAGTTCATCGACTTCTGCTCGATCTCCTTGCCGTCCGGGCCCGGGACCTTGTCGGTGCCGATGCCCTTCATCATCGCCATCGCGACCTGCTCGTTGGTGCGCGACCAGATGTCCACGACCTTGTTGTAGCGCTCGCCCACGGTGACGAGGCCGGAGCTGAACTGCTCCTGGATCTCGACCACTTCCTTCTCGGCGTACTCGAGGATCGCCTTCTTCTCGGCCGGGATCAGCAGGTCGTCGATGCCGATGGAGACGCCGGCGCGGGTCGCGTACTTGAAGCCGGTGTACATCAGCTGGTCGGCGAAGATCACCGTGTCCTTGAGGCCCAGCAGGCGGTAGCAGGCGTTGATCAGGCGCGAGATCGCCTTCTTGTTGAGCTCGGTGTTGATCAGCGCGAACGGCATGCCGTTGGGCAGGATCTCGGCGAGCAGCGCGCGGCCGATGGTGGTGTCGGCGATGAAGGTGCGCTCGCGGCGGACGCCGTCCTCGCCCAGCACGACCTCGGTCAGGCGCGCCTTGACCTTGGCATGCAGCTCGACCGAGCGCGTCTCGTACGCCCGATGCACTTCCGCCAGGTTCGCGAACACCATGCCCTCGCCCTTGCGCGCGGCGAGTTCGCGGGTCATGTAGTACAGGCCGAGCACGACGTCCTGGGTCGGCACGATGATCGGCTCGCCGTTCGCGGGCGAGAGGATGTTGTTCGACGACATCATCAGCGCGCGCGCTTCCAGCTGGGCCTCCAGCGAGAGCGGCACGTGCACGGCCATCTGGTCGCCGTCGAAGTCGGCGTTGAACGCGGTGCAGACCAGCGGGTGCAGCTGGATGGCCTTGCCCTCGATCAGCACCGGCTCGAACGCCTGGATGCCCAGGCGATGCAGGGTCGGCGCGCGGTTCAGCAGCACCGGATGCTCGCGGATCACTTCCTCGAGGATGTCCCACACCTCGGGCGATTCGCTCTCCACCTTCTTCTTCGCCGCCTTGATCGTGGTGGCGATGCCGCGCCGCTGCAGCTTGGAGAAGATGAAGGGCTTGAACAGCTCGAGCGCCATCTTCTTCGGCAGGCCGCACTCGTGCAGCTTCAGGGTCGGGCCGACCACGATCACGGAACGGCCGGAATAGTCGACGCGCTTGCCGAGCAGGTTCTGGCGGAAGCGGCCCTGCTTGCCCTTGATCATGTCGGCGAGCGACTTGAGCGGGCGCTTGTTCGTGCCCGTGATGGCGCGGCCGCGACGGCCGTTGTCCATCAGCGCGTCCACCGCCTCCTGCAGCATGCGCTTCTCGTTGCGCACGATGATGTCGGGCGCATTGAGCTCGAGCAGGCGCTTGAGGCGGTTGTTGCGGTTGATCACGCGGCGGTACAGATCGTTCAGGTCCGAGGTCGCGAAGCGGCCGCCGTCCAGCGGCACCAGCGGACGCAGGTCCGGCGGCAGCACGGGCAGCACGGTCATCACCATCCACTCGGGACGGTTGCCGGACTCGAGGAACGACTCCATCAGCTTGATGCGCTTGGAGAGGCGCTTGAGCTTGGTCTCGGAGCTGGTCTGGCCCATCTCCTCGCGCAGGCGCACGAGTTCGGACTGCAGGTCGATGGTGCGCAGCAGTTCGTGCACGGCCTCGGCGCCCATGCGCGCGTCGAACTCGTCGCCGTGCTCTTCCACGGCCTGCAGGTACTGCTCCTCGGTCAGCATCTGGCCGCGGTCGAGGATCGTGAGACCCGGATCGATCACCACGTAGGCTTCGAAGTACAGGATGCGCTCGATGTCGCGCAGCGTCATGTCGAGCATCAGGCCGATGCGCGAGGGCAGCGACTTCAGGAACCAGATGTGCGCGACCGGCGAGGCCAGGTCGATGTGGCCCATGCGCTCGCGGCGCACCTTGGCCAGCGTCACCTCGGTGCCGCACTTCTCGCACACCACGCCGCGGTGCTTCATGCGCTTGTACTTGCCGCACAGGCACTCGTAGTCCTTGATCGGCCCGAAGATGGCGGCGCAGAACAGGCCGTCGCGCTCGGGCTTGAAGGTGCGGTAGTTGATCGTTTCGGGCTTCTTCACCTCGCCGAACGACCACGAGCGGATCAGGTCGGGCGAAGCCAGGCCGATGCGGATCGAGTCGAAGTCGAGCGACTGGCGCTGCTGGTTGAAGAGGTTCAAGAGGTCTTTCATGGGTGACTCTCCGGTCTATCGGGTGCTACGGCCGCACTCGGCGGCGTTCGCGGCTTGCGCCGCTCCCACACGCGGCCACGGTCGAGGGACCGTGGCCGGTGCAGCCGCTATTGCTGGCCTTCCAGTTCGATGTTGATCGCGAGCGAGCGGATCTCCTTCACCAGCACGTTGAAGGATTCCGGCATGCCCGCCGCCATCTCGTGGTTGCCATCGACGATGTTCTTGTACATCTGGTTGCGGCCGCCCACGTCGTCGGACTTGACCGTGAGCATCTCCTGCAGCGTGTACGCCGCGCCGTAGGCTTCCAGCGCCCAGACTTCCATCTCGCCGAAGCGCTGGCCGCCGAACTGCGCCTTGCCGCCCAGCGGCTGCTGGGTGACGAGCGAGTACGGACCGGTGGAACGCGCGTGCATCTTGTCGTCGACGAGGTGGTTGAGCTTGAGCATGTACATGTAGCCCACCGTGACCGGGCGATCGAAGGCTTCGCCGGTACGACCGTCGAACAGCGTGGTCTGGCCGGATTCCGGCAGGCCCGCGATGCGCAGCATGGTCTTGATCTCGGTCTCGTGCGCACCGTCGAACACCGGGGAGGCCAGCGGCACGCCCTTGGTCAGGTTCTGGGCGAGCGCGCGGATCTCCGCGTCGTCGAGCGTCTTGAGGTCGGTGTGCTCGGAGCCGCCGGACTGGTTGTAGACGGTGTCGAGGAACTTGCGCAGTTCCGAGACCGCGCGCTGCTCCTCGATCATCGCCTGGATGCGCAGGCCGATGCCCTTGGCCGCCCAGCCCAGGTGGGTCTCGAGGATCTGTCCGATGTTCATTCGGGACGGCACGCCGAGCGGATTGAGCACGATGTCGACCGTGCGACCGTCCGCCATGAACGGCATGTCCTCGACCGGCACGATGGTGGAGACCACGCCCTTGTTGCCGTGGCGGCCGGCCATCTTGTCGCCCGGCTGGATGCGGCGCTTCACGGCGAGGTAGACCTTCACCATCTTGAGCACGCCCGGGGCGAGGTCGTCGCCGGCCGTGATCTTGGCCTTCTTCTCGGTGAAGCGCTTCTCGAACTCGGCCTTCTGGCGCGCGATCTGCTGCTCGGCCTTCTCCACGAACTCGGCCGCGTCCTCGTCCTTCATGCGCAGCTGGAACCACTCGTCCTTCTTCAGCTTGTCGAGGTAGTCCGGATCGAGCTCGGTGCCCTTCTTCAAACCATGCGGACCGCCGTTCGCGACGCGACCGGTGATCTGCATGCGCAGGCGCTGGAAGATCGCGCCCTCGAGGATGCGGAACTGGTCGTCGAAGTCCTTCTTGACGCGCCGCACCTCGGCCTGTTCGATCTGCTGGGCGCGCTTGTCCTTCTCGATGCCGTCGCGCGTGAACACCTGCACGTCGATCACCGTGCCGTCCATGCCCGGGGGCACGCGCAGCGAGGAGTCCTTCACGTCCGAGGCCTTCTCGCCGAAGATCGCGCGCAGGAGCTTCTCTTCCGGGGTCAGCTGGCTCTCGCCCTTGGGCGTGACCTTGCCGACCAGGATGTCGCCGGCCTTCACCTCGGCGCCGATGTAGACCACGCCGGACTCGTCGAGGCGGGCGAGCGCCTGCTCGCTCACGTTGGGGATGTCGGCGGTGATCTCTTCGGGACCGAGCTTCGTGTCGCGCGCGACGCAGGTCAGCTCTTCGATGTGGATCGTGGTGTAGCGATCCTCCTGCACCACCCGCTCGGAGAGCAGGATGGAGTCCTCGAAGTTGTAGCCGTTCCACGGCATGAACGCGACCAGCATGTTCTGGCCGAGCGCGAGCTCGCCCAGGTCCGTCGAGGGGCCGTCGGCCAGCACGTCGCCCTTCGCCACCTTGTCGCCCACGTTCACCAGCGGCTTCTGGTTGAGGCAGGTGTTCTGGTTGGAGCGCGTGTACTTGACCAGGGAGTAGATGTCGACGCCCGGATCGTTGTCGCCGATCTCGGATTCGTTCGCGCGCACCACGATGCGCGCCGCGTCGACCTGGTCGATCTGCCCGCCGCGCTTCGCCACCACGATCACGCCCGAGTCGCGCGCCACGGCGCGTTCCACGCCGGTGCCCACGAGCGGGGTCTCCGAACGCAGCGTCGGCACGGCCTGGCGCTGCATGTTCGCGCCCATGAGCGCGCGGTTCGCGTCGTCGTGCTCGAGGAACGGGACCAGGGCCGCGGCGACCGAGACGGTCTGCATCGGCGCCACGTCCATGTACTGGATCTCCATCGGGCCCTTGAGCACGGTTTCGCCCTGGGCACGGCAGGAGACCAGCTTGTCGGTCAGCTTGCCGTCCTTGCTGAGCGGCGCGTTCGCCTGCGCGATCGCGAACTCGGCCTCTTCGATCGCGGACAGGTAATCGACCACGTCGGTGACCTTGCCCGCCGTCACGCGGCGGAACGGCGTCTCGAGGAAGCCGTAGCTGTTCGTGCGCGCATACACCGCGAGCGAATTGATCAGGCCGATGTTCGGGCCTTCCGGCGTCTCGATGGTGCAGACGCGGCCGTAGTGGGTCGGGTGCACGTCGCGCACTTCGAAGCCGGCGCGCTCGCGCGTCAGGCCGCCCGGGCCGAGCGCGGAGACGCGGCGCTTGTGGGTGACCTCCGACAGCGGGTTGTTCTGGTCCATGAACTGGCTGAGCTGCGAGGAGCCGAAGAACTCCTTGATCGCGGCGGCCACGGGCTTGGCGTTGATCAGTTCCTGCGGCGTCAGGCCCTCGGACTCGGCCAGCGACAGACGCTCCTTCACGGCGCGCTCGACGCGCACCAGGCCCACGCGGAACACGTTCTCGGCCATCTCGCCGACCGAACGCACGCGGCGGTTGCCGAGGTGGTCGATGTCGTCGGTGTGGCCGCGGCCGTTGCGGATCTCCATCAGGACCTTGAGCACGTCCAGGATGTCCGAACCCACGCCGTTGCCGGCGACCAGGCGCTTGGAGTTCTCGTCGGAGCGGTCGCCGAAGTAGCGGGAGTCGTACAGCACGCCGGTGCCGGTGTCTTCCTTGCGGCCGACGCGGCGGTTGAACTTCATGCGGCCGACCGAGCTCAGGTCGTAGCGCTCGAAGGTGAAGAACAGGTTCCAGAACAGGTTCTGGGCCGCTTCCTTCGTGGGCGGCTCGCCCGGGCGCATCATGCGGTAGATCTCGACCAGCGCCTCGAGCTGGGTGCGGGTCGGGTCGATGCGCAGGGTGTTGGAGATGTACGGACCGCGGTCGAGGTCGTTCACGAACAGCGTGCCGAGCGTCTCGATGCCTGCATTGCGGAACTTTTCGAGCTGGGTCTCGGTGATCTCGTCGTTCGCCGTGGCGATCACCTCGCCCGTGGCCTTGTCCACCACTTCATGCGCGAGGATGCGGCCGATCAGGTATTCGTCGGGCACTTCCAGCATGGTGACGCGCGCCTTCTCCAGCGCGCGCACGTGGCGCGCCGTGATGCGCTTGCCGGCCTCGACGATGACCTCGTCGCCGACGCGGATGTCGAAGTTCACCGTCTCGCCGCGCAGGCGCTCGGGGATCAGGCGCAGCTCGACGCCGCCCTTCTTCTTGAGCGTGAACTCGTTGATCTCGAAGAACAGCTCGAGCATCTGCTCGTTCTGGTAGCCCAGCGCGCGCAGCAGGATCGTCACCGGCAGCTTGCGGCGACGGTCGATGCGGGTGAACACGCAGTCCTTGGGGTCGAACTCGAAGTCCAGCCAGGAACCGCGGTAGGGGATGATGCGGGCCGAGTACAGGAGCTTGCCCGAGCTGTGCGTTTTGCCGCGGTCGTGGTCGAAGAACACGCCCGGCGAACGGTGCAGCTGCGAGACGATCACGCGCTCGGTGCCGTTGATGATGAAGGTGCCGGTCTCGGTCATCAGGGGCAGCTCGCCCATGTAGACCTCCTGCTCCTTCACGTACTTCACCGCCTTGTTCGAGGCCGGGGAGTCCTTGTCGTAGATCACGAGCTGGACCAGCACGCGCAGCGGCGCGCCGAAGGTCAGGCCGCGCGAACGGCACTCCTTCTCGTCGAAGGGCGGCTCGCCCAACCGGTAGCTGACGTACTTGAGCGCCGCATTGCCCGAATAGCTCGAGATCGGGAACACCGACTTCAGGGCCGCGTGCAGGCCACGATCGGCGCGCCCGTTCGGGTCGGCGCCGGCCTGCAGGAACTCCTTGTAGGAATCCGTCTGGATCGCCAGCAGGTACGGCACCTCGTGGATCGAGGGACGCTTGCCGAAGTTCTTGCGGATGCGCTTCTTTTCGGTGAACGAGTACGTCGTCATGCGGGTAGCACCTTGCTGACGTGACGGCTGCCGGCCGTCGCGGCTTTAAGCGGGAATTCTTCGATCAAGACCGGAATCGGGAATGGAGGATCCGAGGCGCGCGCGTGGCGACCACCGATCCCGCATTCCCCATGCCCGTCGTGGCGGCAAAGGCCGCAACAACGGCGAAAGGCCGGGGACTTTCGTCCCCAGCCTCCGCCTGCTCGGATGCATTACCGAGCACCAATCGTCGCTTACTTGATCTCGACGGTGGCGCCGGCAGCCTCGAGCTCCTTCTTGAACTTCGCCGAATCGTCCTTGCTGACCGCTTCCTTCACCGTCGCCGGTGCGGACTCGACCAGGTCCTTCGCTTCCTTCAGGCCCAGGCCCGTGATCGCGCGTACGGCCTTGATCACTTCGACCTTGCGCTCACCGGTGGCCTTGAGCACCACGGCGAACTCGGTCTGCTCCTCGACCGCTGCGGCGGCTGCGCCGGCGGCCGGGGCGGCGGCCATCGCCACCGGGGCGGCGGCGGACACGCCGAACTTCTCTTCCATCATCTTCACCAGGTCGGTGATGTCGATGAGGGACATCTGGGCGATCGCGTCCAGGATCTCTTCTTTGCTGACTGCCATGACCATTACCTCTCAGGATTTTAAATGAGTCGAAACCAAACCAGTTTTCGCGTCGGCTCAGGCCGCCTGCTTCTGGTCGCGCACCGCCGCAACCGCGCGGGCGACCTTGGCAGCGGGCTCGGCGAGGGTGCGCACCAATCGGGTGATCGGAGCCATCATCACGCCCAGCAGCATGGACAAAGCCTGTTCGCGGGTGGGCAGCGAGGCCAGTCGATCGAGGTGCTGGGCGGTGTACATCTGACCCCCCATCGCCACGATCTTGGGCTTGAGCTGCTCGTTCGCCTTGACGAAATCCTTGATCAAACGCCCAGCGGCGCCGGGATCTTCCTGCGAGAAGGCGTACAGCATCGGGCCGGTCAGCGCGTCTTGGATGCACGCGTAATCGGTACCCTCTACTGCGCGGCGGACCAGCGTGTTCTTCGCAACCTTGAGATACACGCCTTGCTGCCTAGCCTTGCGACGCAGGTCGGTGAATTGACTCACCTTCATCCCGGCGTACTCGGCGGCGACCAATGAATGCGCCGAAGCGGCCACATTCGCCAGTTCGGCAACGACCTCTTTCTTTTCTGCCAGATTGAGCGCCATTGCTTGCCTCCGAACGTCTACGGACCAACTACTCGGGTCGCGGGCGTCCCGCCCGCTTCCCACTCGACTTTCCCGGATCCATGCACCTTGCAGGATCCGCCGGCAGGTGCCGGTGGTGTTGGCCGTTCGTTCCCGATATGGGTTGAAAGGACCTCACCATCTGCGCAGGCTCGCTACGCGGTTTCAGACTCGGCACACGGTGCCCGGACGTCGTCCCTTGCCATGACGCCATCCATGCCCGCCCAGGTCGCGGTGTGCGTTGTCGCCTGCGGTCTTTGACGGCTGCCCCCGCCCGGTTCGCACCGCGCGGGATCGCCTTCAAATTCTTGCTGCGCGTCCGTCACGCGGCCGCGGTGTTCGATTGCGTGTCGACGATCAGCGCGCGATGCCCAGCGTCGCCTGGTCGACCACGATGCCGATGCCCATGGTGGTGGAGACCGACACCTTCTGCAGGAACTGACCCTTCGCCGCCGCGGGCTTCGCGCGCATCAGGTCGGCCAGCAGGGCGCTCAGGTTCTGCTTGAGCGCGTCGATCTCGAAGTTCACCTTGCCGATCGAGCAATGCACGTTGCCGGCCTTGTCGTTGCGGAAGCGCACCTGGCCGGCCTTGGCGTTGCGGATGGCGCCGACCACGTCGGCGGCCACGGAGCCGTCCTTCGGGTTGGGCATCAGTCCGCGCGGGCCGAGCAGCTGGCCGAGCTTGCCCACGACGCGCATGGCGTCGGGCGTGGCGATCACGCGCTGGAAGGCGAGGTCGCCGCCCTGCATGCGCTCGGCGAGGTCTTCCATGCCGACCACGTCCGCACCGGCCGCCTTCGCGGCTTCGGCCTTCTCACCCGCCGGGCAGAACACGGCGATGCGCACCGACTTGCCGGTGCCGGCCGGGAGCACGGTGGAACCGCGCACGACCTGGTCGGACTTCTTCGCGTCGATGCCGAGGCGGATCGCCACGTCGACCGATTCCACGAACTTGGTCTTGGAGCCGTCCTTGAGGATCTTGAACGCCTCGTCGATGCCGTACTGCTTGCCCTGCGCGACCTTGGCGGCAAGGGCCTTGTAACGCTTTCCGATATTCGCCATGACCTCAGCCCTCCGCCACCAGACCCATGCTGCGCGCGCTGCCGGCGATGGTTCGCACGGCTGCGTCCAGATCCGCGGCGGTCAGGTCGGGCATCTTCGCCTTGGCGATGTCCTCGAGCTGCGCACGCGTGACCTTGCCGACCTTCTCGGTATTCGGGCGCTTGGAGCCCGAGGTGATCCCCACTGCCTTCTTGAGCAGGATGGTGGCCGGCGGCGTCTTGGTGATGAAGGTGAAGCTGCGATCGGAGTACGCGGTGATGATGGTGGGAATCGGGATGCCCGGTTCCAACTTCTGCGTGGCGGCGTTGAACGCCTTGCAGAACTCCATGATGTTCAGGCCGCGCTGGCCCAATGCCGGGCCGACCGGCGGGCTGGGATTCGCCTGCCCGGCCTTGACCTGGAGCTTGATGTAGCCTGTGACCTTCTTTGCCATTTCAACTCTCCTCGGGTTCCTGCGGCCGCACGCTGTCGCTGCGAGCCTCCCCGTTCGTGGGAAACAACCAGGTTCTAGGGGCTAGGGCCTAGACAAGAGCGGGATTGTGACGCTCTTCTCTAGTCCCTGGGCTCTAGGCCCCGGACTACGCCTTCTCGACCTGCGCGAACTCCAGCTCGACCGGGGTCGACCGGCCGAAGATCAGCACCGCCACGCGCAGGCGGTTCTTCTCGTAATTCACTTCCTCGACGGTGCCGTTGAAATCGTTGAACGGACCATCGATCACGCGGACCAGCTCGCCCGGCTCGAACAGGATCTTCGGCCTGGGCTTCTCCGCCCCTTCCTGCACGCGCTGCACGATGGCGTCGGCTTCGCGGTCGGTGATCGGCAGCGGGCGGTCGGCGGTGCCGCCGATGAAGCCCATCACCTTGGGGGTTTCCTTGACCAGGTGCCAGCTCTCGTCGTCGATGCGCAGGCCCTTGCCGTCGCCCGAGGTCTCGATCTGCACCAGCACGTAGCCGGGGAAGAACTTTCGCTCGGACTTGCGCTTCTGGCCGCCGCGCATCTCGATCACTTCCTCGGTCGGCACGAGCACGTCGCCGAACTTCTCCTCCATGCCGGCCCGCGCGATGCGGTCGAGCAGGGAGCGGCGCACCTGGTGCTCGAAGCCCGAGTAGGCGTGGACCACGTACCAACGCTTGGACATCGTTCGCGCCTCAGCCGGACTTCAGGAGGTTCTGGAGGATGACCCATCCGAGGAACAGGTCGATCAGCCACAACACGATGCTCAGGATGATCACCACGACACCGACCGCGAGCGTGGTCTGCAGCGTTTCCTGCCGGGTGGGCCAGACCACCTTGCGCAGTTCGAACTGCGACTCGGTGAGGAATTCGCGGGTCGCGCGGCCGATCGCGGTGAAGGCGGAGATCGCCAGCGCCGCGATCACCACCAGCAGCATGCCCACGCCGCGCACGCCGGTGCTCACCTGGTCGAAGAAGTAGAACGCATACAGCCCGCCCAGTAGCAGCACGATGGCCAGGGCGAGCTTCGCGATATCGCCGGTGTTGCGTTCCGGCGCGGATTCGACTTTGGTATTCATGGGACCTTGAAGTGGCACGCCAGGAGGGACTCGAACCCCCAACCTGCGGTTTTGGAGACCGCTGCTCTGCCAATTGAGCTACTGGCGTGTGGTTCGGACCTTGGCGTTGGGGGGTGCGCCGGAAACCGCCGCACCGGATCTCAAAAATCAGGACTGTGCTACTGACCTTCCCTGGTGCGCTTCCACGTTCGGCATCCCTGCCTCACCAGCGCGCGCCGCGCGCGATGCGCTTCAACGCATCGCGCAAGCCGCGTCCCGCGCTACTCCAGCACCTTCGCCACCACGCCGGCGCCGACCGTGCGGCCGCCCTCGCGGATGGCGAACCGCAGGCCTTCCTCCATCGCGAT
>Ga0315912_10001617_pt1 | contig 26746 bp, 18 predicted proteins | sample VfabasoilMG_FD_204469 | JGI IMG/M metagenome (GOLD analysis project Ga0315912, IMG submission 204469) | Garden soil microbial communities collected in Santa Monica, California, United States - V. faba soil | ecosystem: Environmental > Terrestrial > Soil > Garden | place: USA: California... | reverse complement strand
CAGCCCTCTGGCGCTTTCGACAATCGTCGACTTCCACAGCGCCAGAGGGCTGGCGCACTCCAGAACCTGTCGGCCACAGCTAAGATTCATCTTGCGAAAATAATCGAGTCAACGAGCAGGGCCTTATTTCTCCAGTGCGTTGCTGGACAACACTCACCAACCCACCTCGCGTCCCTTGTTCTGCTCCTTCAAGTACTTCATCAACGGCTCGTAGTATTCGAGCATGGCCTTGCCGTTAGGCGGCTCACCAGTGGCCTCGCGGATGATTTCGCGCCAGTCGCGCGTCGCGCCCTGCTTCATGATGCTGTAAAGAAACGCGCCGACATCCTTGTTGCCGAATGTCCGGCAGTTGCGCGGGTCCTGTTTCAGGATTTTCTTCGCGATGTGCATATGCAGTTGATACTTGATCGCGAAGGCGATGGCGTATTTGTAATACTCGGCCGGGTTATCGTTGATGTGCGTCTTGGTGGCGGCGTCGCAGAATTTCTCGTCGCGCGGCGACGGTGGGACGATGCCTTGATACTCCAACACCAGTTTCCACCAGCGCGAGTTGAGCTGATCCGCGGGTAGCTTGTCTTCATAGAATTCCCGCTCCCACGCCGCCATCACGCCGGCGGCCCAAGGAATAAACACGACGTCGTTGAGCGCCGAGTTCAACAGCCATTGCGCTTCATCAAACTGCATATCCGCAGGGACGATTCCAACTTCGCGCAGATAGGGCAATTGGGCCGCAGGTGTAGCCAGCGCTTCGGCCATGGCTTCGTGCATGGCTGGGCTGGCACCTTCACGCAGCACCATGGGAATTTCTGGTCGCGCGTAAGATAGACCGTAGAAGACATGCCCGAGTTCGTGATGCGTGGTCGTGAACCAGGTGAAATCGGATTTCACGCTCATCAACGAGCGCACGCTTTGCTCGAGGTCCATGTGCCAGGCCGAAGCATGGGTGTTCTTCTTGCGCTTGGCGTCGGGCGGCAGGTCGTAGAGATCAGATTTCTCCCAGAAGATTGGCGGCACCTTGGGCAAGCCGAGCGACTCACCATACGCCACGGCTCGTTGCACGAGCCATTCGGGCTTCCGGTCCTTCACCAGCGGATCGAGGTCAATGCTGGCAACCATGTTGGGCCATTCCTGACTCCACCGATTCGGCAACCAGTGCGCGGGCATCGGCCCTTTGGGCACGGGCTGACCGTAACGCTCGGCGAGACGATACTTGGCCCAGCAATGCAGCTGCTCGTAAAGCGGGCGAGTCTGGCGGCACAAATCATCCGTCAGCTTTTTCATTTCCGGCACGCTCATGTCGAACCAGCCGGCGCGCAGGCCAAAGTAAGAACTGAAACCCATCTCGCTCGCCACGCGATTGCGCAGGTCGCGCAACTTCACGAGGCCGTCCTTCAACGCCAAGCCCGATTCCTTTGAAGCCGTCCACACCGCCAGCCGTTCGGCGACATTGGTAGATTTCACCAGCCGCTCATCAATCTCGTTGACCGTGATCTTCTCGGGCGTGCTTTTGCCCGGCGGCGTCCACTTGAATTCAAATCCGTCCAGCGTTGCCGCCTGACGCGCTTCAGCTTGGACGCGTTCACCAACAATTCCGGGAATCGTCCCCGGCGAACCCGCGGCGTTGAGCAGGATGTAGCGCAACTGCCGCACCGTGAGCGGATCAAGTTCCTTCTCATGTTTGAGAAGCGCGCGGGCTTTCTCGATGACCCATTTACTGCCGAGAAACGCGGCCTGCGCCTTTTCCGCGCCGATTCGTTGTCCGGTGTTTTCCTCGGTGACATCCGTCACCGAAGCCCACTGTGCTTCGTAGTTCGCAGTGTAAAGTGCCTGGAAAGTCGCGTTGTACGCTTCCAGAAAATGTCTGGCGTCCACGCTCGGAGATTCAGCGGCCGGAGATGCACAAAGACTGAACGCGAGCACCAACACGCAGGTAGAGATAAAATGATTGCGAAGTTTCGTTGTCATGGAATTGAAAGCGTCAAACTGGTTGGTGGTTTACAAGACAGTTCTGGGCGCAAGCAGTTTGCCGCGAGCAACCAAGTACAAGAATCCGACCAGGAAAGCGAACGGAATGCAGGCCAGCCAGTCCGCGTGGGGCCCGCTATAGAAAGGATTGTCTGCCGCCCATTTGGTGATTGCGGCATCCACATTCACCAGCACACCCGCGACGAAGGCGATGAGGATGCCGGCAATCGCGCCGCCGGCGATGTAACCGCTGGCCAGCAGCACCCCGGAACTCTTGTCACCTTCGGCAGCCAGCTGGTGTTCGTCCAAATTATGTTCGCGCAACTCGTGGCGCATTTTGCGATCCACTAGCCAGCGAATGAGTCCGCCGACGAAGATCGGCGCGGAAGAGGAGATCGGCAGGTAAACGCCAACGGCAAACGCTAGCGAGCTGATGCCACAAAGCTCGAGCACCACAGAAATCATCACGCCGAACAGCACCAGCGACCAGGGCAACTTTTGGTCGAGGATGCCCTTGATGATGTAACTCATCAATGTGGCCTTGGGGGCGTCGTATTTGCGGACTTCACTGCCATCAGGTCGGACCTTGTGGGTGCCGTTAATGCCGGGATCGACGAGCCAGACCGCGGCGCCCGTATCATCCACCAGATATTTTTCGGCGTTGCCGTGAACTGTGTTGGTCCGTTGCCACACTTTGTAAAACTGCGCATCGTCCTTCGCCTGCGGACCTATCAGGCCTTCCGATTGCGTGAGCTTCAAATCTGCCGGCGCGCGCAATCCGGGTTCGATCTTTGCCACGGCGACATAAACGGTGGAAACAGAGTTCAGCTTCAACAGGATTGGTCCAAGCACCAAGGCGCTGGCTGCCGCGCCGATGAGAATGGCGATCTGTTGGTACCGCGGCGTGGCACCAACGAGAAAACCAGTTTTTAAATCCTGTGAAGTGGTTCCGCCATTGGACGCCGCAATGCACACAATCCCGCCAACCGAAAGCGCCGTGACGTAGTGCGCACCGCCCGTCCAGCCGACCAACAGGAAGATCAGGCAGGTAAAGAGCAGGGTGGCCACAGTCATGCCAGAAATGGGATTGGAGGATGAGCCGATTTCGCCGGTCAACCGCGAGGAAACGGTGACGAACAAAAAGCCAAACACCACGATCAGAATCGCCCCGAGTGGATTCATCTCCAATGAGCGGGCAATAAGAATCGCAGCAATCAGCGCGACCAGTCCACCGGCCACGAACTTCATGGAAAGATCACGCTCGGTCCGCAGCACTGAAGTATGAGCTGTGGCGGCTTTGCGGAAATCGGTGAGCCCGGATTTGACGCCGTGCCAGATCGTCGGAAGCGAACGCCCTAGACTGATGATTCCACCCGCCGCCACCGCGCCCGCGCCGATGTAGAGAATGTACGCGGTGCGGATGTCGTTTGGAGACATGTCCGCGATTAACTTTGTTCCCGGCGACAATGCCTGGCTCAGACCTTCGCCAAAGAACTTGATTAGTGGAATCAGCAGGAGATAACTAAGCGCGCCACCCGCCATCATGATGCCGCCAATCCTCGGTCCAATCACGTAGCCGACGCCCAACAACTCGGGCGAAATCTCACACGCCACGGAGCCACTCTTGAGCGGGGCATCGAAGCTTTTTTCCGGCGTGTCCTTCCACAATTTTAACGCCTTCATCATGACGTTGTAGGCGAGCCCGATGCCGAAGCCCGTGAACACAGCCTTGGCACTCGGCGACCCGCCGTTGCCGCGCTTTGCCGCCGCTGCGGCCTCCGCTTGCGCCGCTTCTGACGCCAGCGCTCGCGACTCTGCATTCGCGCCCGCTTTCAACACTGCGGCACACGCGGTGCCTTCGGGATATTTCAGCTCCTTGTGCTGGGCGACGATGAGTGCCCGGCGGAGTGGAATCATCATCAAGATTCCCAGCAACGCGCCGAGCAGGCCGACGAGCATGACGCGCGTTATCTCGAGATCGAACCCGAGAATCATGATGGCCGGCATCGTCACGCCAAGGCCAAACGCGATGGATTCACCGGCGGAGCCGGCAGTTTGCACGATGTTGTTCTCCAGAATCGTGGCGTCGCGGCCGCCAAACTTCGACCAGAGCCGGAACAACGCAAGCGAGATGACCGCCACGGGAATCGAAGCGCTAACGGTCAACCCCACTTTAAGCACGAGATAGAGAGAGGAGGCGCCAAATATGATGCCGAGAAGTGTCCCCAAGATAAGAGCGCGCGGCGTGAATTCGCGCATGTGGACATGCGGCGGAATGTAAGAGTGAATGGCCGATTCTGAATCAATTACCGGGCGCGGGTCGCTGGGCATGGGCGAAACGCTAGCGGGGTGGGGCAGGGGATTCAAACCGGAAATGGCCGTGCCATCCGGCTTGCGTCGGTGGAATCTGCCGGTAGCCTTGCGGCCTCTGAATGAGTGAAGTCTTTGTCATCGGCCACCGGAATCCCGACACGGATGCGATCTGTTCCGCCATTGGCTACGCGGAATTCAAACGCCGAACCGGCATGCCCGAAGCCGTCGCCGCCCGCTGTGGGGACACGAATGACCGGATTGACTTCGTTTTGAACACGTTCGGCGTGCCGGCCCCGCGCTTTGTGGCCGATGTTTCCCCCAAGGTCCGCGACGTGATGCAGACGCACGTCTTCAGTGTCACGCCGGAAGCCACCGCCGCCGAGGCGCTCGGGCTCATGGACGATCACGACATCCGCATCCTGCCGGTGCTCGACAAGGACCAGAAGTGCCGCGGCTTGCTCTCGCTGTTCAAGCTGAGCAAGTTTCTCTTTCCCGCCGCGCACAAGGCGAAGGATTCGCGCCGCGTGCTTTCCTCCCTCGACAATCTGGTGAAAACTCTGGGCGGAAAGATTCTTCACGCAGACAAAGCGGGTGAGGAGCTGGACCTCATTCTCATGATCGGCGCGATGAGCTTGGAATCGTTCTCGGAAAGATTGGACCGGTATGAACGCGAGAATCTAGCCGTGGTCGTCGGGGACCGCTGGGACATCCAGAACCTCGCCATTCGCGAAGGCGTGCGGGTGTTGATCGCGACGGGCGGCCTCAAGGTTGAACCGAAGACCTTGGACGCCGCGAAGAAAAAAAATGTCAGCTTGATTTCGTCGCCGCATGACACCGCCACGACGGCCTCGCTCTGTCGCGCCTCGGTGGTGGTGCGACACATGCTCAATGAAAAATTCCTGAGTTTGCGAGAAGATGCCCCGCTCTCCGCCGTGAAAGCCAGTGCCACGGCATCGGGTTACGCGGCGTTTCCCGTGGTGAATGAAGAGGGCGCCACAGTGGGTATTCTGTCCAAGACTGATTTTCTCAAGAATGTCCAACGCCGCTTGATCCTGGTGGACCACAACGAACTTTCGCAAGCAGTTCAGGGGGCCGATCAAGTGGAGATTTTGGAGATCATTGACCATCACCGGATCGGCGCGCTGACCACGCATCAGCCAATTCTTTTTCGGAACGAACCCGTCGGCTCGACCAGCACGATCGTGGCCGATTGCTTTATCCGACACGGCGTGGAACTGCCGAAGCCCATCGCTGGTCTGCTGCTAGCCGGGTTGGTTTCTGACACGCTGAATCTGACTTCGCCGACGACCACGGCACGCGACAAGGAAGTCCTGGAAAAGCTCGAAGCCGCTTCGGGGGTGAATGCGAAGAAGTTCACGGAGAAGCTCTTTGCATCTGGCTCGTTGCTCACACTCAAGCCCGCACCCCAGGCCATCAAGACCGATTGCAAGGAATACAAGGATGGCGATGCCAAGTTCAGCGTGGCCCAAATTGAGGAGGTCGGGTTCGATCAATTCTGGAAGCGGAAGGACGAACTGTTGACCGCGCTTGGCGATTATCAGCGGGCGCGGGGTTACCTGTTTGCCACGTTGATGGTGACGGACGTAACGACGCAGAGTTCGCTGCTGTTGGCAGCGGGATCGGAGGCGTTCTTGAATCGGATTGATTATCCCAAGGTTGAACCCGGCATTTACGAATTGCGCGACGTGGTGTCCCGCAAGAAGCAGTTGCTGCCGTATCTCACGCATTGCCTCCAGCGCATGCGAACGGAGGCGTGACCTGAACTCACGAGTTGTTCCGTTGATTAAGTATCAACTCCCGGATGCCTTTCGGGTTCGGAACGCCAAGAAGTTTCTCTGACGCTTCAGCCGTTGCCGACGTTGAGATGGTAATGTCGCCAATGCCCACCAGGCGCGCGAGAAAACTCTGGTCAATATCGATCGAACGGATATCGCGCGGGAGGTAATCCTGGTAGCACTTGGAGAACACGCCCCGTTCGATGGTAATCCGGTTCGTATACACCCGCAGGACCAGCGAGGCGCGTCGGTATACGGCAATGAATGGCGGCACGATCAGAAAAAAGAAAAACCAATGCCAGAAAAAGTTCCAGCACGAGGGGCGCACCTCGGCGAGCAACTCCTCGGGTGCGGTGGCTTCCTCTTGCGGAACTTTTTCCGCAACCGGAAATCCACACGCGGGGCAAGCCTTGGCCGCCGTGGAAACCTGCTGCCCGCATTCGGGACAATTGATTAACGCCATGGGCTTGAAGTAAACCCAAGCTCAGCCGCAAAGCAACCACTCAATGGCGGCGCAAGATCAACCGGTGATCCACGCGCCGGGTCTGGTTGTATTCGAGGCGCGGTAGTTCCGTCAGGGTGGGCGACTCCGTTTCGTTGAGGATGGTGCGCGCCATCGCTTGAAATGCAGTCCAACGCGGCCAATCAAGCTCGGGGGCGTGAGCGATCTGGCGGAGCAGGCTGCGCCATTCGATGATGGCCCGGTCAATGTCACCCGCACCCAGCAGGTCGGTGATCCAGCCGTGTTTGTTCAACGGATTCTTGTGGACGCTTTGGACGACAGCTTCGGCGCCGGAGCCATACTTGGGCGGCAAGCCGTTTTCCAGATAGCCGGAGACAGTTTGCAGCGCGTAATTTTCGTGACAGGCGAGGGCAAGCCGCCCGCCGAAGCGATTCTCATCACCGCAAAAGCGGAAACCCGCGTCGAGATCGGCAATGTCGTAAATCAATTCGTCGAGCGGGTATTTCTCGTCCTCAAGCGCAGCCGCGAGGGCGAGTCCGTTTCCTTGGGAGAAGAAACTGACGATGCGACCGCGCCGCGTCGGCACGCCGGCTTGGTCAACGAGAGCCAGTCGTCGCCATGTCAACGCCGTGCCCGTGCTCGTGGGTAGCAGCTTACACGTCTCAACCAAGTGGCATTGCGCACAGTCGTAGGGCAGGACTTCGCGCTCGACTGGCTTCCAAAGGGCGACGCCGTATTTGTCCACTGGCACGCGAATGGTCAGCTCCGCCAAACTACAGAGCGCGACGATGCGTTGTGCTTGGGAGATAAATCGGACGACAGGCGTATTCAGCCCGGCCAGTTTGTCCTCGACCAGCGGCGCAATCTGTTCGTTCCACACGGACATCTCCGCTTGCCGCCCGTTCCAATTGGTCAGGCGGCGAATCCACTTGGCAATGATGACACGATCATCGCCCAGCTTTTCCGCAACGGTTTGGGCGCGACCGTATATTCTCACGTCGTCCTTCTCTTCGAGGACGACTAGGATGCCCTGGCCGATTTTTTCAAGCGCGGTGGGCTCACTCAGAATCGAGCGTAGGGCAAACGGCGCGACCGGCTCTGAAATCTCGGGGGTCGCTTCGGCAGAAGTTTGAGACAGGCGCGACGCCTGTCCTACGAAAACTTCGCTGACCTTCTTTTCAGTGAATGCAGGCATCGTTTCCCACTCGCCGCGGCTGTTAAGCATTTCCCGCTGACGTTTGCGTACGTGGCGGGCGCGTTCGGCGTCAGTCTTGAACCCACAAGGGACATTGGGATGCTTGAGGGATTCTTCCACGCCGAGGAAAATGGGCTTGGTGGTAAACAAACGTTCCTGGGCGCGGACCGCCTCTGTGAACGGATCCAACCCTTGTTCGGCAGCTGCGGTCATCAGACTGAGCAACGCGCTCCAATCCACGGCTCCGCTGCGGGAGAGGTGACACGGCCGAGCATCCAGCAGGCGAATTTCATTGGCCGTAATGAGAATGTAACCGGTTTCGTCCAGTCCCCGCCGGCCGGCGCGCCCAAACATCTGGAGAATTTCATCCGGTCGCAAGGGCTGCTCCACGGCATCGCGCCGATAAGAATCCGCCGCGAGCGCCACGCTGCGCAGAGAGAAATTGATACCGGCCGCAAGACCCATCGTCGCAACGACGACGCGTAACTGACCGGCTTTGGCGAGCGGTTCGATGACCCCGGCGCGAGCGCCGTAGCTGAGTCCACTATGATGGTAAGTGATGCGGCTTTTGAGCAGTTTTGCCAGGTGATCACCAACGACCTGCTTTTGTTCCGTGCTGAGTTGCAGTGGATTGGGTATCGGCAACTGACGGGCAAGATCAGCGGCCAGCGCTTCGGCCCCCTGGCGGCGCGGGGCAAAAATCAGCACCGGCCCCAAGTCTTCCGCGAGGGCCTTGGCCACCAACCGCGGCCAGTAGCCGCGAATCTCGGACGGGACGTGATAGTTGAGATTGTTCGCGTGCACCTCGTCCTGAGGCACGGGCCGCTGTTCGTGGCGAACAAGAACGGCAGTGCGACCCAGGCGATTCAGCCATTGCACGACGTGGTGCGGATTGGAAACACTGCCGCTCAGCAGGAGCAACTGGGTGGAAGCGGGCGCGAGGGCCATGGCCAGTTCGTAGTTCAGGCCGCGGTCGGGATCGCTGAGCATCTGGTATTCGTCAATGACGAGCAGGGCAGGACCTTCGCCGGCGATGAGCCGGTTCTTCTGGGTTTCCAAGGTGGCCACGATGATGGGGGCATCAAGATTATCTGCGAGGTCGCCCGTTGCGATACCGACATTCCATCCCCGGGCGCGCCATTCGGCGAGTTTGTCGTTGGCCAATGCGCGCGTAGGTACGGTGTAAATCGCCTGACCCCGGGGTTTGCCAAGATTTGACCACAGCTCGAAAATCAGCGTCTTCCCCGATCCCGTGGGAGCCTGCACTACCACATCCTTGCCCTCGCGCAGGGCGGTCACGGCCTGCTGTTGCCAGAGGTCCGGCACGGTCACCTGGTTGAGCGCGGGCAGCGCGGCGAACTGGGATTCGAGCGATTGCACACGCAGACCATAGCCGTCGAACGAGAAAAGCCAAAACGCAATCGCCACGCGTTGGCAGCGGACATTGGTTTGACTAGGTCAGAAGCCAAACGTAAACTTCCCCTAATGTTGGCTGCGCAATCCAAAGCCTCAGCATCGGATAACGCCGAGAAATCCACCCTGAATGGTTCCTGGAAATCCATAGTGGAGCCGGTGGAGCCATTTCTTTCAGCAGTGCATGCCGGGCTGGCCGCCCAGGTCAAGGAGTTCGACCCAGGCATCGCGCCGTACGCTGAATATGCCCTGACCGGCAATGGCAAACATCTACGCCCCACCTTGGTGGCGTTGGCGGCCAAGTCGTTGGGACAGGTGTCCGACGCCCACGTCACGGTGGCGGTCATCATTGAGATGGTTCACCTCGCAACGCTCGTCCATGACGACGTAATGGATGAGGCGGAAATCCGTCGCGGACGCCTAACGCTGGCGGCAAACTGGGGCAACGAGGTGGCGGTGCTTTTTGGGGATTGCCTGTTTGCTCATGCATTGAAACTGGCGGCCAGCTTTCCGACGCCGGATATCTGCCGGGCAGTGGCTTCCGCAACCAACACGGTGTGCTCGGGCGAGATCCTGCAAACCCAGCACCGCCGCGATTTTGAGCGCTCGCGCAAAGAGTATTTCCGGGTTTTGGAAATGAAGACCGGCGAGTTGTTTGGGCTATCCTGCGAACTGGCAGCTCGGCTCAGCGGAGCAGGGGAAGCGCACCGCGCGAGTTTACGGCGCTTTGGCATGGCGTTCGGCACCGCTTACCAGATTTACGATGATTGTGTGGACCTTTTCGGCGTCGAGTCCGAAGTTGGCAAGTCATTGGGGACGGACCTGGCCAAAGGCAAGTTGACGTTACCAGTGCTCGCAGCGTATGAACGGGCAAGCGTGGCCGAGCGACTGGAACTTGAGACCATGGTCAAGGACTGGAAGCCCGAGTCGTTCAGCCGCGTGGCCGGCCTGCTGGCGCATTATCAGACCTTCAAACCCTCACTGGAAGTCATTCAACGATACCTGTCCGAGGCGCGCGAGGCGCTGGCAGTTCTGCCGGCGACCCAAGGCAAAACCGCCTTGCTCGAGCTGACGGAGTTCTTGCACCAACAATCGGCGGCGCTGACGGATTAGCCATTGGCAATTATGACCGAGGGAGAAGCCGCTAAATCGTCACCAGGGACGGTGACCAAACCGGATGTGGCCGCGGAAATGGCGCTGGTTAGACAGGCCAGGGATGGTGATTTGCAGGCTTATGATGAACTGGTGCAGCGATACCAGGAACGGATTTACGCGACGATCTACCATATGACGTCCAATCACGAGGACGCCAACGATCTGGCCCAGGAAACTTTTATCAAGGCTTTCCAGGCGCTGCGCTCCTTCAAGGGCGGATCGAGCTTCTATACCTGGGTTTATCGGATCGCAGTCAACAAAACCATCAACTTCCTCAAGCAGCGCCGGCACAAGGGCCACATGAGCCTGAACGAGCTGGATTTCAACGCGGAGAATGACCCGGACCTGGTCGCTTTGGTTTCCGACAAAACCCCGCAGCGCGATGCCGGGTTGAATGAATTAAAGAAAAAATTGAACGAGGCCATGCAGCGCCTGTCTGAACCTCACAGATTGGTCGTAACTTTGCATGACGTGCAGGGCTTGCCGCATGAAGAGATCGCCGAAATCATGGAATGCAACATTGGGACGGTGCGATCGCGGTTGTTCTACGCGCGGCAGCAACTGCAGGGTTTCCTGGCCGATTACCTGAAATAAGATGTAACTATGCAGCAACCCGAACCCCAATTCGATGATTTGCGCCGGGCGCTCAAGCTTAAACGCCACGAGCAACCTCCGCCTGGATATTTCCGCAGCCTTTCGAGCCAGGTCATCACTCGGCTTCGCGAGAACGACGTCCACGATCGCGCGCGCGCGCTTGATGCGGCGAGTTGGGAAGCGCCGTGGCTGACGCGGATGCTGGATTTCTTCCAGGGCCGGCCGATTTATTCCGGCGCGCTGGGTGCAGCAGCCTGCCTGCTACTTCTCGGCGGGATATTCTACACCAGTGCGCCTGGTCCCGCCCCCGCGACCGCGGACATGCAGGGTCTTGGCACACCCCAAAATCTCACCGGCGTCGGACTCGCAGTAACCGGAGATGGATCTGCGGGGGCAAACCAGCTGGGGGCGTTGCCGCCAGGAACCACGTTATTTGACAAGGCGCGTCCGCTCCAATCTGCACCGGTTTTCAGCAGCACCAACTTGTTGAAAAAGTAATCTCAAAATTCGCTAAACGTCAGGCGCAGCCGGTTCGGCCGCGCCTTGATCATTTTCGGAGTTTCAGATCAGCTTTCGGGAACTAGGATAATCGTGACACCCTCGGTCTTGAATGAAAGTTTGCCCTGATTGATGCGGGCCTTGCGTTCTTCTTCCCCCGCGAACGTCAGGAAATATTCTCCCGAATCGTTCCGCCAGGTGCCTTTAAGCTCAGTCGTGCCGGGATTTGGATTGCTGGCGGTTGGCGGCAATGGGAAATGCTTCAACACCGCCAGCTTGTCCGGCGCGGCGACGAGCAGAATTTTGCCAAAGCGATCTTCCATCCACCGACGGGTTTTGGGGACGTCATTGGCCGCGAGACCCGGTTTATCCCGCCGATAGGCGAGCATCGAGGCAGCCAGGTCGAAACTCCAACGACCCAAGATTTCTTCCGAAGCGTATTTTTCTGACTTGAGCGTACGCAAGTAGGCTTCGAGGTCCTTCAGATCCGGAGCGGCAGTGTCCCAGACCAAGCTCACTAGTTCCGAATTTTTCATGATCGCGTCCACACTGGGATTGGCCAGCACCTCCCGGAGAGAGCTCTGTTGCAACCGGAGGTCTGCAAACGCCCGATCTTGGCTTAAAGCCTGAAACTCCGGGCGTTCACCAATGGACAGCAAGCCGGGGTAGCGCGACAAGCGGGCCTCCAGCAACGGGTGATGAAAAAGCAAACCCGCGAGGTCGGCGGCGTTGAAATAGGTATCCGGCAATTTGCCTACGGCCGCGGCGGCCCGATCCAATTTGGTGGTTTGCAGGTCCTGGCCCATGCGATTCAACAGTCGCATCATGCGGGAATCGGTTTCGCCCGCGGAAAGTTGCGTAGTCCAGTAACTGAACGTGTGGATCACAAAGGCGATTAAAACCAAATACGCCGCCCCATTGAGCAATCCCAGGCACGCACCCAGGCGTTTGTTGATCCGCTCCCACAGCGCCAGCCGCAGCTCGCCGACGTTGTAACGGTAATGGAGGTCGATCTTCCGGTGCACCGCCATGGCCGCCAGTTTGAACCCGATGTTGACCAGGCAAAACGCGATGAACGGCGCGAGCGACCAGACCAGAATCGGATTGGCGACCCCGACTGCGCGCAAAGCCGGTTTGATCACCGCTCCCAGCGGAACGGCCAGCAACGTGGCAAACACGATACCGATGAACGAAATGCCAACGCGAATCGCGCCCTGGCTGTAACCAACCAGCACCAGACAGGTAAGCAGTAAGACGGCGAGCAACCAGATTGTCATGGGCCACTAATAAATCTTTGGCGGCAAAAAGCACGCAAAAAGTCCGGTCCGACCAGAGTTATTCCATCCAATGGCTTGCTGCTCTGCCGCTGATTTCTATAATCCGCGCGTGCTCGACATCAAATTGATCCGGGAGAAACCTGCTTCGGTGCGCGAACGCCTCGCCACGCGGGGGGCGGGCGATGATTTGCTGGTGGACGGAATTTTGCAGGCGGACGAGAAGCGCCGTAAGGCCTTGGGTGAAGTCGAGGCGCTCAAAGCGACTCGCAATCGCGTGTCGAAGGAAATTGGCGCCCTGATGGGCCAGAAGAAGCTCACGGAAGCCGAGGCGAAAAAGGCGGAAACCAAAAGCCTCGGCGACCAAATTGCCGCCTTGGATGCCGAGGCCAAAGCAGCCGAAGCCCAACGCGTCGAATTGATGTTGCGCCTGCCCAATCTCCCACACCACTCAGCAGCCATCGGCAAGTCGGCCGAAGACAATCCGGTCATCCGCGTCCATGGCGAGAAGGTCAAACACGAGTTCAAATCTCGGACTCACGTAGAGCTGTGCGAGAGCTTGAAGCTCGTTGACTTTGCCCGGGGAGCGAAACTTTCGGGGAGCGGTTTCCTGCTCTACACCAATTGGGGCGCGCGACTCGAACGGGCGTTGATCCAGTTCCTGCTCGATCTCCATGTTCGCGAGCACGGTTACACTGAGGTTTCGCCGCCGTTCGTGGTCGGACCGCAATGCCTGGTCGGCGTCGGTCAGTTTCCCAAGTTCAAGGACCAATATTACGGCGTGGCGGAAGGCGATCAGGCGGGCGAACTTGGGAAGTTGTATTTGATTCCCACCGCCGAAACGCCCGTAGCCAACATTCACCGTGAAGAAATTCTGGCCGAGAAACAATTGCCCATTCGTTACTGCGCCTACACTCCGTGCTTCCGGGGCGAAGCCGGCGCCGCGGGCGTAGGGACGCGCGGAATGATCCGCGTCCACCAGTTTGACAAGGTCGAATTGATCAAGATCACCCGGCCTGAAGATGGCTACGCCGAGCACGAGCAGATGGTCGTCAATGCCGAGCGCGTGCTGCAATTGCTCGACCTGCACTACAAGGTCATCATGTTGTGCACCGGGGACATGGGTTTTGGCAGCGCCAAGACCTATGATATCGAAGTCTGGGCGCCAGGGCAGGGGAGTTACCTGGAGGTTTCCAGCGTGTCCAATTGCGAGGATTTCCAAGCCCGGCGGATGAACCTGCGGTTTAAATCCGAGGCCGGCGAAAACATTTTCCCGCACATACTGAACGGTAGCGGCACGGCACTCGCGCGTTTGTTTGTGGCACTGATTGAGACCCATCAGCAAGCAGACGGCAGTGTGAAGATTCCCGGACCGCTGCAGCGGTATCTCGGCACGGATTGCATTAAACCGTGAGAATCCTGCTCGCCAGCAGCGAAGTTCATCCGTATTCCAAAACCGGGGGCTTGGCAGATATGGTGGGCGCGCTGGCCAAGGCGCTCGCCAAGGCCGGGCACGAAGTGTCCGTGGTGACGCCGCTATATCGGGGCATTCCGCGCGAATTCCCGGCAGCGCGAAAAATGGATTGGCGCTTTGACATTCCGCTGGCCACCTGGCGCGTCCAAGGCAGCTTGTGGCGGCACGAACCGCACCCAAATCTCACCGTGTATTTCGTTGAACAGCCTCGATTCTTTGATCGGGCCGGAATTTATCAGGAGAACGGTCAGGATTTTGGTGACAACGGCGAACGGTTTATATTCTTTTCCAAGTGCGTGGCTCATCTGGCGCAATATCTGCCCGCCCCGCCCGCCGTCGTTCATGTTCATGACTGGCAAACGGCACTGGTACCGGCGCTGATTCAACATGCAGCTAAAACCGCAGGGTGGGGGAATGCACCGCGCACCTGCCTGACCATTCATAACCTGGCATATCAAGGCGTGTTTCCCGCCAGCGCGTTTGCGATGACGAATCTGCCGGCCAACTATTTTACCGCCGAGATCGCCGAGTTTTACCGGCAGGTCAACTGTCTCAAGGCCGGCATCTCGTTGGCGGACGTAATCACGACGGTCAGCCCGCGTTACGCCCGCGAAATCACGACGGAAGAATTTGGCTGCGGTCTGGATGGGTTAATTCGCAAGCGGAGAAATTCCGCCTTCGGCATTCTGAACGGCGTCGACGTCGAGGAATGGAAGACGATCGGCAATCCGCACCTACGGCACGAGTACTCTGCGGATGCCATGGCCGGCAAGGCCTTCAATAAGCTGGACCTGCAACGTGAACTGGGCCTTCCAGTTCGTGCCGACACGCCCTTGTTTGGAACTGTCTCGCGGTTGGCCGACCAGAAAGGTATCGATTTGTTGCTGGCGGCGTTGGAACAGTTGGCGCCACAAGATTTTCAATTCGTTCTGCTCGGCAATGGCGACAAACGGCTCGAAAGCGCTTTTGCGGCATTGGCGCAGCGTCTGCCAAGGCAGATCGCCGCCCGAATTGGCTACGATCAGGGTTTGTCGCACCGCATTGAGGCCGGCTGCGATTTCTTCGTGATGCCGTCGCGATTTGAACCTTGCGGGCTGAACCAGATGTACAGTCTGCGGTATGGCACCGTGCCGGTTGTGCGGGCGACCGGCGGCTTGGATGACACCGTCGTGGACGCCAGCGAAGATCTCGCGCATGCGAGCGGCATCAAGTTCCTTGATGCGACTCCGGTAGCATTGGTCCAGGCATTGCGCAAGGCGTTTACGCTCTACCAATCGCCGCGACTATTGGCCGCTTATCGGCTTAACGGAATGGCGAACGATTTCTCATGGAGCAACATGGTCAAGGATTACGAGCAGGTTTACGGGGTTTAGCGTATCAGAATGGACGCGTCAGTTATAAATATAACAAACATTGTGCATACTATTATATAGCTGCGCCGATTCTAGCGAAGATCTGTGGATGTTGGAGTCCTGCAGCTTGAACGCTTACCGGTAACCAAGGCCGAATCGCTCCGTTATTGGCCAATACACGAACCACGATTTCCCAATGATGGTGTTCGCATCTACATCGCCAAAGTAACGCGAGTCGAGACTGCTCCGAGTATTATCTCCCATCACCATGAATCGTCCTGGCTTGATCTGATATTCCGCGCCGCCGTCAAAAAGCTGAGTGGGAATATGACCGATGTAGTACTGGGCGTTTGTGTCCGTACCGCTATAGACGTTCTCAAACCGAGCCGTCGCAGCATCCAAGCGATTGCCGTTGATGATCAGATGCTGGTCGACGCCAATCTGCACGCGCTCATTCTCAAGTGCTACCAAGCGTTTGATGTAAAACTGGTCGCTGGGAATCCGCCACCGTTCCCGTTGCATTTCATCCATGCCGGCGGTTTGAAAAACGACAATCTCACCCCGGTGCGGCTGTCGGAAATTGAAAGTCAGGCGGTCCACGAACAAATGATCGCCAGCCTTGACGCGGACATGAAGGGCACGCTCACCAGGCTGAAATACACGACCCGGAGGCTGCAAATGCAATTCGGCACGTTGCGCCAGTGATTCCTGCCCGTAGTCAGGCGGAAACCAGAGCATCTGCGTCCGCCCACCGATGGTGACCTTCTGCCACAGATTGAGAATGGTAATTCCAACCGGTGGCGAAATGGATTCGATCATGCCGCCGTCCCGAGCCCGCACATCCACGTAGGAAACTCCGCCGAACCATTCTTTTACACGTGCCCAGCCCGTCGGCACTTTGAAATCTGGTGCCCGCAGCAGATTGTCAGACGTCACACCATAAAGCGTCGGCTGCATCGAGCCGGTCGGGATCTTAAACGGTTGCAGGAAAAAGGTCCGAATCCCCATGGCCACGGCCAGCGCCACCAGAAAGACCTCAACATTTTCGCGCCAGACATGACTCGGGTAACGCAACAGCCATTTATCGGCCACGCTATCCAGATTCTTCATCTGCTTGAGAAGGGATTCCTTGTCCGCTCCGGATCGCAACGCCGCCTTCAGTTCCTCCACTGCACTGCGTAAGGCATCAAGCGCCTGTGGCGACAGCAAATCGCGCTGGGCATTGATCAAATGCTGCACATGCTTACGCATGGCGGTGGCCTGCCGGACGGTTTTAGAGATAAACCAGCGAATCATCGGGTTCTGCTTTCTTCAGGTCTTCAGCACTTCGATAAACGCTTCCTGCGGAATGTTTACGTTGCCGATGGATTTCATCCGCTTTTTACCTTCCTTCTGCTTCTCGAGCAACTTGCGCTTGCGGGACACGTCACCGCCGTAGCATTTGGCCGTCACGTCCTTGCGGAACGCGCTGATGGTTTCGGATGCTACGATCTTCCCGCCAATGGCCGCCTGGATCTTCACCTGGAATTGCTGGCGCGGGATGACTTCCTTCAGCTTCTCCGCCAGTGCCCGTCCCCTGCCCTCCGCCTTGGTGCGATGCACAATGCAGGAGAATGCGTCCATCGGCTCGGTATTCACGAGCATGTCCAGCTTCACCATGTCGCTCTCCACGTATTCATCCGGTTCGTAATCCATCGAGCCGAAACCGCGCGTGATGCTTTTGATGCGGTCATGGAAATCAATCAGGATTTCGTTCAACGGCAGCAGGCTTGTCAGCATCACCCGGCGCGTATCCAACGTTTCCGTGTGATCTACGTTACCGCGCTTCTCCGAAATCAACGCCATCATGTCGCCGATGTTTTCATTCGGGCAGATCACGAACGCCTTCACCATCGGCTCTTCGATTTTGGCAATGTAAGTCACGTCCGGCATGAACGCGGGGTTATCCACTTCCTTCATCGTGCCGTCCGAGAGATAGACTTTATAGACCACGCTCGGGTACGTCGCGATGATGTCCATGTCGTATTCGCGGCGAAGTCGTTCCTGCACGATCTCCAGATGCAACAACCCAAGGAAGCCGCAGCGAAAACCAAAGCCCAAGGCCACCGAGGTTTCGGATGAGTATACGAATGCCGAATCGTTCAACTTCAATTTCCCCATCGAAGTTTTGAGCTGCTCATAATCCGCTGTGTTGATGGGATAAATCCCGCTGAACACCATCGGATGAATCTCTTTGAAACCCGGCAGCACTCCGGACGGAATCCGCGCGTCAGTGATCGTATCTCCCATCTTCACGTCGGCCGCGCTCTTGATGTTAGCGGTCATGTAACCCGTCTCACCCGTCTCCAGCTTGTCGCGGGTATAAGGCTTGGGATTAAAACTGCCGACTTCTTTCACTTCAAAGTTCTGCCCGGAATGCAGCAGCTTGACCATCATACCGGGCTTCAACTCACCGTTGAACACGCGCACGTGCGTGACCACTCCCTTGTAGGTGTCGAAATATGAATCAAACGCCAACGCCTGTAAGCTGCGCTCGCCCGTGGGTTTTGGCGGTGGGACGCGCTCCACGATGGCCTCGAGAATGTCCTCAATCCCGATCCCTTGCTTGGCGCTGCAAGGGATGGCCCATTCACTCGGCACTGCCAGAACGTCCTCCAGTTGTTGCAGGGCTTGCGGTACGTTGGCGTGACCGAGATCAATCTTGTTGATGACCGGAATGATCGTGAGGTTCTGCTTCGCCGCGAGATGATAGTTGGCGACGGTTTGCGCCTCGACGCCCTGCGCGGCGTCAATCACCAGCAACGCGCCTTCGCACGCGCTCAGGCTGCGCGAAACTTCGTACGCAAAATCGACGTGGCCTGGCGTATCAATCAGGTTCAGCTCGTAGGTCTCGCCGTTCTTGGCCTTGTAGAGCATCGTCACCGGATGCGCTTTGATCGTTATGCCACGCTCACGTTCGAGGTCCATCGCGTCGAGGAGTTGATCCTCCATATCGCGCGTGGCGATCGTGCCCGTGCGATGCAACAGCCGGTCTGAAAGCGTTGTCTTCCCATGATCAATATGGGCGATGATGCTGAAATTACGTATGTGTGCTGCGTCCATCCGGAAAAACCTAGTCTTAGTCTACTCTTACACTTAATCCGGTTTTGCGCCAAAACCAGAGCCCGACAGCGTAATGCGAAAGTCCCAGAAGAAAAGGAAATTACCACACCCTTCTCCCCTGCCCTCCCAATCGGGATCGGGCCGCCAGTTACTGCGGGGCGTAAAAAAGGCGCTTAGTTCCGCGAGGTGCAGCGCCAAAGGATCACGGACAGTTCCACTGTTCATACCATTCCCCGTAACCTTTCGATAAGCCTGACGCCGAATACAGAGTCGCCGGCTTGCACTTGCAGGCTGACGCATGCGACGATAACTGTATCTGAAAGGAAATATCGGATGAACGAGTCGAGCGGTTTCAAAGATAAGATCGCGCTGGTGGTGGGTGGCGCGTCCGGAATGGGCAGCGCCGCTGTACGCTTGTTGATCGCCGCCGGATGCCGGACGCATGTTTTCGATATCAAGGAGGCTTCTGCTGGTTTGTTCCAGTCCTGTGATGTCCGGGATTACAACCAGGTGCGCCAGTGCGTCCAAAACGTCGTGAACCAGGACGGCCGGATTGACCTCTTGTTCGTCGCCGCTGGCGTGCATCTGTTCGCCGGCATCGAGGACACCAGTGTCGAGGAATTTGAGCGCGTCCTCTCCATTAATCTGAAAGGCCCTTTTTACGTCCTGAAGGAAGTTCTACCCGTCATGCGCAAGCAGCGCTACGGCAACGTCGTCTTGATGGGCTCGGATCAGGTGTTCATCGGCAAGGGCAGCAGCACCGTGTATGGACTGAGCAAAGCCGCGCTCGGTCAACTCACCAAGAGCAGCGCCATCGACTACGCCCCCCACAATGTCAGAGTAAACTGCATCTGCCCTGGCACGATTGATACGCCGATGCTCGGTCCCTCGATTCAGCGCTTTCATCAAATGAGCGGCATGCCCATCGAAGATGTTTATGACCTGTTGCGCAAGGCTCAACCAATCCAACGACTCGGCACGCCCGATGAGATTGGCAAGGCCGTGCTGTTTTTGTTGTCGGACGATTGCCCATTCATGACCGGCGCACTGATTAGCGCGGACGGCGGGTACACAAGTCAGTAGGAAATCGAAACTCTATTGAACTGCAGAGATGCAGAGGTGCGCGCTGCAGGGGGCAATCATCGGGGCAAAAGCAATTGACCCAAGGCTGATACGCTTTGTGCAGCACTACTCTGGACAAACGTCGTACAAAACGACTCTCGCTCTCCTCGCCAAGCTGCACGCCGCCGGGGAATTTTATACCGCCACTTGGGGCGGCTTTGTCCGGATACACCAATATCGATCCGACCTGCTGTTCCGGAGGAAAGAGATCTAGGCCGGTGGCAACTGACGAGTCGGATCTTGGGAAGTCACCTTGCCAAGTTTTGGACTGTGCGATTGCCAATGGATCGCCATAATCCACAGACCATGCCGCCTGCGAATTCTCTAAACGTCGCCATCATAGGTTGTGGCGGCATTACGCTGCAAAATCATCTGCCCGGGCTGGCCTTGTGCCCGGACGTCAAGGTGGTCGCCTTGTGCGACTCGGATGCCTCCACCCTCGAACGCGCCCGCCAACAAACCGGTGTGACTATTACTTCCACGCGGCACGAAGACATCATGAAGCGCGAGGATGTTCACGCCGTCATCATTGCCACGCCAAATTTCACGCATGCTCCCATCGCGCTGGACGCCATCGCCCATGGCAAGCATGTCTTGTGCGAGAAACCGCTCGCGCTGAATCACGCTGACGTAAAAGAGATGGCCGAGGCCGCCGATCGCGCCGGAGTGCGACACTTGACGGCATTCACTTATCGCTTTGTGCCGGCGATGCGTTATCTGGCCCATCTGATTCAGCGCGGTGAGCTGGGGCAGCCGTATCATTTTCGCTCCTGTCGCTTGCAGGACTGGGGCACGCGGCCACTCGGTTGGCGGCAGGTCAGGAAACTCGCGGGCACGGGTGAACTAGGCGATATGCTGAGCCATCGGATTGATTTCGCGCATCTGCTGGTCGGCCCGATGAAACGCCTCGTCGCAAACTTGAAGCAATGGCATCCCCTGCGCAGCGGTCAACCGAACGACCTCGATGATTGGGTCGCCATCTTGGCGGAGTTTCAGAACGGCGCCACCGGCGTCCTGGAAAGCAGCAAACTGGCGAGCGGCCGCAACGAAAGCTGGCGCAGTCTTGATTACGTGGAGATCAATGGCAGCGAACGGTCGTTCGTATTCATCACAGGCGAGTGGAACAAACTCCAGACGGGCAAGGTCGGCGGCCCCGGCTTGGAAACCATCGAAGTCCCGCGCGAGTTTTGGAAGCTGCCTGGTGCACCCCGCGATTCCTCCCAGGGTGATCCGCTTGTCACGTTCCGCTACGACCAAGCGTGGGAATTTGTGGATGCGATTCGTAATCAACGCCCGTGTATTCCAAGCTTCCACGAAGGCGCGCGGGCTCAGGCCGTGATGGATGCCGCGGTGAAATCAGCGGAATCCAGAAGTTGGGTGGATGTTGAGTAGCTCGAAGGACAATAACGCATGAAAAAAACAGCGGTCATCACGGGCGGCGGTAGCGGGGTCGGCCAAGCCATCACCTTAAAACTTGCTTCGCAAGGCTGGCGCGTGGCGATCATTGGTCGCCGGGCGGAAACCCTTCAGGCGACGGTGGCGCTCGCCGGACCTCATGCCTCAAGCATTTCTCCGTATGTTTGTGATATCGGCAATGCCGAAGCGGTCGCGGTGATGGGCCGGCAAGTGCTCGCGGAGTTTGATGAAGTCGCCGTGCTCGTTAATGCGGCGGGCACCAATGCACCGCGCCGGTCGCTCGAAGTTTTGTCGCTGGAAGATTATCATGCGATGATTGCCACCAATCTCCACGGTGCTTATTACTGTGTGCAGGCGTTCCTGTCGCAAATGCGCGCCCGCAACTGCGGCACGATCATCAACATCGTTTCCGACGCCGGCAAACAGGCGTCCCCCAAGGCCGGGCCGGGGTATGTGATGAGCAAATTCGGGCTGGCCGGATTGACGCAGAGCATCAACGCCGAAGAACGTGCCAATGGGATCCGCGCCTGCGCCATTTTCCCCGGCGACATTGACACGCCGTTGTTGGACAAGCGGCCAGTAGTTCCGGACGCCACTGCACGCGCCAGGATGATGCGAGCAGAAGATGTGGCGGAATGCGCAATGTTTTGCATCAACCTCCCGGCGCACGTCATTGTCGAGGAAATACTCGTACGCCCGCGGTAATTTTGTCTGGAGGCTCCGTTAATTCACAGCTGCTCGATTCAGCGTGTAGCTGAAGCTCTCGTTGCCGACGAGGAGTTCGCGGTTCTTATCGAGGAAGAACAGAATATTGTCGTCTGCCTTCAGGAAGGAGAGAAAGCCATTCTGGCCGGTATCCAATTGATAAACCTCCGCATCCGGATTGTCTTTTGTGCCTTTGACAATGGACCACTTGCCGGTTTTCGGTGGATTGCGCCAGGCTACTCCACCAACCACTACTCCACCCACCGCGAACGTCGTCGGGGCATGCGTCACCGGGTCGCGGTAAAGAATCAACTGCCATTTGATTTTGATGCACTCGTCGCGTTTGGGAACGCCCAGCAATTGCGAGATTTCCTGGCACGGCGAGCGGCCTTCATAATAGCCATGGACATTCGGTCCGGACCGAGGTGTTGTTCGCCAAAAATTGGTAGCGACACTGGAGGCAACACCGTTCGTTACTTCCGTCGAGGTCGCAGCTGCAGCCGTCCCTACAAAGGGCGCGCCGTTTCGATTCAACGTGTAGCTCCAGCCCGGGTTTCCAACCCGGAGCGTTTTGTCCTCGTCCAAAAAATGCAGGATGTTCTCCCCTACTTTCACCAGCGATACGGATTTCCTCCGTCCATCAGCATAAAGACGGTAAACAACGGCATTCGGCTTCGCCTTCGTGCCGTGGACAATTTCCCATTCGCCTTGCACTTCGACCGTCGGACCTGCTTCGAGCTGATTCAGATCCGTCTTCCCTTGCAAGCCATACGTGGCGCTCAAGGTGAACTTCGCCGGCGCGGGCGCGTTCAGGTTCGTGGATAACGTCAGTCGCCACGTGATGCAGTGGCAGGGCACGTTCGTCGCAAGGCCTCCCACGAACGCTCGCGAAATGTCATCAGCCGGAATGCTCCCGACGAATTCCTCTTTGGCCACGGTGCGCGTTTGCGATAAGCCGGGAGAAGCGCCCGCCAAACAAAGCGCAATCGTTACGCACGCGATGACACAGGATAAGGTCATGACACAGTTTAATAAATCATGCGAAGTGGAACTGTCACGCAATCGTAAAACACGCGTAAAAGATTTGTGAAAGGTGCGAGGTGCGAGCCGCACGGGCCAATGTTCAGACAGAATTAACAGGATTAACAAGATTCTTTCGGTAGGGCGGTGCTGCCGCGCCGCCGTCAACTCCCGCGAAGCCAAACTGACTTGCCCCATCGGGGCAAAAGATATTAGCCCGGGGTTGGCGAAGCCTACCCCGGGTAAACGTCCTACAAAATAATCCCTCGCCCGTGGGAACGGGAGAGGGTGGCGCGAAGCGACGGGAGAGGGTCGTGGGGCAGAGCCATTCTTCAACGTGGAGGTTGAGGTTCAGCCATGCGATTGCGAACTGGTAAAACAGACAATTAATGGCTTACCATGTTTGCGGCTACAGTGAGCAACCCAATCACACTTGAACGCCTTGGATTTCCGACGCCTCACCTTGAAGGCGTCATGGCGTTGCATCGGCTCAATGCGAGAACGTTGGGGTTTCTTCCCAAAGGGGCGTTTGAGGAACATGCAAAGCTCCGCCAAATAATTGTTGCCTTGGAGTCCGGCGGCAACTGTCTTGGCTACCTTCTTTACCGCGTTGCGCGTGGGCGTGCGAGCATTGTGCATCTTTGTGTCGCAGACGCAGCGCGAGGTAAAGGAGTCGCACGACTGCTGGTTGATAGGCTCAAACAAGAAACGAAGTTGCTCGAAGGTATCGGACTGTATTGTCGGCGCGACTATGAGGCGACTTACCTTTGGTCAAAGTTGGGCTTTGAGGCAGCTCACGCCAAGACGGGGCGTGGAAAAGACCTTGCTGAATTAACGTTCTGGTGGTTTGGCCATGGCCACGAAGATTTGTTTTCGCGAGTAGCTGAACCCGACCCTGTCCGGCAGCGCGTGGTCATTGATGCGAATGTGTTTTACGATTTGCATACACGCCAAACGCCAGAGAGTGAGGATTCGAAGGCGCTTCTTGCTGACTGGGTTCAGGCGAGCATTGAATTGGTTGCCACGAAAGAACTCCGTAACGAAATCGCCAATGGTGCAGACGAAGAACAGCGGCGAAAGAATCGAGCGGATGCGACTCGCTACACAACGCTGCCTGTAGACGACGCCATATTTCAGAAACTGTGTGCCGAGTTGCGCCCACGGTTTCCAGAATCTGTTACGCTGCGAGATGAAGCTGACCTTCGTCAGGTTGCGTATGCGATTGCGGGCGGTGCACCATTTTTAGTGACTCGCGATGAGGTTTTGGTTGAGAGATGCGAGCCGTTGTATCAGAGCCATGGTTTGATGGTTTTACGTCCGGCCGAACTCATCAATCATCTTGATTCGGTCGAACGTGAAGGCGATTACCGCCCAGCCAGAATTGAAGGCTCTCGTCTGAAAAACGGGTTACTCAAAGCCGAGACGCTTGATGCTGCGGTCGCAGACTTCAAGGCAGCGGATGAACGTGAGGGTGAGTTCAAGAAAACAGTTCTGCACTGTCTTGCTCAACCGAAGGCGATGGATGTTCAGGTGATAACCGACAATTCGAATGCCCACGTCATTCTTGGCGTGATGGATCGTCAGCGGACAGACACTCTAGTCGTGCCAGTGTTGCGGCAAGGTAGGCATTCGCTGGCGGCAACGATGTTTCGCAACTTTTTGCGAGCCTGTTTGGCAGCGGCTGCGAATGAGCGCCGAAGAATCGTTACGGTAACAGAGACTAGGCTTGGTGACGGAGACGCGAATATTCTGAAGGAATTCGGCTTTTCGCTCTGCGCCAACGTGTGGGTCAAAATCGCCCTACAGTCAGTGGGTAATTTGGATTCAGTGCGAAAAAGTCTGAGCGAGTTGAATCTTGATTCCAGCTTGGATTCCGCCAAACAAACGGCTTTGAATGCTGTTAATGCTGCCGCCGAGCTGCGTGATGCAACGGCGTGTGCCACGATTGAGCGCCAACTTTGGCCGGCAAAAGTTATCGAATCGGGTGTTCCAACTTTCATCGTTTCAATTAAGCCAAAGTGGGCGCAGCATTTCTTTGACGCCGAGCTTGGTTCACAGCTCCTCTTTGGTTTGCGTGAGGACCTGCACCTCGGCGTTGAGGGCGTCTATTATCGGAGCGCCGAGAATAATAACTTGGCTGTTCCCGGTAGAATCCTTTGGTATGTGAGCAAGGACACGGGCGACGGCTCAATGACAATCAAAGCCTGCTCCCAATTGGAAGAAGTTGTCGTCGGAAAGCCAAAAGAATTGTTTCGCAGATTCCAACGCCTTGGTGTTTACGAATGGCGCGATGTTTATAAAGCCGCTGGCAAAAATGTTTCCAATGATATCGTGGCGTTCCGTTTCAGAATGACGGAGCGGCTTCCCAAGCCCATTGACATGAGCACGCTCGAATCGTTGGGCATACGTGGGCCATTTATGTCACCGCGAAAAATTTCTGATTCTCAGTTCGCATCCATCTACGCAAAAGGTTACGCTCTCGCCTGACATGAAAACTAACCGCGCCTTTCTAATTTCAATCCGGCCTCGGTTTGCCGAAATGATATTTGATGGCAGCAAGACGGTTGAGTTGCGGCGCGTGTGTCCCAAGGTGTCTGCGGGCGACTTAGCGTTGGTTTATGTCTCGTCTCCTGCGATGGAATTACGCGGCGGTTTCGAAGTAAGGAAGGTAATTACGACGTCGCCAGCATCACTGTGGGGAAAGGTTGGAAAAGCTTCAGGCGTAACCCGAGCAGAATTTTTCCAATACTTTCAAGGTAAGAAGAAGGCTCATGCCTTGGTCATCAAACGTGCGTGGAAACTGGATGCGCCCATTTGTTTGACAACTTTGCGTCGAGGGAAAGGAGGATTCCGACCTCCACAAAACTTTCACTACCTCAGAAGAAATGAATTCCCCTTGTTAGCTTCCCTCGTCACGTTTCAAAGCAATTAACGCGCGGTCGATTTTTAACTCATTACTTTGACCCTCACCCGTCACTTCGTGCCACCCTCTCCCATCTGATGGGAGAGGGGAAATTTTTGTGGGACGTTTACCCAGGGTAGCTCGGTGCGAACCGCGCGGGTCACGAGCAACCCTGGGCTAATATCTGTCGCCCCTACAGGGCTTCAGTTTGGCTTCGCGAGAATTGAAGGCGGCACAGCATCGCCGCCCTACCAAGGAAATTTTGTAAATCCTGTTAATTCTGTCTCTATTCCGGCTCGCGAGGACGCTCGCCCCACCGAATCTGCGTTCATCTGCGCAATCTGCGGTTAAGAATAATTCTCCATCCCCACGCAGGAGCAGACCGGGTTGCGGTCGCCGAAGACGTTGTCCACGCGGGCGACGGGCGGCCAGAATTTGTAGTCGTGCAGGCTCTTGGCCGGGAACGCCGCAGCTTCGCGGGTGTAAGGACGATTCCAATTGTCGCTGGCGATCTGGTCGGCGGTGTGCGGCGCGTTCTTGAGCAGATTATTCTTGGCGTCCGCCGCGCCGGTTTCCACGGCGGTCATTTCGGCGTGGATGGAAATCATCGCGTCGCAGAAACGGTCGAGTTCGTATTGGGATTCGCTTTCGGTCGGTTCGACCATGAGCGTGCCGGCGACGGGCCACGAGAGCGTCGGCGCGTGAAAGCCGTAATCCATCAGGCGCTTGGCGACGTCCTCGGCGGTGGTGGCCTTGAACGCGCGCAGGTCGAGGATGCATTCGTGCGCGACGAGGCCGTTGCTGCGGTAGAGTGTCGGAAAATGCTTTTCGAGCCGCTTGGAAATGTAATTCGCATTGAGGATGGCGAATTTCGTCGCTTCGGTGAGCCCGTCCGCGCCCATCATCGCGATATACATCCAAGAGATTGTGAGGATGCTCGCGCTGCCCCACGGCGCGGCAGAAACCGCGCCGATGGGACTTTCGCCG
>Ga0315912_10001615_pt1 | contig 26763 bp, 27 predicted proteins | sample VfabasoilMG_FD_204469 | JGI IMG/M metagenome (GOLD analysis project Ga0315912, IMG submission 204469) | Garden soil microbial communities collected in Santa Monica, California, United States - V. faba soil | ecosystem: Environmental > Terrestrial > Soil > Garden | place: USA: California... | reverse complement strand
TGCGACTCGCGCTGCGCTACCGGCAGGTGTTCCACAAGGACGTCGTGATCGATCTCGTCGGTTACCGCCGCCTCGGCCACAACGAAGCCGACGAGCCGGCCGCGACTCAGCCGACGATGTACAACGCGATTCGCGAGCATACGAGCACGCGCACGATCTACGCGCGCAAGCTCATGGAAGAACGCGTCTTGACGCAAGACGGCGTCGACAAGATGGCCGACGACTACCGCACGGCGCTCGATGAAGGCCGCAACCCGAATCAAGCCGCGCTCGGCATGATCGGCAACCAGTACACGGTCGATTGGAGCCGTTACCACCAGGCGTCGTTGAACGACTCGGTGAACACCGGGTTGCCCGAAGCGGAGCTGCAACGGCTGGCCGGCATCATCAACACGGTGCCGCCGGCTCACAAGCTCCATTCGCGCGTGCAGCGCATCATGGACGACCGCCGCCGCATGGCGTCCGGCGAGCTCGGGTGCGATTGGGGTTTCGCGGAGAGCCTCGCGTATGCGTCGCTCGCTGCCGCGAACTTCCACGTGCGCCTGATCGGCCAAGACAGCCGCCGCGGCACGTTCTTCCACCGCCACGCCGCTTTGATCGATCAGACGACGGGCGAGGCGTACACGCCGCTCGCGCACGTCGCGACGGACCCGCGGGCGTTCATGGTTGCCGACTCGCTGCTCTCCGAAGAGGCCGTGCTCGGTTTCGAGTATGGCTACAGCACGACGTCGCCCGACACGCTCGTGATCTGGGAAGGCCAGTTCGGCGATTTCGTGAACGGTGCGCAAGTCGTCATCGACCAGTTCATCAGCTCGGGCGAGGCCAAGTGGGGCCGGCTCTGCGGGCTCACGTTGTTCCTGCCGCACGGCTACGAGGGGCAGGGTCCCGAGCATTCCTCGGCTCGTCTCGAACGCTTCTTGCAGCTCTGTGCCGAGCACAACATGCAGGTCGTCGTGCCGTCGACGCCGGCGCAGATGTTCCATTTGTTGCGCCGGCAGATGTTGCGCCACCTGCGCAAGCCGCTCGTCGTTCTGACGCCGAAGAGCTTGCTCAGGCACAAGTTGTCCGTGTCGACGATGGCCGATCTTTCGCGCAGCCGTTTCCAGGCGCTGATCGAGGAAGTCGAGCCGCTGTCCGACGACGCCGTCACACGCGTCGTGTTCTGCAGCGGCAAGGTTTACTTCGATCTCGCCGAGCAGCGCCGCAACGAGAACATCACGAACGTTGCGATCGTGCGCATCGAGGAGCTCTATCCATTCCCGATCGAGGATTACGCGCGGGTGATCGCGCGCTATCGCAACGCGAAAGAGATCGTCTGGTGTCAGGAAGAGCCGCAGAACCAAGGCGCCTGGTACCAGATCCGTCACCGGCTGCAGGACCCGCTCGGCAAGACGCATGAGCTGTTTTACGCAGGTCGCCCCGGCGCCGCGGCGCCGGCGTCCGGCATTCACGCGCTGCACGTTCGCCAGCAGCAGTCGCTGGTCTCCGCAGCATTGACGTCGTCATCGAAGGAACGCGCCGCCGCGGGTCTTTCCCCGGTAGGTAAACGCGCCTAGCATCGGCGCGGCGCCTAGGCGCCACAGGTAGGTGGTAGTGAGCATCGAGGTCAAGGTTCCGCAATTGCCCGAGTCCGTGGCGGACGCCACGCTCGTCACGTGGCACAAGAAGGCCGGCGATGCCGTGCGGCGAGAAGAGAATCTCGTCGACCTCGAGACCGACAAGGTCGTGCTCGAGGTGCCCGCTCCGGCCGATGGCGTCCTCAAGCAGATCGTCGCAAGCGACGGCGCCGTCGTGACCAGCGGCCAGTTGCTCGCAATCTTGGAGCCGGGCGCCGTGGCAGCCGCAGCGCCTGCCGCGAAGGAAAAAGCCGCAGCTCCGAAACCAGCGGCCGCGGCACCGAAGGCGCCGCCGCCGGCTCCGCAACCACCGCCCGCTGCTTCGGCCGCGCCGGCGGCTGCGCGCTCGACCGCTTCCGCGAACAAGATGGGACCCGCCGTGCGCAAGCTCGTCGAAGAGCACGACCTCGATCCAGGCTCCATCGCGGGCTCGGGTCGCGAGGGCCGCATCACGAAAGGCGACGTTCTCGATTACATCGCCGATCATCAGGCGACGCACGTCGGCATCGAGCACGACCTCGGCGGCCGCGCACCGGCCCAGCAGCCGGCGCCGGCAGCACCGGTCGCGGCCGGCCGCAACGAGCATCGCGTTGCAATGACGAGGCTGCGTGCGCGCATCGCGGAGCGCTTGCTACAAGCGCAGCAGCAGGCCGCGATGCTGACGACCTTCAACGAGGTCGACATGACGGCCGTCATGGCGCTGCGCTCGCGCTATCAAGATCAGTTCACGGCCAAGCACGGCATCAAGCTCGGCTTCATGTCGTTCTTCGTGAAGGCTTCCATCGAGGCTTTGCGCCGCTTCCCCGTGCTGAATGCTTCGGTCGACGGCACCGACATCATCTATCACGAGTTCTTCGACGTCGGCGTCGCCGTTTCCACGGACCGCGGGCTCGTCGTGCCCGTGCTGCGCAGCGCCGAGACGATGGGCTTCGGCCCGATCGAGAACGCGATCCGCGACTTCGGCGAGCGCGCGCGCAAGGGTGCGCTGCAGATGGAAGAGCTGACGGGCGGCACGTTCACGATCACGAACGGCGGCATCTTCGGCTCGCTGATGTCGACGCCGATCTTGAACCCGCCGCAGAGCGGCATCCTCGGGATGCACAAGATTCAGGAGCGGCCGATGGTCGTCGGCGGCAAGATCGAAGCGCGGCCGATGATGTACTTGGCGCTGACCTACGATCACCGTATCGTCGACGGCCGTGAGGCCGTGCAGTTCCTCGTGCACGTGAAGGATCTTCTCGAGGATCCGGCGCGCTTGCTGCTCGAAATCTAATTACTCGACCAAAGTCAGAACAATGAGCGATAAAAAATTCGACGTCGTCGTCATCGGCGGCGGCCCGGCTGGCTATCCCGCCGCGCTGCGCGCCGCGCAGCTCGGTCTTTCGGCAGCCTGCATCGACGATTACAAGAACGACGAAGGCACGCGTCTCTTCGGCGGCACTTGCCTGAATGTCGGGTGCATCCCGTCGAAGGCGCTGCTCGAATCGTCGGAGCTCTATCACCGCGCGCACACGGAGTTCAGTGCTCACGGCATTCACGTCGCCGGCATCGGCATCGACATCGAAGCGATGCAGGCGCGCAAGAAGGGCATCGTCAAGCAGCTCACGTCCGGCATCGAGGCGATGTTCAAGGCTGGCGGCGTCACGGGCTTCAAAGGTCGCGGTAAGTTGCTCGCCGGCAATCGCGTCGAAGTCACGACGGAGGCCGGCGTCGAAATTCTCGAAGCGCAGCACGTCGTGATTGCGACGGGCTCCACGCCGATCGAGCTGCCGATTGCGAAGTTCGACGGGAAGCGCATCGTCGATTCCACCGGCGCGCTCGCGTTCAACAACGTGCCGCAGCGGCTCGGCGTCATCGGCGCCGGCGTCATCGGCCTCGAGCTCGGCTCGGTGTGGAAGCGGCTCGGGTCGCAGGTCGTGATCCTCGAGGCGCTCGAGACGTTCCTGCCGATGGCCGATCAGCAGATCGCGAAGGACGCGCTGCGGCATCTGAAGAAGCAGGAGCTCGACATCCGGCTCGGCGCGAAGGTCACCGGTGCCGCGGTCGAAGGGAACGCCGTCAAGGTTCGTTACGAGCAGGGCGGTGCGGCGCAGGAGCTCGTCGTCGACGCGCTCGTCGTCGCGGTCGGTCGCCGGCCGTTCACGACGGGGCTGTTCGCGTCCGACGTCAAAGTCCCGGTCGACAAGCGCGGCTTCATCGAGGTCGACGAGAAGTGCCGCACGACCGTGCCGAACGTCTGGGCCGTCGGCGACGTCGTCCGCGGGCCGATGCTCGCGCACAAGGGCATGGAAGAAGGCGTCATGGTGGCGGAGCTCATCGCGGGGCACGTCGCCGAGATGAACTATCGAACGATCCCGGCCGTGATCTACACGGCCCCCGAGATCGCCTGGGTCGGCCAGACCGAGGAAGAGGTCAAAGCGTCGGGCCGGCCGTACAAGGTCGGCACGTTCAGCTTTGCCGCGAACGGTCGCGCCAAGGGTATGCAGCAGACGGCCGGGCTCGTGAAGCTCATCGCCGATCAGGAGCACGACGACGTGCTCGGCGTGCATATCGTCGGACCCGTCGCCGGCGAGCTGATCGCCGAAGCCGTTCTCGCGATGGAGTTCTCGGCGTCCGCCGAGGACATCCAGCGCACGATCCACGCGCACCCGACGCTCAGCGAGTCCTTGCACGAGGCGTCGCTAGCCGCCGACAAACGCGCCATTCACGGCATCAACCGCTAACGCTCAGCGTACCTCTGCCGGTATCATAGCCCCGGGTGGCTGTGGGGCCACCGTCGGAGTGTTTGGAGTTTGCGGTTAGAAGCGCCTGGCCTCGCATGGTCGGCGCGCTCTATTGGTGCGACATGCCGAAAGGCCGATTGGAGACGTTCGCGCAGGAGTGCTCGTGAGCACGCGGGCGACGTCCCCGTTTCACACAACGCCTCTCGAAAACGTCGTCGGTTCCGTGCGGATCCTCGGGATCGACCCTGGCTCTCAGATCACTGGGTTCGGCATCGTCGACATCGTCGGCAACCGCACCGCGGTCGTCGAGTGGGGCAGCATCAAGACGGGCGGCGAGCACAGCGACAGGCTGCGCAGCATATTCACGGCGCTCGGCCAGATCGTGCGCGAGTACCGTCCCGGCGAGATTGCCATCGAGCGCGTGTTCTTGAGCCGCAACGCAGATAGCGCGCTGAAGCTCGGGCAAGCACGCGCCGCGGCTTTGTGCGCGACGTTCGAGGCGAACGTTCCGATCTACGAGTACACCGCGCGGCACATCAAGAAGGCCGTCGTCGGCAGCGGCGGCGCCGAGAAGGAGCAAGTGCAGCGCATGGTGCAGATGATTCTCGGCATTCGCGAGTCCGTTGCGGCCGATGCGGCCGACGCGCTCGCGGCCGCCATCTGCCACGCCAACGAGCGCACGCTGCGCGGCGCGCTGCAAGCCGTGGGGCAAGCCTGATGATCGGGTTCCTACGAGGCACTCTGATTTCGAAGCGGCCGCCGTCGCTGACGCTCGACGTCGGCGGCGTCGGCTACGAGCTCGAAGCGCCGATGTCGACGTTCTATCGGCTGCCCGAGACCGGCCAAGCGCTGTCGCTCGTCACGCACCTCGTCGTGCGCGAGGACGCGCACATCCTGTTCGGCTTCTTCACCGAGGCCGAGCGCGCCTTGTTCCGCAGCCTGCTCAAGGTTTCGAACGTCGGTCCGCGCATCGCGCTCGGCGTGCTGTCGGGCATGAGCGTCGAAGGGTTCTATCAGTGCATCCGCGACAAGGATCTCGTGAGCCTCACGAAGATCCCCGGCGTCGGCCGCAAGACCGCGGAGCGGTTGCTGCTCGAAATGGCGGACCGGTTGCCCGAGTCGCTCGGTGCCGAAGCGGCCGCGCTGCCCGCGCGCTCGCAGGCCGAAGGCGAGGCGAACGGTGCGCTGCTCGCGCTCGGCTACAAGCCCGGCGAAGTCGTGCGCATGCTGAAGGACCTCGATAGCGCGCGCCTCACGACCGAGGAAATGATTCGCGAAGCGCTGAAGCGCGTGCATCGCGAACGGGTCGGTGACCGATGAGCGAGCCGTTCACGATCGAGAAGGGCCGCGGAGTCGTCACGCCGTTCGCCGGCCGTGAGGACGAAGCGTTCGATCGCGCCGTGCGCCCTCGCAGGCTCGCGGAGTACATCGGTCAGCCGCGCGTGAAAGCGCAGCTCGAGATCTTCATCACGGCTGCGCGGCAGCGCCGCGAGCCGCTCGACCACACGTTGCTGTTCGGGCCGCCGGGGCTCGGCAAGACCACGCTCGCGCACATCATCGCGAACGAGCTCGGCGTGAATTTGCGGCAAACCTCGGGCCCCGTGCTCGAGCGGCCGGGCGATCTCGCCGCGCTGCTCACGAATCTCGAGCCGAACGACGTGCTCTTCGTCGACGAGATTCATCGCTTGAGCCCCATCGTCGAGGAAGTGCTGTATCCCGCGCTCGAGGACTTTCAGCTCGACCTCATGGTCGGCGAGGGCCCCGGTGCGCGCGCGATCAAGCTGCCGCTCAAGCCGTTCACGCTCGTCGGCGCCACGACGCGCGCGGGGCTCCTGACTTCGCCGCTGCGCGACCGCTTCGGCATCACGCAGCACCTCGAGTTCTATGCGAGCTCGGACCTCACGCAAATCGTGCAGCGCACGGCCGGGATTCTCGATCTCGCAATCGACGACACGGGTGCGCGCGAGATCGCGGCGCGTTCGCGCGGCACGCCGCGTATCGCGAATCGGCTGCTGCGCCGCGTGCGCGACTACGCGCAAGTCAAAGCGGACGGCAAAGTCACGGAGGCCGTCGCGAAGGCTGCGATGGACTTGCTCGAAGTCGATCCGCACGGCTTCGACACGATGGACCGGCGCGTCTTGCTCGCGGTCATCGAAAAGTTCGACGGCGGCCCGGTCGGAATCGAAAGCCTCGCGGCGGCCGTGGCCGAGGAGCGCGGCACGCTCGAGGACGTCGTCGAGCCGTATTTGATCCAAGAAGGATTCCTGCAACGTACTTCGCGTGGCCGCATCGCGACGCGCGCCGCTTATCTACATTTCGGCATAACGCTGCCGGCGTCTCGGCGGCCCGATGCGCCGGATCTCTTTGATTGAACGGGCGAATTGAACGGGCTTCAGGCACCGATGACTAAGTACGTGCTGCCGATCAGGGTCTATTTGGAGGACACGGATGCCCAGGGCGTGGTCTACAACGCAAGCTACTTCAGGTTCATGGAGCGGGCGCGCACGGAGTGCTTGCGAGCCTGCGGCATCGACCACGACCAATTGCGCGAGGAGTACGGCGTAGTGCTCGTCCTCTCCGCGATCGAGGCGCGGTTTCGCGCGCCGGCCCGGCTGTCGGACATGCTCTACGTCTCGGCCGACGTTGCCGAAGCGCGCGGCGCGCGCATGCGTTTCGCGCAGGCCGTGCGGCGCAACGACGCGCAGGGCGACGTGGTCTGCGAAGGCTCCGCGGAAGTGGCCTGCATGGACGCACGCGGCAAGCCGCGACGGATACCCGAAGCTTTGATGAGCGAGTTGACTCAATGAACAATGAATTGTCGATCGTCCGGCTGATTCTAGAAGCCAGCATCCCCGTCCAGATCGTCCTGGCGTTCCTGCTGCTCGCGTCGGTCGCGTCGTGGGCCGTCATCATCGACAAGAGCCGCGTGCTGAAGCGAGCGGTCGCGTCCGCGCAGGAGTTCGAGACGAGCTTCTGGTCCGGCGTCGACTTGAGCTCGCTGTACCGCGAGATGGCGCGCGCCGATGCGACTCCGCAGGGCATGTCCGGCATCTTCGAGGCCGGGTTTCGCGAGTTCGGCAAGCTCAAGCAGTCGAGCTTGAGTCCGGAACAAATAATCGAAGGTTCGCGACGCGCGATGCGCGTGTCGCATCTAAGAGAAATGGACCGGCTGGAGCACAACCTCGCGTTGCTCGCGACCGTCAGCAACACGAGCCCGTACATCGGGTTGCTCGGTACGGTGTGGGGCATCATGAGCTCGTTCCAGGCCATCGGCGGCATGCAGAGCGCCACGATCTCCGTCGTCGCGCCGTACATCTCGGAGGCGCTCTTCGCTACCGCGATGGGCCTCGTCGCCGCGATCCCGGCCGGCATCTTCTATAACCGCTACGCAGATCAAGTCGGCCGGCTCGAGGTTCGCTACGACACCTTCATGGAAGAGCTGTCCGCGATCTTCCAGCGTAATGCCGGGCGGCGCGAGCCGGGCGCCCGCGGGCCTGCTCCGATCGCCGGCGATCTCGCGGAGATCGAAACGTGAACACCCCGATGGGGCGCGGCAAGGGCAAGAGGCGGTTGATGTCCGAGATCAACGTCGTGCCCTACATCGACGTCATGCTCGTGCTGCTGATCATTTTCATGATCACCGCGCCGCTCCTGACGCAAGGCATCAGCGTCGATTTGCCGAACGCGCCCGCCTCGCAGCTCGACCCCGAATTGCTGAAGGACAACGAGCCGCTCGTGCTGTCCGTCGACCGCGACGGCAAGTACTACCTGAACGTCGGTGACAACGAGGACCAGCCGATCGAGGACGCCGTCGTCGTCGAGCGCGCGTCGGCCGTGCTGCGCCGCAACGCGCAGACGCCCGTGCTCGTTCAGGCCGACGAAACGGTGCCGTACGGCCGTGTCGTGACGGGTGCCGTGCTGTTGCAGCAGGCGGGCGCCTCGAAGATCGGCTTTCAAACCGATCCCGCCACCGACCGCGAGCGGCGCCGCTAGAGGATGGCATGAGCTTCATTCGCCAACACAAGGGAGCCGTCGTCTGGTCGGTAGCGCTACACCTCGTAGCCGCTGCCGCCGTCGTGATCGGCCTCCCGTGGCGCATGGAGCGGCCGCCCGCGCTGGCCGTCGTGGCGGCGCCGATTCAGGGCACGATCGTCGATACGGCGGCCATCGAGCGCGAGAAACAGAAGCGCGAAGATGCCGCGCGCGCGGAACGGCAGCGCCAACAGCGCGCGGAGCAGCAGCGCCGCCAGGCTGCGGAGCAACAACGGCTCAACGAGCAGCGTGTGGCCGACGAGCGGCGCGCGCGCGACGAAGCGCAGCGGGCGGCGGCCGACAAGGCCGAGCAACAACGCCGAGACGAGCAAGCCAAAGCCGAGCGTGACGCGCAAGCGCGGCGTGACAAGGAAGAAGCGGACAAGCGTGCGCGCGAGCAGGCCGAGGCACGCCGCCGCCAGCAAGCCGAAGCCGAGCTCGCGGCGCAAGTTGCAGCCGAGGCCGAGGCGAACGCCGCGCGTGCCGCGGGCTTGCAAGATCAGTACATGTTGATGATCGAAAACCACGTCAAGCGCCGATGGGAAAAGCCATTGAGCGCGCGGGCGGGAATCGAATGCGTCGCGAACGTCACGCAAGCGCTGACAGGCGACGTCTTGAGCGTCACCATCGGCCGGTGCAATGGCGACGACGCCATGCGCCGTTCGGTCGAGGACGCGGTGCGCCGTGCGTCGCCGCTGCCGCGGCCGCCGACGCAAGCAGTGTTCTCACGCACGTTCACGCTGACGTTCGCGCCCGACGAGTGACGGCGCCGCAAGTTTGGTTGAGTCGAGCAAGGGAGTCGTAATGCTTCGAGTCGTAGGGACGAGCACGCGCAGAGGTTGGTTGGCTTCGGTCGCCACGTTGTTGACGTTGGCCGCGCAAGTGGCCGAAGCGCAGTTCAACGTCGTGATCAGAGAGGGAAGCGAAGCGGCGGTTCCGGTCGCCATCGTGCCGTTCGGCTGGCAAGGCACGGGTACTCCGGCGTTCGACTTTGCGGGCGTCGTCAGCGCGGACCTCGCGAGCAGCGGCCGTTTCGCGCCCGTTGCGACGCGCGACATGGTCTCGCGCCCGACGCAGGCGTCGCAGGTCAACTTCCAGGATTGGCGTTTGCTCGATGCGAGCTACCTAGTGATCGGCACGCTCGCGCCGGATTCGGCGCCCGATACCTTCACGGCGACGTTCCAGCTCTTCAACGTTACGAGCGGCCAGCCGATGACGGGCTTCCGCTTGCAGGCCGCGCGCACGGACCTGCGCAAAGCAGCACACCGTATTTCCGACATGGTCTTCAAGGAGATCACCGGAATCGAGGGTGTGTTCAGCACGCAGATTGCGTACGTCAGCGAGGAACGGCTCCGGGATGGCACGAGGCAGTTCCGCTTGATCGTCTCGGACGCCGACGGCGAGAACGCGAACAAGGTCGCCGAGTCGACGCAACCTCTGCTGTCGCCGTCGTGGTCGCCCGATGCGCGGCGCCTCGCGTACGTCTCGTTCGAAGGCGGCGTGTCGGGCGTCTACATTCAGACGCTGCGCACGGGCACGCGCGAGCGCGTCTCGCAGCGTGCGGGCGTCAACAGCTCGCCGGCGTTCTCGCCGGACGGCCGTTCGCTCGCACTCGTGTTGTCGCGCGACACCGGCAACCTCGACATCCACTCGCTCGATCTCTCGACGCAGGTGCTGCGTCAGCTCACGACGGACGCCGCCATCGATACGGAGCCGAGCTGGTCCGCGGACGGCCGCAGCATCTACTTCAACTCCGATCGCGCCGGTGGTCCGCAGATCTATCGGGTTGGAACCGAGGCCGGGCAGCGTGCGGAGCGAATCACGTTCGATTGCGTCTACTGTGCGCGCCCGCGCGTCTCGCCCGACGGTAAGTACGTGGCGCTCGTGAACGGCGAGAACAACCGCTATCGCATCGCGGTTTGGAATGTCCAGCAGAGACGCCTCGAGCTGCTGACTCCGGACGGGCGCCTCGACGAGTCGCCGAGCTTTGCGCCGAACGGCGCGCAGATCATTTACGCGACGCGCGAGAACGGGAAAGGCATCTTGGCATCGGTCAGCACGGACGGGCGGTTCAAGACGCAGATCGCGTCGGTTGCGGGCGACGTGCGCGAGCCCGTATGGGGCCCGTTCCCGCGGCCATGAGCCCACTGGCATTCGTATCGTTCATAATCATCACTACTTGACCCTGAGGACTACCCAGATGAGAAGCTCGTTATTGGTTTTGGCGACTGCGCTGACGTTGACGTTGACCGCTTGCAATCGCGGCAACACGGTGCCGGAAGACACGGGCGCCAACACGGGCGCCGACGGCGGTCTCGCGACGGAAGGCGCGGGTGGTGGCGGCGGAGTCCAGGTGTCGCCGCTCGAGGCGGAGCGCCAGGCTCGGCTCGCGGAGTTGATGCGTCAGCTCGTCGTGTACTTCGACTACGACCAGGCGGAGATCCTGCCCGAGTTCAACGCGCTGCTACAGGCGCACGGCCAATACCTCGCGCAGAATCCGAACACGCAGGTCCGGCTCGAAGGTCACACCGACGAGCGCGGCAGCCGCGAGTACAACATCGGTCTCGGCGAGCGCCGTGCGCAAGCCGTTCGGCGCGTGTTGATGCTGCAAGGCGTGGCGGCAACGCAGCTCACGACGGTCAGCTACGGCGAGGAGCGCCCCGCGCAAACGGGAAGCGACGAGGAGTCGTGGCGCCTGAATCGGCGCGTCGAGCTCGTCTATCGCTAAACGAGAGGGAAGACGCACGTGAGAAGAGTTCACTTCGCGGTAACCGCAGCCGTGCTTGCGGCCGGCTGCAGCACTCTGAGTCCGGCCGAGGATCCCGTTGCGCTGCGCATGCAGGATCTCGAGGCGCGGCTGATTCGCGTCGAGCGCGTCGTCGAGAACCAGAGTCTCGTGGAGCTGTCGAGCGAGATCGAGCGGCTGCGCAGCGAGACTACTGCGCTGCGCGGCGAGCTCGAGAGCTTGCGCTTCGAGAGCGAGAACAGCGACAGTCGCCAACGTGAGCTCTACGGCGACGTCGATCGGCGGTTGCAGTCGCTCGAGGGCGCGCCGCGGGCCTTCGAGCCTCCGGCGACGCAGCCGGGGTTGCAGGCTCCGGCCGCTGCCGCCACGGGCGCGGCGGTGGGCGCCGCCGTGGCGGCCGCGCCGCGGCCCACGGGCAGCGACCAGCAGAACTATCAGGCGGCGTTCGACTTGATCTCGGCGCGGAAGTACCCCGAGGCGGGTGCGGCGTTCGAGACGTTCTTGCGGCAGTTCCCGACGAGCCCGCTCGCGGACAACGCGCAGTATTGGCTCGCCGAGACGCACTACGTGCGCGGTCAGTTCAACGACGCACTGCCGCAGTTCCGCAAGGTGCTCGAGCAGTATCCGCAGTCGGCGAAGCTGCCCGACGCGCTGCTGAAGGTCGGCTATTGCCAGATCGAGCTCGGCGACCGCACCGCGGCGCGCACCTCGCTGCAGGAAGTCATGCGTCAGTTCCCCGACACGACGGCCGCGCGGCTCGCGTCGCAGCGGCTTTCGAGCTTGCCGCGCTAGGGAGCGCTTGAAGTGGCCGCGGCGGCGGAACACGAGTCTGCCGCCGCGCGGCTCAAGATCACCGAGATCTTTTTCTCGATCCAAGGCGAGGCCGTCTTCAGCGGCTGGCCGACCGTCTTCGTGCGCCTCACGGGCTGCCCGCTGCGCTGCCAGTACTGCGACACCGCGTATGCGTTCACGGGCGGGGAGTGGCGCACGTTCGTCGAGATCGAGACAGAAATTCGCCGCTACGGCACGCCGTATGTGTGCGTGACGGGCGGCGAGCCGCTCGCGCAACCGCGTTGTGCGGCGTTGCTGACCGAGCTCTGCGACTTAGGCTTCAACGTCTCGCTCGAGACGAGCGGGGCGATCGATATTTCGGATGTGGACACGCGCGTCGCGCGCGTCGTTGATCTGAAAACGCCGGGATCGAAAGAGTCTCATCGCAACCGGTGGGAAAATCTCCCGCTGCTCACGCCGCACGACGCCGTCAAGATCGTGATTTGCTCTCGCGCCGACTACGAATGGGCGCGCGACGTGGTCGCCAAACACCCCGTGCCGTGCCCCGTGTTTTTCTCGCCGAGCCATGAGGAGTTGCCGGCCGGCACGCTCGCCGATTGGATCATCGCGGACCGTTTGCCCGTGCGCTTGCAGGTGCAGTTGCACAAAGTGCTCTGGGGCAACGTGCCGGGGCGCTGACGATGGCGCGATCCGTCGTGTTGCTTTCGGGCGGGCTCGATTCGGCGACGGCGCTTGCGATCGCGCGTGCGCGCGGCGACGAATGTCATACGCTCGCGTTCGACTACGGCCAACGGCATCGCGCGGAGCTCGCAGCCGCGCGGCGTGTGTCGGCCTCGCTGCGCGCGGTGGCGCATCGGGAGATGCACATATCGCTGGGTGATTTCGGCGGTTCTGCGCTCACAGATAAGAGCATCGCCGTGCCCGAGCAGCCGATAGCAGGAATTCCCGTCACCTACGTTCCCGCGCGGAACACGGTGTTTCTCAGTCTGGGACTAGCGTTGGCCGAGGTCATCGATGCCGAAAGAATCGTCATCGGAGTCAATTTCCTCGACAGCTCTGGGTACCCCGACTGCCGTCCCAAATTTATCGCTGCCTTTCAGGAACTCGCGGGGCTAGCGACGAAGCGTGGCGTCGAGGGCGGCATTCTGAAAATCGACGCGCCGCTCGTGATGATGACAAAGGCCGACATCATCCGTTGCGGAACCGAGCTCGGAGTCGACTACGCACTTACGGTGTCGTGCTACCAAGCCGACGAGATCGGACGGGCGTGTGGGCGCTGCGACTCGTGCCGGTTGAGGCGCGACGGGTTTGCCGTTGCCGGCATGGCGGATCCGACACACTACGCCGCGCCTCCACGAAGCTAGCTGAACTGTCGGCGCGCGTTCGTGTTGTGCGCCAAGAGTCCATTCGCAACGAAGTTCTCTGCCCCCTCGACTTGCACGTCGTACATGAAGTCCTGTTGGACTTGCTCGATTGCCGTCACTCTGAGAAATGCGAGCTTGCAATCGACGAGCGGCTGCAGGGAAGGAACCTTAGCGAAGGCGGTGCGCTGTGCCCGGACGCTGTTGTCGTAGCGGCCGCCTGAGTTGTAGATCTTGGTTTTTTGCCCTGGGGCCAACTCGGCAGCTGAGACGGCATCCCAAATCCCAGCAAACTTCCAAAGCCCGGTGGTCTTCTCGCGCCCGCGCACCGAGCGAGCACGAATAAGGGACTGTCTTTTCGCGGCGTGCCACAGCGGATAGAGCGAAACGAATCGCGTCATGTCGGTCGATCGACTTAGCGCCAGGCGCAGCTGGCAGTGCGCCGTGGCCTTGATTGTCGAAAACATCCCGTCGAGGAGTAGGCAGTGATAGAGATCGCGGATGATCGCGTGCGACTTCTGATGGATGGGCGCCTCACCTTTCCAGGCTACGGAACCATCGCCATCCCACAATCCGGCGACGATGATCCGCCGCTGCCTTTGCGACAATCGCCAAAACCAGCTCGGAAAACGCTTGCTACCCGCTTTCGCCGTTCCAAATAGGCCAAGGCGCCTGAAGACTTCGTACGCGACCGAAGAGCTGACGCAGTAGTCGAAGTCGTTGGCGGGTGACTTGTGCACGGACACCCCAAAAGCCGTGAAGTAGCGCTGAAGAAGCCGCGGGGCGCCGTCGAGACCGCCGATCGAGAACGCAAGCGCCTTCGACTTCGCCTGTGGGTCCTTGCCGCCCTCAGCAATCCACAACCCGATGATCCTCAACAAGTCGTCGGTGAGCGGCAGATCGAGCGGGAAGTGTGTTCGACGTAGCCGATTGGTGAGCGAGCCTTGCGTTTCTACGATGGACGCGGTGGGACCGGGAAGCGCTTGAGGATCGATAATCCGCAAGTCGATTGTGGCGAGATCCTCCGCCCATGAATCTCTGAAATCGGACAGATCAAAGGGGGCGGCTAGTGGTGTTCCGGTTCTGAGCTGGGAGCCGTGAAGCGGAATCAGATGCCCGTAGTCGTCAATCGTGCATAGCGAGTACGCTTCGGAGACATCAATAAATTGTCCGCGCTCAAGAGTGATTCTGAAGCAACGTTCCCTATTAGCCCGGCACGCTGGCCGGCAGGTAACGCGCTTCCATTGCCATCGAAGCGAGTCACTGTCGAGGGCGATGGTCTGGTAGTCGCCGTCGGGTAGTGCGCAGAAGGCGTCAATGCTGATCAGATGCGATCGAGCACCTTGCCGAATCCACACTTTGGTATCGCCGGCCACACGGCAACCACGGTGGGCTGACAGCGGAACACTGGCAGAGCTTTGAGTCATCAACAGCCGCGCGGCCGACGGGGGTGCCAATCATGGGCTATCGAGCTGACAGCAAGTCAACCCCAATTTCTCAGCGCAGTGTCGTTCGGCTCTAAGGCGGCGTGCGGCGCATCCAGTGCCGCGACAGCCAGCTCGCGACATCGTAGTCGGCGAGCGAGCTCGCGGCCGTGCGCTTGCCGTCGGCCGTCTCGATCTCGACGTCGTAGTAGAGCTTGTTGCCGGCTTGCATGCCGCGCTTTGCGCGCACGGCGCGGATCCATTGCTGCGGAATCTCGAGCGGCGCTCGCGCCATGAAGCCGCGCCGGGCGAGCGTGAGCAAACCGCGATCGAGCGTCACGCGATATTCCGTGAGCCATAGGTGTAGCGCCCACCAGACGAACACGACGTCGAACAGCGCGAACACGATCGCCATGATGATTGGGGCGTCGCTCGCGAAGAGGGCTATCGTGGCGATGGCCCACATCGCAGAGAACCCGCTGATCGCCATCGCGACACCCTTGTGTTGCCCGCGGCGGAACGTCCACGATTCGACGCCTTGCGGCGTGCGCACGTAGTCGATCCCGAGCGCGGCGAGCGCTCGGTTGTCGGGCCGCTCGGCGAGTGAGGGCGCTGAGCCGGGCGCTGCGTCCGGCGTCTCAGTGGGCTCGAGTGCTTCGCCGGTATCGAACACCGGCAGCTCGAAGCGGCTCCAGAAGTCGGGGCCCGGGCATTCGCCGGTGACTTCGAGCCGCCACGCGATGTTCCCGTCGCCGTCTTCGATCGTCGTGGCCGGTTGATCCGCAGGCACGGCGACGTCGACGGGGATCGTCGTGAACGAGCCGATCTGGCATTGATGGCGCGGCACGCGCCACTGCTTCTGCCACACCAAGCGCTCTTCCGTTTCGCGGTTCTTGCCGGTGCCGCGCGTGCGCGTCTCGAAGCAATCGAGCTCGAGACCGAAGTCGGTTGCGACTGGCACTTCCGCCTCGACGCGAATCGTGCCCTTCAGGCGGCCGCCGAGCGCGACGGGCACGCGCTGCAGAACCAACGTCGCGCTCTTGAAACGCTTCAGCGCCAGCCAACTGCGGATCGCCCACGCGGCGAGACCGAGGCCGACGAGAGGGAACAGCAGCGCGACCGCGGCTGCCATGTTGCCCTCGGCGATCTCGCCGGGGACGATGAACGCCGCCGGCAGCGAGATCAAGTTCCAGAGCACCGCGAAGCCGATCGAGACGTAGGCCATCGTGCGCGCGGAGCTTGCGATGCGGCCGTTCGCCCATTCGGGTTTCCAACGCCACGGCTCGTCGGGATAGCGGTCTCGCAGGTTCCCTTCGGCCGCCATTTTCTTCGCGGCGTAACGAGCGCCGAACAAGAGGCCGAACCCTACGCCGCCGAACACGAGCGCGAAGATGCCTTTCAGCGCGAACAGCCCGGGGCGCAGATCGCGATTCAGCACGGCCCTCGTCGGGTCGTCGGGATCGACGAACGCGGTGACCGGCATGCGCTTTTTGTGAGCGTCGCGCAAATCGTAGAAGAGGCGCTGTTGGAAGCGGCCGATATTGTCGGAGCCCGTGTCGATTGCGACACGCGTGCCCGTGTACGCCGTGCCGCCGAATTCGTAGCGATACGTGGCCGTCGTTTCGTACGTCGTGCCGCCGTCGCTGTCCGTGCGATCCTCGAGCTCGACTGCGACGATTTCCGCCGGCACGGGAGTCCAGCCGGCGGCGTTGATCCAGTCGAGTAGCGTCCAACCGCTCCACACGAGCGCGCCGATGCCGACGGCCGCGAACGGCAGCGCGAACAGCATCAGGCAGCCGGCGCCAAGGCGGTTGGTATTGGAACGGGTCGATGGCATGTTCGCGCTCCCGGCGCTATTAGCGCAGGCCCGCGGCGCCGGGGCCGCGACACGGTTCTCACCCCGCGTGCCGGCCATTCGAGTTCCGTCTATAATGTGCGCCCACGCCGCTGCCGCGGCGCGCTTTCAGCGCACGGGCCGTTAGCTCAGTTGGTAGAGCACTGGACTTTTAATCCATTGGTCGACGGTTCGAGTCCGTCACGGCCCACCACTTAATAAAACACTTGCCGTTGACGACGGCGGTGCCGAACGAGATTTCCCATTCCCAATACTCGCGGGAATTCCCAAAACCCAACCACAGGCGCTAGACGGGGCAGGGCGGCGCCGACTGTGTTTCCTTGAATCATGTCCCAAGTTTGGTATATCTAAGTGGCTCGCAGCGAGCCCCTAGGGCTACACAATTGGGAAGAGCCGGCGCCATTCTGCTCGTCATCGCGGCCATCGCGTTGCCGTCACTCGGTAGCGCACAGACGGACGAGAACGGCGTCATCAAGTACATCGACCCGCCAGTCCCGCCCGGCTACGGGAATCGCGAGCGCTTCTTCAGCGTCCAGCACCCAGACTTCGAGGAAGGCGAGTTCGCACGTCGCGACCGAATGCTGCTCGAGAGGTATGGCTCTGTCGCCGAGATCGAGTCCCTTCGCGACAGACGGCTCGACCTGCTCGAATCACAGATCAAGGTGACCGAGGTCTATCTGGGTAAGCTGTACAAGCGCCTCGGCACCCTGGAAGCCGAAGCCAGCAACTTCAAGCCGTCCTCGACGCGCGAGGACGCGCCGCCAATCCCGGAGAGCCTGTCCATCGACATGTCGCGGACGACTGCGTCGATCAAGGCGTTCGAGCAAACGCTTGAGCGCACGCGCGCCGATCACGCCGCGCTGAAAAAGCAGTTCGCCGACGACATTGCTCGTTTCATCGAACTGAAAGGCGCATAGCGGCCTCAGACCGCCCCACATGGGGTCGCAGACCCGGGCAATTACCTGGACCCCGCAGAACCCGGTCTATGGCCCTTACTTCTTCTCAGCTCGGAGGTCTGTGCTTTTGGGAATCGATGCAGCTAACTACTTCTGTTCCCACAGATCACGCAACACTCTCGTAGCGGAATCACTTCAGCATTTGCTGAACGAGAACCCCGGCTCGGAGCCGCTTCGTTTGCGTCTCGCTCACCGGCGGTATGCGGGTAGCTCCGGTCAAGTCGGGCGTCGCGGGTGTGACGCGCTGATCGCGCGGCTCGAAATTGAGCTCGAGTTGCACTTCTTCCCGGCGTCTACGTCGTCGATGGTTGGCCGTCGTGCGACCTTTCTTCTTGCGAACCATTGCTATCCTTGGATTGCAGGAGGGTTTTGCGCGGGCGTCGAAGTGCGAAGTCTACGCGAGTCCCGCGCCGTCAGAACATCGGCCCCGTGCATTGACCACCGATCATCGTGCCGTAGCAGCGGGGCATCTGGCCTGTCCGAATCTTGATCTCGGCTTCCGGTGTCGGCACGCCGTGGCACACGCTGTTGACGACGGCCCCGATACAGTCGGACTCGCGGATCAATGGTGTCGCGTTGCCAGCGGCTCCGGGTACCGCGACGCCGCTCGGTCGTACGCTGCGACCATTCGCACCATCGTGCGATTGCATGAGACTCGAACAGCCCGTGAACGCGGACACTGCGACGAGCGCCGCGAGTAACGCTAGGTGCTTCACTTGAATTTCCTTGGGGGTCTTCATTGGCATCGTCGGTGCATCACTCCGCCGATACGCCGGGTTGCGGTTGCGGTGTGACGGCCGGTACGACAGCGACGGCGGTCGATGGGCATTGATTCGCGGCGTGCAGCTCTTGCAGTTGCGTGAGGCGCTCCACGCCTGACTTCGTGGCGTCGGCGTACTCCATCGAGTTCCCGATGCCGAAGTCGCCTAGGAAGGCCAGCACGTCCTTGTCGCTGATGCCCTTCTTCTGCTCTTCGATGTTGCGCAGGAAGTCGGATGCCTTCGCGATCTCAAGCTCGATCTCGCGGCAGGTGTAGAGCGAACGCTCGGCATTCGAGAGCGGTTGCACGCGCCCGTAGTTCACGGTCGCGCAGCCAGCGGTGAGCGCCACGATTAGCGGCGCGAAGTTCTTGCGTTTCACATTGGTTTCCTGTTTTGGGGTGATGCGAGAGCGCATCAGAAAAGCGCCACGGTGAACCGGCGCTTGGATCAAACACTCGGATCGCGAGGCGATTCCAAGCTATCCATGCGGCCGCTCCGACCGCTCCGCACGTTTCACGACGGCGATGATCGCCCACACCATCAGCACGGGAGCGCCGATCATCAGGCCGAGAACGAACAACTGAACGAGCGAGGGGAGATGAATGCCCATTTGAGTCTCCTGCGTGGAGCGGGCGCGCAAGTTAGCGATCAACGCGAGGCAAAACCGCGACGTGGATCACGAGAGCTGGCCGCTACATGCGTGCGATACGGTGTATCGCGACGTGTAGCTGTCGGAAGGACTTACAGCGCGGTCGGCGTATCGGTGGAGTTGTAAAGGCCGCCGACGTCAGTCAACGTCGCGCCAGCATCAGCGCGCCGACCACGCACAGACTGAACCACGCGCCTTCGAGCGCGCTCGTCACGCGAGCGCCGGACGGCCCGAGCAAAGCACCGAGCGGATCGAGGTGCAGGCGTGCGTCGGGGAAGCTGTTCGCGAGCAGCGCGAGACTCCCGCTCAGCAGTTGTCCGCCCGTCATGGCGATGAGCAGCCCGGCGAGGGCGCCGATCGCTGCGGCCAGCAGCACACTGCGCCGCATACTCTCGTGCGCGGCGAAGCGTCGGTTGAGATCGTCCGCGAGTCCGACGGCCGCGCCGAGCAACAGACCTTCGAGAGCGCCCGTGATGTCGCCTGGCGCCTGACCGAACAGCAGCAGGAAGGCGTCGTGACCGATCAATTTTCCGAAAGCGCCCACGAGCAGGCCGCCGACTGCGCCGCCCACGAGCCCCGCGAGAGTGAAGTCGCGCGCTACGAGTCGCACTGCCGCGATACCGCCCACGACGCCGGCCGCGCCGATCAAGCCCAAGAGCGTTGCCAACGCTGCGAGAACGAGCAGGGTCGACAAGGCTCCGATGCCGCTCTGTTGCGTCTCCGCCGCCGCGGCGAAGCCGAACGCGAGACCGCCGAGCAAGCCGGCCACGCCGCCGCCGGTGACGCCTGCCCCGAGCGTCAGCCAGCACTGGCGCCAGTCGTAGGCGCCTGGAGTCGCTGCCGCTTGCGATACTTGCCCGATGTTCTCGGGCGCGGCGTCACCGTCTGCTACGCAGGTCACCGCCGCGATGAACCGATAGCCGTGCTTGGGAACGGTCTCGATCAGATGCGGTTGCGATGCACTGTCGCCGAGTGTGCGGCGCAAGGTCTTGATGCACTGCGTCAGGACTTCGTCGGTGACCGGAATGCCGCGCCACACTTCCTGTAGGAAGCGCTCCTTGTTGAGCAGCGCGCCGGGGTGTTGCAGCAGCAACAGCAATGCGTCGAAGTAGCGGCTGTTGAGCTCGACCAGCACTTCTCCGGTAAACAGGCGGCGCTCGATTGGGTCGAGGCTGAAACGGTCGAATTCGTAGCGGCGAACGGCCATTCAGCCCTTCCTCAGGGTTTGCTCATGTCGTTCAGCGCGAGCGGCGCTAGCGTGAGCCGCCTCATTATCACTGCAGGTGAACGCATGACAACCGGACACGACACGCCCAAACGCTTTAGCAGCTGGACCATTGAGATCAAGGTATGGAAGATCCTCGCCGCGCTGGTGATTCTGCCGATCCTCGTCATGTGGTACCGGGTCGTGCACCAGAACGACGAGATCCTGGCCTTGGTCCGCAACGAAGTCGTGACTGATGCCGCGGGCCAGCGCGCGTGGGCGGGTAGCTTCGTCAACACGAACGACCGAACCCTGCGCGACGTGGCCGTGACGGTGGACCTTCTCGACGGCGGGGATCGCACGGTGGGCAAGGCCGAAGCGGAAGCCGCCGAGCTGACGTTCGGCGAGCGCCTCGAATTGCAAGCGCCGCTGCCGCCCGGCGCCGTCAGGTTGCGCATCTACTCCGTGCAGTGGCGCATGGACGGCGGGTCCGCGGCACTGATGGGTCCGTTCCGTGTGCCCTGGGAGTTTGGTTACCTAATGGCGGACCCGGCCCAGATGCAACGTTAGCGCTCGGCACCTTCGCGGCCCGTCCAAACCTTGATTTGGGAGGGATCGTGCTGCACGCTCGGCCCGTAGTTATCCACTTTTTTGAAGGCCATGTGATCGCACCGCGTGCCGATCACAACTCTGCCGGGGGGCACACATGATCAAGCGATCTCTTGGATTTGTCGTCGCGTTCGGATGTCTGGCGACCAGCGCGTCGCTGCAGGCGCATCACTCCACGGCCGGCGTCTACGACCCGGGCAAAGAAGTGAAGGTCACGGGCTCGCTGGCCAAGCTCCAGTTCGTGAATCCGCACGGCTCGATCGTCGTGGCGGTCAAGAACGCCGACGGCACGACGACCGACTGGACCTTCACGACCGGTTCGGCGACGGCGCTGGCCTCGCAGGGCATCACGAAGGTCGGCCCGACCGCGCTGAAGATCGGCGAAGAGGTGACTGTCGTCGGCACGCCGGCACGTAACGGAAGTCCGTTGGGCGGCCTCAAGTCGCTGACGCGCGCGGACGGCACGGTCCTCGGCAACGCCGGCGGCAACTGAGTGAACCCGGGGGGGATCGCTATGACTTTGCGAACAAGAATGATGACGGCAAGTGTCGCCACCGCCGTTGCTCTCGCGATCGGCGCGCCGTTCGTATCGAGCGCTCAAGAGGAAGGATCGGAATTCGGTCCGGTGTTCAGCACGGCTCCGCCCACCGGCGCAGGACGTCGCGGCCCTGGTGGAGGCGACCAGTACACGCCGGCCGCCGGCGCCAAGGACCTGAAGTCGGTCCTGTTCAACTGGGGTTGGTACATGGGCATCCTGCGGAGCACCGAGGAATACGATCTGCTCATGTCGCTCGTGTATCAGGGCACGGGTACCGTCCAAGTGGGCGGGCAGCCCTGCAACGTGACGATGTACCGCTCCGACATCAGCTACCAGAAGTCTGGCGAGCGCGTCCGCATCACGGGCACTCGGCCGAACGGTCAGAGCTGCAACACGATCGAAGTGCTGAGCGGCGCGTACACCTGGAACGAAGACGTCATGGGCGCGGAGCTCGTCGCGGGCGAAGGCAAGGCCACGCCGATGCCGGCCGCCGTCGAGGAACGCATGATTCGCCTGTGGGCCAACCCGCAGGGTGCGTGGAAGGCCGCGATGTTCGGCACTCAGGAAACGAACACACCGCAGATGGCGGCGCGACCGCAACGCGTGCCGGCCGACGTGGCGAAGGTATACAAGACCTCGGTCACGTGGTCGGGCAACACGCCGGTCGTGACGTTCCCGATTCCGGGCGTGCCCACCGCAACGGCGACGGCCACGCTCGACGCGAAGTTCATGGCCACGAGCGTCGTCGTGAAGAACGGCGCGGACACGTACGAGTTCACGTACGGCAACTACAAAGACTGGAACAACCCGCTCCACCCGGCAGAGGCGTTCTACACGGGCAAGATCACGGAGAAGAAGAACGGCACAGTCGTCCGCGACATCACGACGACGATGACGGAAACGGGCCAGATGTATGTCGTGATGCCGGTGCCGGCGAGCGTGAAGGCCGCGATCAAGCCGACGCATCAGCCTGCGAACTGGACGCTGACGCCGCGCGACCCGCCAGCGCCGGTGGCAGCTGCTGAGACTCCGCGCCGCGCGGACGGCAAGCCGGACTTGAACGGCAACTGGAGTCGCCCGGTCAATCCCGTCTCGGGTAGTGGAGCCCGCCGCTGTGGCCCGACGCAGGTGAAGGGCGGCGGCATCAACCCCGAGTACGGCTGCACGGGCGGGGGAGACAATTTCTGGATCGAATACGCGTGGATTTCTCCGTCGCGGTTCGGAATCCTGGGCCACCCGACGTACAAGCCCGAGTTCTGGGACCACATCCAAGAGATGGATATGTGGACGAACAAGTTTGACCCCGTCATGACCTGCAAACCGCTCGGGCTGCCGCGCCACGGCACGCCGACGCGGATCATCCAAACCGATAAGGACGTCGTCTTCTTCTATCCAGCCAATGCCGACTACGGCGGCGGCAACAACGAGTACCGAGACATCCCGACGGACGGCCGCGAGCGCAGCGCGCTGGATCTGACGCTCACGACGTTCTACGGGGTGAGCCTAGGAAAGTGGGAAGGCGACACGCTCGTCATCGACTCGATCAACTTCGACGATTCGACGTGGCTCGGACGAGGCGGCTTCTTCCACACCACGAGCATGCACATCGTCGAAAGACTCACGCGTGTCGGCAACGAGCTCCGCTACGACATGACGATCGAAGATCCCGAGGCGTTTCTCGAGCCGTGGGTGATGCCGACGCGTGTGCTGACGGCGGCTCAGGGACCGGGTGCCGACAGAATCCCGGCCGAGCGCGCGAATTGTGAAGTCTACGAAGACGACAACAACGTCACGAGCCAGGTTCGGCACTGAGCGCTACTTCAGCTAGAGCTCACAGGCCGCTCTGAGCATTTTGAAAACGGGACCCCGCACAGTCGCTAGATAGCTGTGCGGGTCCCGGTCCCAGTGCGCTCGTACCACATCGAGGTGGTCGTCCGGCAGGGATTCGGCGCGTGGAATGGCCGCATCGTACGGCAGCTCCAGCGTGATCATCGCCGGCTGAGAGCCGTCGGGATAAATCAATCCGTATCCAGCCCAGCGTCCGAGCGACCCGGGGCATTCCGCGTCGGTTTGCTGCAACGGCGGCAGGCCTCGATCGGTCACGCGTAATCGATACGGTCTTCGCTCGGCCTCCGACAGCGCATTCCACATCGCTTCGGCGAGCGCGGTCGATTGCACGCCGTCGGCGTCGATTTCTGCGAGCGCCCAATGCAGCGAGACGATCTTGGCTGGGCGCCAGGTCAGGATGAGCTCCTGCAATGCTCGCGCCTCGGGCTCGCTCCACGGCGCGTCGCCGGAAGGCTCCTCTGAATCGGCGCGCCAGTTGAATTCCGCGTTCCGGTTGAGGTCCACGCCGCGCGCGTTGTATCGGCTCGCGCGTGCGAAACCGTCTGGATTCGCGAGCGGCAGCAGCGCCACGGGATTACTCCGCGGAGGCGCAAACTCGCGCACGAGGTCGACCGAGCCCGATTCGTCCCCGTGAACGCCGCCGATGATCAAGGTGCCGTTTCGTCCGGCAGGGTCGCACCATAGCTCGATGGGCCGACCTTCGACTGAGTATCCTATGGTGTGGAATTCAAGACGGCGGTCCACCAGTTACATCCTCGAGGCGCGTTTCGCGTCGCGCGCCAACGCACCGTACCTTTCGACAACGTCATTCTCCGCGTGCAGCATGACGGCGTCACGGGGTGGGGAGAAGCCTCGCCGCACCCACACTACGGCACCTCTGCGGCAGGCGTCGTCCGGAACCTCGAATCGCTGAGCGCGTGGCTGCGCACGCTCACGATTCGCTCCATCGATGATATCGCCAAGTCATGGGAGGAATCGGGGCGCCGCTTGCATGCGGACCGGGCCGCGCAGTGCGCGCTCGATCTTGCCCTCTGGGATTGGCTCGCGCGGAAGGAGGGCGTCACCGTCACCGAGCTCGTGCACGGGCACGCGCCTCGGCCAGTCACGAGCTTTGCCACTATCGGCCTTTCGACGAAGGGCGAGCTCGACGAGAAGCTCGCGGGGCTCGAGGGCTTTCCGCGCGTGAAGATCAAATCCGATGCAACCGCGGATCTCGAGCCGGCGCGCCGCGTGAAAGAGCAATTGCACGCGGCGATCGCGATCGACGCGAACTGCGCGTGGAGCCCGAGCACGCTGCCCGCGCTCGCCGCGGGCTTCTCGAGCTTGGGCGCGGAGTTCATCGAGCAACCGTTCCGGAGCGAGCACGACCGCGACGTGCTCCGCGGTTCGTACCCCGTTCCGATCGTCGCCGATGAGAGCTGCGTGCTCGAAGAGGATGTCGAGCGGCTCGCCCGCAACTTCGACGGGATCAACGTGAAGCTCGTCAAGTGCGGGGGGCTCACGCCCGCGCTGCGCATGATCCGGCGCGCGAACGAGCTCGGCCTGCGCACGATGGTGGGGTGCATGCTCGAGACGAGCATCCTCATTGCCGCAGGTTGTGTCGCCGCTCAGCACGCGGACTACGCGGACCTCGACGGGGCGTGGCTCATCGCCGATGATCCGTGCACTGGGTGGCGGTTCGAGCGTGGAATCCTTCACGCTCCAGTAGCGCTCGGTCTCGGAGCCGAACCGCGAAATTGAGCTCTTCAACCTCCGTCGCGCAGAGCCTCGTTGGGATCGAGCCGCAATGCCCGGCGCGCCGGGCCGACCGTTGCAAGCAGCGCGATGAGGATCATGAATAACGCGGCGATCGGGAGCGCCCCCGGGATGTCGATCCCGCCCGCAGAGCCGGCGGGCAGCATGCTCTCGATGAACAGAGCGGCCGCTACGCCGACGGCGGCCCCCGCAAGAATTTGGCGCAAGGCGCGCTTCAGCACTCCGCCGAGCAGGCGCGCGTTCGTTGCGCCGAGCGCGACGCGAACGCCGATCTCCTTGCGACGGTCGTTGACCGTGAACGACATCAGGGCATACGTGCCGGCCGCGGCCAGCAGGAGCACGCTCAGCGTGCCGGCGACGAGCGCAAAGCCGCCGACGTAGTCGTCGAAGGCCTGGGCTGAATAAACCTCGTCGAGCATTCGGACGTCGCCGACCCGCAGCGGCGGGGTCGTCGCCGCTCCGATCTCAGTCAGTCGATTACCCAACGCCGGCGTACCCGGTGCAAGCCGCATCACGACGCTCGCAGCGCGTACGCTGCCGGGCGCGAACGGATGGTAGACCGTGCCGCTGTACGCGTGCGCCGGAATGTCGGCAACCACGCCAACGATCTCGTACCAAGGCCGCTCGATCGAGTCGTCCTCGGCCGAACCCCGGGGGCGCGCATAGCGTAGGCGCTGGCCGAGAGGGCTCGCGCCTTGGAGCGTGTTCTCGACGAATCGTTGGGAGACCACGATCGACCGCGACGGGGTCAAGAATTCATCGCCGGTGAACCCGCGTCCGCTCAGCGGCCGAGCTTCGAATGTCTCGAAGAAGCCCGCATCGACTTGCATCGTGCCGGTCACGAAGTTCCACCAGTTGCCTCGGGCAGCCTCCGCGTCGGCCTTCGTCTCGAGCTCCACGCCCGCCACGGGCGCTGTTCCCGGAACAGCGGAAACGAGCGTCGCGCCGATCACACCCGGGACCGCGCGGGCGCGGATCAGCAGCGCCTCCTGCGCGCGAGCGAATGCCGCGGCCTGTGCCGCCGGGTCCTCGGCACGTTCGACGCGCGCATCGGTAGCGAGGGAAAGCTCGGCGCTCAAGTACTCGTCGCTCGCGAAGCCTGGGCCGAGCAGATGGGCGCGCAAGGTGCCCCAGGCTATCTCCGTGGCAGCGGGCAACGTCGCAAACGAGAACCCGACTTGCGCGACGATCAAGGCGGTCCAAAAAGCGCCGAGCCGCGCACGGTTTCGGTTCATGAGACCGGCGACCCCGGGCCCTGTGAGCTCGCGCGTCGCGCGCAGCGCAGGCAGGAAGCCCATCAGCAAGGCCGCCACGAGGGCGAGCGCGGCGGCGAACAGGATCGCCCCGGCTGTGATCCCGACGTCGATCCAGAATGGCAGGGCGACGAGCTGCTGAAGCAGCAAACCTTCGACGTAGCGCGCGAGTAACCAAACGCCGGTGAGAGCAACGATGGCGGCAACCGCCGCAAGAACGAGCATCTCGACGAAGAGTTGCACGACGATGCGCCGACGGCTCGCGCCGAGCGCCGTTCGCACGGCGATCTCCTGTTGGCGCGTGGCCGTGCGCGCATAAACGAGCACGGCGATGTTCAGCGCCGGCGGGATGAGCAGCAGGCTCATCAAGATGATCACGGTCTGCGCCGTTGCGGCTCTGCCACGGTATTGGTCGGGCTCGATGTCGTCGATGAAGTTCTGCGCGTACGGCAGGGCCAAAAGCCGCGGCGGCGGTGCGTCTTGGGCGCGCGTGTCGTCGGGCAAGAGGCCCATGGCCGCGAGCTCGGCCTGGGCGCTCGCGATCTCGAAGCCGGGCGCGAGCCGAGCGAACACGCTGCCGAGCGGAGGCGCGGACAACCGACCCTCGGCATCGTCGCGCAGCGGAATCCAAAGCCGGTGGT
>Ga0315912_10001614_pt1 | contig 26765 bp, 19 predicted proteins | sample VfabasoilMG_FD_204469 | JGI IMG/M metagenome (GOLD analysis project Ga0315912, IMG submission 204469) | Garden soil microbial communities collected in Santa Monica, California, United States - V. faba soil | ecosystem: Environmental > Terrestrial > Soil > Garden | place: USA: California... | reverse complement strand
TCGCGTACCGTGTCACCTCGTCACCCTCGGACCCGAAGAAGAACTGGTTGAAGCCCGCCACGGAGGTGGGCTCGAGGCGCGGCTGCAGATTCTCCTTCGATATCAATGGACCTTGCAGCGTGCTGAACGCGGCCGCGCGCATCGTTGTCCGGGGATTCAGCGAGAATGCCACGCCCAGCTTGGGATTGAATTCCTGCCGCGACGAACCGCGGCTTTCGAGATCGTCATAGCTGCCGCCAAATGTGAGCGTGACTGCAGGCGCCAGTCGATAATCGCTATACAGGTATACGCTGTTGAATTCGGCCCGACTTTCGAACATTTCAACCTGCTCAAGGACGAACGGCGGATCTGGAATCGGCTGCGCAGACCTGCTGGTTTCTCTGAGATCCTCGCCGAAGCTGTTGACACCACTGGTGAGCTGCCACCGCTCGAGACGGTAGAGATGCTGGACGTCGATCGTCTCACCATGGAAAACTCCGCTCACGTCCCCAAAGCCATCTTGGACAGAGATTGACCCATCCCTGCGGTGCAACGCGGCAATGAGGTCGCCGTTCTCACCTAACCGGCGGTGCATGCCGAGGCGGATGGAATCCACGCCCTCTTGATGTCGTCCGAAAGCGTTGAACTTGTCATCGTGAAACAGCAGTCTGAGGTCGCCCTTCGTCAGCTCAGTAGACCGGATTTCGCCGATCCAACTCGTGACCGCGTTCGGGCGAAACTGCACGGACATGTTGCTGACGTCGGATTCGATGTCGTTGTTTTCCCGAAAGCCGACGGACTCGAACCCGTACTGGCCGAAACTGAGAGCGAAACGGTCCATGAGTCCCGAGACGGTCAGGTATTCGCCGCGCGTCTCGTTGCCTCCATAGGTACCGGCGCCCTGCACCGTCCAGTGATTGCTCGACAGCAAGGGATTAAGGTCGTTGAATGCCAGGTCAGTAGGTCCTGCCGAATCGAGGATGAACAGGTTCGGTTCGGCGAGCTGCGGCGGCAAACCCGTCGTGCTCAGCGGCTGCAATAGCTGGCTCTGCCAGAGCTCGTTGACGCGGGCGATCTGATAGCGTGGGAAAGCCGCGTAGGTATCTGCAAGCAGCCGATGGCCGGAGTGATCCCGCGAGGCTCCCTGCAGGGACGCGGCGCCGGCTACGAGCGCCAGTCTCTCGTAGCCCACCGCGCCGTATACACGGCCGAGCCCGGCATTGCTCACAGCCGGATCGTCGTCCAGGAGCAGCGTGGGCCGATAGATCGCCTGATTGCCGTTCAGAGACGTCGCTCGCTCAAGGTCGTGCAGCGCTTCGACAGACCTGTTCTCCGACTGCTTGACTAAGGTACCGATGAGGTAAGGCGTCGGCTCGGCATCGTCCAATGTCTTGGCGAGGCCGACCTGCGAGGACGCGAGCAATTCGAGGCGCTGATCGTTATAGGTCCTCGCACCGTAGGTGCGCAGCAGTGGGTCCGCAGGATCGAGCACGACAGCCTGCTCGAACTCCTGGCGACCACCATCGCGATCGCCACGTCGCGTTAACACCCTTCCCAGCCCGAGGTGCGGCAGGGGGGCCGACTGGTCCAGCGCGATGGCCTCCTCAAATGAGCTGATCGCCAGCGAATAATCGAAGTTGGCCAGGTGCACGAAGCCGAGTACGGTGTGTCCGAGGGCAACGCCTGCATCGGCATCGATGGCCTTGCTCGCGGCGTCCATCGCACCGGGGAAATCCTCGAGTGCCAGGCGCGTCTCGGCGAGCTCCGCCCATGCGAACGCGTTGTCCGGATCTTGCTCGACTGCCGCCTCGAGACTCTGGCGCGCGCCTCGCCAGTCCTGGCGATGCTGTCGGGCAACTGCCTCAGTCAACAGCGCAAGAACGGGGTCGGGATTGGTGGCACGGAACTGGGCGGCTAGAGCCGCTATCGACGAGCCCGGGAAATCCACTAGCACCAGCTCCGCAATCACGAGCGCATGCGAATTCATCGAGTCGAACTCGAATGCTCGCGCGAGATCGGCTTCCGCACCGGAGCGGTGTCCCCGACTCAGCCGCAACGCCGCGCGATCCGCGTAGAAGGTGGCATTGTTGACCTGATCTCCAGACGGCTCCTGGTCGGCCTCAATCGGCGGCAAGCTCAAGGGCGGACTGAAATCGCGAGCCCAATCGAGCGAGTTCAGGTAGTCCCCAGCGTCAGATACGACGATCGGCGAGCCGGCTGCGGCAACTCCACTCTCGCCTGCAGCGACCATGGCGGTGCCCATATCGTTCTGCATCGAGACCGCACCCTCGATCACCGTGATCTTGGAAGCGTCGACCGTAGAGGCGACAAGGAACTCCGTCCCTTCGAGCCCGGCGTTGGTGAACGGAGTCCTGAAGCCGAGCTTGAATGGATCGCGGCTGATGATCAGTATCTCGCCGATTATTACTTCCCAGAGATTTCGCTCAGGATCCTCGGTCCGCGCCAAGCCACCCTCAGTGATCTCTCGAATCCGGATTCTCGAGCCGTCCCGCAATAACAGCGACCCTCGCGATTTCGGACCGGCCCTGTACCTGTCCCCTGGGCAGAACAGATCGCCAACGACGGCTATCGACCAGTTCCCCGTACCGCCGCGATCGACCTCGATGACTCCCTCGATCGTTTCGAATACCGCGCCACTGTCAGTGCAGCCTTCCTGCGCGAGCACTGGGCCGGCTATGAGCGCCAGCAGCCAGGCCGCAACGGCAACGGCAATCGGGACCGACGCAACTGGCGTCGTGCTACGGTATCTGTGGGAGCTTTGAGAATGGCCTTGCACGAGCGGGCGCGCTGATCCTGTCACGTTCTTATATGTTTGAATCGACTAACGATCCAAGAACACTCGGGCAGCTGTCAAGCTTTTTTCGACTCGCCCTGACCCACTGCCCGTCATGATCGCCGGAACGTGGCAAAAGGCATTACTGGCGTTTGCCGTCGGAACGATCGGCGCCGTTGCCATTCTGACACGACCCGTGCTGAGACTGGAGGAAGCTGCCGGACTCGGCTGGATGTTCCAGCTGCGCGGCAGCGTCGAGCCGCCTGCCAGTGTCGCTATCGTCAGCGTCGACAGCGAGTCTGCCGATGTCCTTGGGCTGTCGCGCGACGTCGAGGATTGGCCGAGATCGCTGCATGCGGATGCGACCCGGCTGCTCCGCGCGGCAGGAGCCGAGGTCATCGTATTCGACTTCCATTTCACGCCAGAACGCCCGACAGCTGACGACGAGGACTTCGCCTTCGCCGTCCGTGAAGCCGGCAACGTCCTACTGCTCGAGATGCTGGATTTCCTGAATTCGGACACCGGTCGCGGGCGGATCGAGGAACGCAGGCCACCGATCCCGGTGCTCGCCGACGCAGCGCTTGGATCCGCCGCGTTTCCTCTGCCCACGGATCCCACTGAAGTCCGAAAGCTCTGGCTGTTCGGAATTGACGACCCCGACGCCATCACGCTGCCCGCAGCCGCCGTCCACGCCTTTGCGCTCGGCGCGCACGACGAGTTTCTCGATCTTCTCGAGAAGGTTCGACCTGGATCGACCTCGTCGATTCTGCGGTCTGCCGACATCCCCGATCGCCTCGAGTTGACGGAGGTAAGTCGCCAGATTCGCGCCCTGTTCCGGAAAGACAGCGAGCTCGTCCGGGACCTGACCGCGGAGCTCGAGACGCGACGCCGGTCGTTGCCGTCGAACGGGAACCAGGGGCAATCCAATGCACTCGTCGAGACGCTCGTCGCGCTCTACAGCGGGCCGGCCGAGCTCTACCTTAACTATTACGGACCCGCGCGCACGATTGCGACGATTCCATACGACCGGCTGCTCGCCATGGACCCGTCAGAGGCGCGGGAGGTGTTCGCGGGCAGAATCGTGTTTGTCGGTTATTCAGAACTGCAATCGAACCGACAACAGGACGACTTTGCGACAGTGTTCACCCAGCCCACGGGCGCAGAACGCGCAGGGTCCGAACTCGGCGGAGTCGAAATCGGCGCCACGGCCACGGCCAATCTGATCGAACGTCGTCCAGTACGACCAGTCGCGGCATTGACAAGGTTCGCGATACCGTTGTTCTGGGGCATGGCGCTCGCCTTTGCGCTGCTCTGGCTCCCGACACGACTGGGCGTTCTGGCCGTGGTCGCCGCCGGCTTCTTATTCTTCTACGTGGCGCTGCGACTGTTTGCCGCCGGAGCTATCTGGTTACCGCTCATCACTCCGGTTTTCGTCCAGATCCCGTTCGCCTTGATCGCTGTCCTCGCCTGGAAATATGCACAGGCACGGCGGGAGGGTGAGCAAACACGGCGCACGCTTGAAACCTACCTGCCGAAGCGCGCGATCGACGAGCTGACGCGACGGGCCGAAGGCGCCCATGCAAGCTCCCAATTGCTGCATGGCACCTGCCTGGTTACCGACGCCCAGAATTACACCGCGCTAGCGGAACGCCTGCACCCGCGGGCACTCCAGAAGGCGCTGAACGCCTATTACAGTGTACTGTTTCCCGAAGTTGAACGGCACTCGGGCTTCGTCGCGGATGTCGTGGGCGACTCGATGGTCGCGATCTGGGCGACTCCAGAGCCCGATTCCGAATCCCGGCTCGATGCCTGCCGAGCCGCGCTGGCCATCCGCCAGTCGACTCGGGTTTTCAATGCGGCCAATCCCGAATTTGAGCTGCCGACGCGGATCGGCGTTCATGCCGGTCAGATCCTGCTTGGCGACATCGGCACCGAGTCGCATCTCGAGTATCGCGCGATCGGTGACATCGTCAATACGGCATCGAGAATCCAGGTTCTCAACAAGCAGCTGCGCACGACGCTGCTCGTATCCGAGCACGTGCTAGAAGGGGCCGGGCTCACTTCATTCCGGCGTCTCGGTGAGTTCAAGCTTGCCGGGAAGGCTATCCCGATACGCTTGTGCGACGCCCTCGTCGTCGAGGGCACGAGCGATGAAAACCAGTCGGAGCTGATTTCGCAGTTCGAGGAAGCGCACCGGCATTTTCTCGCGCGACACTGGGCGGAAGCGGCCGCAGCTTTCGATGAACTGTTACGGCGCTTCCCCGGCGATGGCCCAAGTGAATTCTTCCTCGGACATTGCCGGCGATTCTCGGCGGATGACCCCGGGCCCCGCTGGACGGGCGCTATTACAGTCGCCGTCCCGTAACGCACCGCGTTGCAGTCCGGCCGCCCCGCCTCATCCGACGGTGGCCGCGCGACTCCGAAGAAGCTTGGGAAATGCGTCACTTGGTGCCCGCCCTTCCCTGCCAGCGAGCTCGCTCTCGATGCCGGCCAGCACCTTGTCGATCTGCTCGATGCCGTCACCTCCGGCCATGTGATCGCCTGCCAGCAATCGCCTGAGCTTACGCTGGCTGGCCACTCGCACGTCGTCGGGTGCGCGACTCAAGAGCTCAACAAGATGGGCGATGCGGCGCCGGTCCTGGGTGGACAGTCGTTCCACGACCACGAGGAGCTCCTGCTCACCTTCCGAACGAATTCCTTCAACTGACATTTACGGTACACCTCTGCCTGCACTTCCTGGGAGTACTAGAACAAAAGGCATCGCCGAGTTCTGTCAGCTACCTGACACTTCCCGAAAAAAATATCTTCGGAAGTGTCAGGTAGCTGACAGAACTTATTGGCTGACTTTGCGACTCTGCATTTCCTTCGATCGCCATTTGATTGAATCAGGAGAAGGAAACATGTCGAGATCGTTTGCGTTACTGACTATTGCCGCGTTCGCCTTATCTGCGCCGATCAATGCGCGCACATTGCTCACAGCTGGCGAGACCGATGAATCCCAATCGACGGCTGGCATGCCCACAGATATCACGCCGCCGGAATGCACGAAGGGATCCGCCGAGGTCGCAAATAGCGTCGAGCCGACTGGTGGCATGCCGGATACGGGGGCAGCAGCTGCGACGGCTGAGATCCAAGCTTGTTGCTGGCACTTCTACCTGGGCCGCTGGTGGTGCATGGTTTGCTGATCTGTGGCTCGTAAGGCTGCCTGTCATCGCTCTGGATTTGCAGAGGCCCCGGCTTCCCGGCCGAGGGCCTCTGCATCCCGGACAATGATTCGGGCGCGGCCGAGGGACACCCAGCCCTTCGCCCGCCACTCCTGGAGCTGCTGATTGACGAGCTGCCGCGACATATTGAGGAACTGAGCGAGCTCCGACTGGGAAATCGCGAGCTCCATGCCGTCGGGCCCCGCAGTGCCATGCAGGGCCGCGAGAACAAGCAAGCGCTTCGCCAATCGCGCCGGCCCGAAAAGAAAGCTCGACTCCTCGACGAGATCGCTCGTCCAGCGCACACGCTGACAGAACAGCCGGAGCAGGTGCATCGCGAGCCTGGGCTCGCGCTCGACGACCGCGAGGAATTCGTTCCGCTTGATGACGATCAGCGTCGAGGCGTCAAGCGCCACGGCGCCGGCGGTACGCGGCAGACCGTCGATGACCGCGATCTCGCCAAAGGTGTCGCCGGGTTCCATGATGTTGAGGAACACCTCGCGGCCCTCGGGACTCATCGTGCTGATCCGTACGCGCCCCGAAACGACGCCGTAAAGCGCATCGCCCTCGTCGCCCTGGGAAAAGATCGGCTCGCCGCGGCGGCACGCCCGCCACTGCGCATGTGCCGCGAGACTGTCGAGCAGGGCATCTGGCAGGCCGGCGAACAGGTAGTTCTGCTGGAGAAGCTGCCTCGCGGCGGCACCCGGATCCTTCCCCGCCTGACCAGGCACGACGCGGAGGTCGGCTGTCATGACCGGCTCGCGAGGTCGATGCATCCCCGCGGAGAAGTGTCATCTACCTGACAGAACTCGACTACGGACCTGTGCATAGTGGCCGTCAGAAGCTCCGTGGGCGTCCCTTTGCGCCACCGGCCGGGCAATCCCCTTCCCCGCCCGGCGTTATGGTGGTCCTCGATGCGAGCCTGATCGAACTCAGGCTCGCATCATTTTATCTGTCAGATGCAGCAGGTCCGCGCTATTCGGCGGCAGACGGCGTCGGCAGCGGTCCGTCGCCGATGGCGATGTTGCCCTCGACGGTATCGCAATGCTTGCCCGCAGCCGGCCGCACGGCGGTCCCGTTGGGGCCGTCCGGGCAACGGAACATCGTGCCCTCGCGCGTACCGCCGGGCTCGCCATTGCGCAGCGGGTGCAGCGCCACGCTGAAGACCGTGCCGCGCGGCCATGTGGCGACCGTGACGCCTTGACGCGCCATCGCCGCGGAACCCGCCATCTCAACGGACCAGAAGATCGGCTTGCCGTCTTCCCCGCGAATGACGTTGTTGCGCTCTTCGTTCATCACCGCGAAATTGATGGAGAGGTGATTCGGCGCCGGATCGATGCCGTCGACCACGCCGGTCACGACGCGAGTCTGGCTCATGTCGTACATCGCGAACGAATGGTGCGCCTCGACCGGGATGACTATGGCAGCCGCAGCCACCGCTAACCCAAAGGCGATCCCTGCACTGCTGATTCGGGTCTTCATCTCAAGTATTCTCCTCTGCCCCGGCCGGTCGGGTCCATAGTCCAAGTCTCAATCTTCCCTCTCCGGCGATTAATCGAAGCTGAATATGTCCTCTTCTTCGGGCCGAGTCATATTCTGCTCGAAGTATTCCTCCCAGATACGGGCCCAGGGCCGGTCGTACATGTCCGGGACCTTGTATTCGATCGACTGGCCCGGCGTGACGGGCGTCGCGCGACCGTCAACCGGGAAAATCGTCTGCACGCACTCGATGAAGACGTAGGGCGGCTGGTCGGCGTCGTTGTATTCGCCCTGTTTCACCATGTTGGTGACGATGCGAACCGGCTCGACGAGCGCCTCGGGGTCGTAGAGGATCGCCTCGTGATTGAGGCCGAGGAAATTACCCTCGGCGTCGCGATTCGGCGTGTAGATCTCGATCGACTGCATTGCGCTCGAGTGCTCGAAGGCGGCATGCACGATCCAGCCCTGGATGTTCGAGGTCCAGGTGATCAGCGTGTCGCCGTCCCAAAAGCCGATCGTCTCGCCGTACCAGCGCGGCACTTGCTCGCTCAAGTATGGGACGGCGCCGTCCATCTTGAACTCGCGGCCGATGTGAATCGTCGTGATGAAATTGCGCGCCACGCCGGCCAGGATCTGGACGACGTCCGGCGTCACCATGATGTAGCGTTCCCAGACGGCGGCCTGGTGCCAGCGCCGCATGAAACCTTCGGCCCAGCAATACGACGACGGCCACTGCGCCGCGTTCGTATTGCCGTGGTGATAGGTCTCCTGCATCTTGTAGGTCTGATACTCCTCGGTCAGCAGCGAGAGTATCGTCGGCACCTGGTTGTAGCTCATGTTGTACCAGGAGCGATTGTTCGGCGTGCGCGCCGGATGCATGTACACGCCGGTCCACTCGCCCGGCACGGTGGCGTAGGTGTGTTCGGTCGGCCCACCACGGCTGCGCGTCTCGGCAAGCAGGGCCTCGTAATGCTCCTGCGCGGTCGCAAACGGATACGGGCTCACGATCCCCTCGCGCGGAAGATCCTGGTTGCAGTCGCCCCAGCGGGCGAAAGATGCATCGGGTTCATTGAGAGATCCGCCGCCGGGGTTGCCGCCCCAGAGATTCTCGATCTGGCTCGAGGTCAGGCAACGGAAATAACGGGGATCGCTCCAGAGCTCGCGGTCGGCATAGAAGTCGTCCGACGTGAACAAGTCGCGCTCGAGCGGCACTACGCCTTCGGGCGGCTGCGGCGGCGCGGTCGGCTGCGGGGCACCGCCGCCTCCGCGGGCGAAACCACCGCCGGGACCGGCAGCGCCTCGGCCACCGGCGCCGGCCCCGGGAGCGCCGCGGCCGGCACCACCTGGAACTCCGCCACCGAACCCACGGCCGCCACCGCCGCCGAAACCACGGCCCTGCTGACCCTGGGTGACCGGCGCGGCAAGCGGCCAGGCGCGTCCGACGCTTTCGAAATCGATGACCGCGGTCTGCTGGGCGGCCGCGACAACGGCGAGCAGCGAAGCCGCGACGGCGGCAGAGAACTGCCAGACACCTTTGTTCATGGAGACCCCCAGGGCGGAAAGACGCAGGATTCTATTCTAAGCGCGCCCTTCTGCGGCCACCAAGCTGGCTCCATGCCTTGACGAAACTTAAGTTCGGCCTAGAGCTCGAGCCTGATTCCAACCCAGGCCGCGCGCGGGGCCGCAGGCGAGAGGAATCGGCTGTCGTCGAACTCGTCGCCAAGCACTTCGTCGGCGTCGCCAAATACGCCGAAGGTCTCATACTCCTCGTCGAGCAGGTTGTCGACATTGAAGAACAGCGTCATGTGCTGGCCTAGCCGCACATCGGTGCGAAAGTTCAGCGTCGCGTGGCCCTCAATCGGCTCGACGTCGTTGCCCTCGTCGCCTCGGTAGAGAATCGAAGATCTCGCGACGGCATCGGCGCCGAGCGTGAAGCGCTCGCCGAGCGGCGCCGTGAGCCCGACCTTGAGCAGTTGCCGCGGCACGAGCGGCAGGCGGTCCCCGGGCTCGACGAAAACTTCGCCGTCCACGGCTGCCGGATTGTTGGCGCTCGGAAATGCGAGGCTCTCGCGAAACGTCGCCTCAAGGAAGGTGTAGTTCGCAAACCACCGCAGGTCGCCGCCGCCCGCGACGAGACCTAGCTCGATGCCGTCGCGCCGCGTGCGGCCGACGTTATCGAAAAACCCCTCGTTGGTCAGCGCACCAGCACTGATGAAGAGGATGTCGTCCTCGCTCGTCGTGCGGAATAGCCCGGCATTCCAGTGCATGACGCCCGAGTCCCCGCGCAGGCCCGCCTCGTACGTCTTCGCCACTACCTGCTCCAGCGGCGGATCGGCGAGAAAGGCATTCGGCAACCGGCAAGGATCGTCCTCATCGGCGCAGGTGAGCTCAACCGGCGACGGCGCGCGGCTCGCCTCGTTGTAGCCTGCGTAGAGCGTCAGTCTGTCCGAGATCGCGGCCGTGAGTCCGATTGCGGGATTGAAGCGATCGAACTCGTGGTCGCCATTGAGCTCGGTGCCTTCCTGGTCCTCGAGGACTACTTGCGTGTCGTTGAATCGGCCCGACACGGTGAGCGCGACGGCCTCGCCGAACGAAAAGGTATTCGCGACGAAGAGGCCGAGATGCGACGTTTCGGCCTCGAGCTCCGTAAACGATTCTCCGACAAACGCGCCGCCCGGAATCGCCAAGCGCGTCTCGTCGAGCGCGCCGAGCTCGGTGCTGCCGTCGAAATCGATCGAGCCATCGTCATAGACAAGGCCCGCAATGAAAAGGTTGTCCCGGCCGCCGAGCACGCCCGTCCAGCTGCCTTGCAGGCCGAAGCCCATGCCCTTCTGCTCTGTCCCGGTGCGGTTGACAGTGGCGCCTTCGAGCGCCTCGCTTGCCGGAATCGGATCGTCGTTCTCGTCGAGGACGATCTCTTCCTCACCATCCTCTTCTTCGCAGATGAAGCCGGGATCGTCCTCGCACTCCTCGAAATCCGAGTCGTCGCCGTTATAGGTCGCGATGTCACTCAGGCGCAAATAGGCGTTACCGCTCAAGGTGAATGTGTCCGACTGCCGATGCTCGAATCCGAGGTTGAGCAGTGAAAGCTCGTTTTCCGTGCGGTCCGGACGCGTGAAAATCGCCTCACGCTCCTCTTCGAGCAGGTCGACCGGCGCGGCGCCGTTGCCGACCAGGTCCGTGTCGGCAAGTCCCAGACTCAAGTGAATGTCAGTCGCGTCCCGGCGCCAGTCGAGCCGGCCGAACAGTTGTACAGCCTCGGTCGGCGAATAGTCGCGCCAGCCGTCCTCCTCAAGAAATTCGGCCGTCGCGAAGTAGCCGAACTCATCAGCGCCACCGCCCGTCGAGATCTGTGCACCGAACCGGCCGAAGGATCCGGCGGAAAGCGCAAGTTCCGTGCCCGGGCTCGAGAAGCCGTCGCGTGTGCGGATCGCTATCGAGCCACCGATCGCGTTCTGCCCAAACAGCGGATTCGAGCCCGGCATCAGGTAGACCGTCTCGATGGCCGACTCGGGGATCAGCGCCCAGTTCACGGTGTCGCCGAAGGGCTCGTTGATGCGGACACCGTCCTGGTAGACAGCGAGTCCCTGCGGCAGCCCCAGCAGCGGCGAGCCGACGAAGCCGCGGTATTGGAGATCGGGCTGCAAGGGATTGGTCTGCGCCTCATTAACGAAGACGCTTGCGAGATTGCGCTGCATGAACTCGGTGAGGTCCAGCGAGTGTTGGTCGCGAATCGCATCGCCAGTCGCGAGCTGCACGTTGGCCGGGATGCGGTCCACATCGATTTCACCGCCGAGCGGCGTCTGACCGACGACCTCGATGACGTCGACAGGCTCCTGGGCAGCGAGTCCCGTCGCAAGCAGGGTCAATGCTGCCGTGCGCGCGAATTGCCAGCGTGCTCTCGTCATTTAGGAGTCTTCGGTGTTGCCCGGGTCACACGGACCGTTGCGAGTGTAGCGCTGCGCGCTCAGTAACGCAGTCGGACGCCGGCAAATACGCTCCGATCGTAGGTGCTCAGTCCCCATTCGTACTGATAGTCCTCGTCCGTGAGATTCACGACGCGCCCGAAAAGTTCGAGCCGCTCGCTCAACTCGTAGCGGCCCAGCAGATCCCAGACGACGAAACTCGCCGTAGTGCCGCCGAAGGATGCAGCATTCTCGCTGCGGAAGCGGGTCCTCGCCGTGAGGCTCAGGCGATCCGTCGGCCGCGCCGTCAGATGGCTGGTCGCTGCGTTGCGGGGACGGCCGAGCCAGGCTCCCGTAAGCTCGTCGTGCGAGTCGACGTAGGTGTAGCTGAGCGACCAGTCGACACGGTTCACGAGCGGCAACGTGACTGCCGCCTCTGCGCCGCGCGTTTCAGTCGCGCCGAGATTCACGTAGCCGGCCGGGAACTGAAAATCGATCTCCTGTTCGATGTCGTTGGCGAACCAGGTCAGACTGAAGGCTGCGCCGCCGGACCAGGCAACGTCGACGCCGACGTCGAAGCCTTCGCTCTCCTCGACGATCAGCGCGGAATTGCCGAAGAATGGGTCGAACAGCTGATAGAGCCCGGGCGCCTTGGCCCCCGTGCCGAAACTCGCGCGGAGCTTGGTCTCTGGCCCCGAAGTGCCGAGAACATAAGCAGCCGTGAGGCGCTCTGTCGCAAACCGGCCGAAGCGCTCGTTATCGTCGCTGCGGGCGGCAATCGTCAATGTGAAGGCGTCAGTCGCAAGCACTGCCGCTTCGGCGAACAGACTGTCGGTGCTGTTCCCGGCAATGAAGCTGCCCGAAAACTCCGTCAGCTGATCCGTGTCCTCGCGCTCGAGATCGAAGCCGACGGCCACGGTCACGCGCGAGGCGGCATCGACGACACTCGCGAAACGGATATTCTCCTTGTCCCCGAGATAGCGGTCGCCATTCGTCTGGTAATTGCGCTCGGCGTCGTAGCGGCTGAAGTCGAGCTCGTGGTGCCAGCGGCCGCCGCCATCGTGCGTCAGCGTCATGGCATAAGCCACTTCGTCCTTGTCGACGCGCGACCAGAACGCGGCGTCCTCGCCCGTGCCGTCGAGGTCCGTTGCCGTGTCGCTCTGCATGCCATGGAGATCCAGGCGCAGCGCCGAGGTCGCCTGCCAACCGAGCTGCGCCGACACGCCGCGGCTGTCGTAGGCGTCGTCCTCAATGGCCGGGCCGACGTTCGGGTCCGCCATCGACGGGCCGTCGGCCGCATAGGTGCTTGCGCCGATCCGGTAGTCGATCGAACCGGACCGGCCGATGGCGCCTGCCTCGAGCCTCTGCGTGCCGAATGAGCCGGCTTCGGCTTCGAGATTGACGCGCACGCCGTCGTCGTCGGCGCGCCGCGTGATGATGTTGATGACGCCGCCGATTGCGTCGCTGCCGTAGAGCGAGCTCTGGTTGCCGCGCACGACCTCGATGCGTTCGATATCGCCCGCCTTGAGATGGTCGAAGTAGTACTCCGTTGAAATGTTCGAGGGATCGCCGAGCTCGTGACCGTCGAGCATCACGAGCACCTGATCGTTGTCCGAGCCGCGCAGCGAAACGCCGGTCACGGCGCCCGGACGATCGTTGCCGATCTGCATGCCGGGAACATCCTGCAGGACGTCCTTGACGAGCACGGCCTGATCGCCGCGGATCCGCTCGCCATCGACGACGGTGATCGCGCTCCCGACCTGCCGGGTCTCGAGCCCGGTGCGGCTCCCGGTGACGACGATGCCGTCATCGTCACCCGCCCGATCCTCGAGCTGGGCTTGCGCCAGCGCGGGCGCCATCGGCGCAGAAACCGCCAGGGCCAGCAGGCCCACCGATCCACGATTGCAACGATCAATCACAAGTATCCCCTGGTTGATGAAAGCTGAGATTGGAAGAAATTCAGACGGGCGCTGCGTTCTGCTCGCGCCTGGCCTGGCCGGACAGCCGCCGATACCCGAGCACCACGCCGATCGCGCTCGTAGCCAACGCGCCAAGCGACAGCAGGATCATGCCGATATCCCAGGCCGGGCGGCTGCCGTACCAGAAGCCGAAGTCGAGGCTGTGCAGTCCGCTGAAGAGCCAGCGTTCGAGCCGGCTCAGGCGGTGATTCGCGGCGACGGCCTCGAGCTTCAGGAGATCGAAGTAGTACCAGGTCTCCGCAGGATCATCGAACTTGACGCGGAGCACCGGCAGCGGCGCGGACCCATCCTGCGTGTAGTAGTAGGCGTCGTAGCGATCGAGCACCTCGTGCTCGACAACTTTCGCTTCGGTGACAGTCGACTCGAGCATGGCCAGTATCGGTTCCGGCGCAAATGGCGTGGTTCGTTCTGCGAACGTTGCCGCATCGATCAGGCGTTGCCGGATCCGGCCGTCGCTCTCCGCGATGGCGACCTCAAGCACGGCCTGGTCCTGAATCCGGACCAGCTCGATCCCGAAGGGCTCGAGACCGCCGAGTGCCGGAATTCCGGCCAATGCTCTCGCATCGAGCGGGTAGCGCTCGAGATCGAGAGTTCCGCCGACGAGCTCGTTGTCCGGAACCTGCAGGCCTTCAGTGCGCGTCCAGTCGAAGGGCTCCATCGACATGAGCCCGCTGAACACCCAGGTCAGCGCGAAGAGGCCGAACAGCGCGCCCGTGTAGTAATGCCATCGCATCAAGCCGCGATAGCGAATCGAACTCGCAAGACGGAACGGCTTCGAGCGCCGGAATTGCGTGAAAGCGAGAACGAGACCGAGCACGGCGAGCAGGCAGCCGACGGCCGAGACCCAGACGACCGTCCAGTACCAGACGGGTTGGTTGAGACGCAGCGGCGTGAAATAGAACCAGTGCGGAATCGCGCCGGCCCAGGCGAGCATCCGGTCCGTGCGATCGGTCACGAGCTCCACGCGACCCGTGCGCAGCGAAAAGTAGACGCGCGTCCCGCGGCCGTCGTCGACGTCGAAGCGTTCGAGCGGGAGGCTCCGCGACAGGATCATCGTCCACTGATCGGGCGCGGTCTCCGTGCCGACGAAACGGAGTGCCGAGGCGGGCTCGCCGACGAAACGCGCCGACTCGGCCAACGCGTCGGCGGCGCCAGCGCCGTCGAAGACCTCTCCTGTGTCGGCGAAGACGGTGACGGGCGGCCCGAAACCGCGTCCGACCCGGTAAGCAGGCCGCCCCAGGAGATTACCGAGGCTGAGCTGGCCGACCGGGCCATCGACACCGGCGCGACCGGCGGCGTCCGCCGGCGTCAGCGCCACGACATCGAGATCGATCGTCCCCTGGCCGCGCTGCCGGTCGGCCGCCGAAAGCTCCGGCATGCCGCCCGTGTACATCATCACGATGCCGGAGACGAACCAGACGACGAAGATGATGCTCATCGGCATGCCGACATACCGATGCACGAAAATGATCAATCGCCGCATGGTTGTTTTCTCCGCCGCGCGTCCCGCCCGACTATAAGGTATTCGCGGCGGTGCCCCGTTCGGCAATTCCGATCAACGACGGCTGCCGTCGCTGCGCCATCCGGGTGTCGAACACCGACCACGCGCCCTCGGGCCCATGCCAGCTACCCCCCGTCGCCGCCTTGGTGTACTCCGTCGCGCGCGTCTCGAAAAAGTTCGCATGCTCGACGCCGTTCAGGATTTCCGTGAGCCAGGGCAGCGGATGCTCCGTCACGCCGTAGACCGGCTGGAGACCCAGCTGGGCCAGGCGCCAGTCGGCGATATAGCGGATGTAGCGCTTGACCTCCTCGCCCGCCAGGCCATCGAGGGGCCCAAGCTCGAAGGCGAGATCGATGAAACGATCCTCGAGCCCGACCACCTTACGCGCGCAATCGACGATGTCGTCCTTGACGGGCTGAGTCAGGGCGCCGGTCTCCCCGGCGAACTCGTGAAACAGGCGAAGCACGCCTTCGCAGTGCAGGCTCTCGTCGCGCACCGACCAGGAGACGATCTGCCCCATGCCGCGCATCTTGTTGCGGCGCGGGAAGGACAAGAGGATCGCGAAGCTCGCGAACAGCTGCAGACCCTCCGTGAATGCGCCGAACATCGCGAGCGTGCGCAGGATATCGGCCTCATTGCCGACGCCGAAGCCCTGCATATAGTCGTGCTTGTCGCGCATCGCCTCGTAGTCGAGAAATGCCGCGAACTCGCTGTCGGGCATGCCGAGCGTCTCGAGCAGGAGCGCATAGGCCGCGATGTGCACCGTCTCCATGTTCGCGAAGGCGGCGAGCATCATCTTGATCTCGGTCGGCCGGAAGACGCGCGCGTAGCGCTCGAGGTAATTGTCCTGAACTTCGACGTCCGACTGCGTGAAGAAGCGGAACACCTGCGTCAGCAGATTGCGTTCGGCATCCGTGAGCCGCGAGGCCCAGTCCTTGCAGTCCTCACCGAGCGGCACTTCCTCTGGCAACCAGTGAATCTGCTGCTGGCGGCGCCAGTACTCGATCGCCCAGGGATAGCGGAAAGGCTTGTAGCTCCGGCTCGGAGTAAGGAGGCCTGGTCGGGTCAGGAGCTCGATCTGGGCGCTCATCGGCTTCTCTCCGCGTTCATCGATCTCATCTCATTCATTGACAAGCCAGGCATTCGTCGTACTTCGCCGCGTCGACCGCGAGCGCGCGCGTAGGCCACTGCCGCGTATTGTCGCCATCGACGCCGGCGAAGCCCGCGCGCTGCACCGACTTCGACCGGCAGTAGTAGAGGCTCTTGACGCCGCGCTCCCAGGCCATCCAGTGCAGCATCAGGAGATCCCATTTGTGGCTGTCGCCGTGCAGGAAAAGATTGACCGACTGACCCTGGCAAATATAGGGAGCGCGATCCGCGGCGAAATCGATGATCCAGCGCTGGTCGATCTCGAACGAGGTGCGGAACACGGCCTTTTCCTCGTTGCTCAGTATCTCGAGATGCTGCACCGATCCGTCGTGGCGCAGAATCGAAGTCCAGACGTCTGCGCAGTCCTGTCCTCGCGAAGCCAGCAGCTGCTGCAGCGCGGCATTGCGGACAGTGAACGAACCTGACAGCGTCTTGTGGGTATAGATATTCGCCGGGATCGGCTCGATGCACGCGCTCGCGCCGCCGCAAATGATGCTGATGCTCGCCGTCGGCGCAATCGAGAGCTTGTGGCTGAAGCGCTCGGCGGCCCCGCGGTCGGCAGCATCCGGGCAGGCGCCGCGCTCACCGGCGAGACGTTGCGATGCCGCATCAGCTTGTTCTCGCAAGTGCCTGAACATACGTCGGTTCCAGCTCTTTGCCTGCGCGCTCTCGAAGGCGATGCCGCGCCGCTGCAGGAAGCTGTGAAAGCCCATGGCTCCCAGGCCGACCGAGCGCTCCCGAGCCGCCGAGTATTTCGCCTGGGCCATGCTGTCCGGCGCCCGGCGGATGAACTCCTCGAGCACGTTGTCGAGAAATTCGAGCACGTCGCCGACGAAGTCCGGATGCGCGTGCCATTCGTCCCAGGTGTCGAAATTGACGGAGGCGAGGCAGCAGACTGCCGTGCGCATCTCGCCACGGTGATCGCGCCCCGTCGGCAGCAGGATCTCGCTGCAGAGATTCGACTGCCGGACGGTGAGGCCAAGCGCGCGCTGATGTTCCGCGAGACTGCGATTGACTGTGTCGATGAAGACCAGATACGGCTCGCCCGTCTGCAGGCGCGTCTCGAGAATTTTCTGCCACAGCAGGCGTGCCGACACCGACCGCACGGTAGCCCCGGTTGCCGGACTCTTGAGCGCAAATGGCGCATCCTCGCGAACCGCCTCCATGAATTCGTCGGAGATCGCGATGCCGTGATGGAGGTTCAGGCTCTTGCGGTTGAAGTCACCCGAGGGCTTGCGGATCTCGATGAACTCCTCGATCTCGGGGTGATGTACGTCGAGATAGACCGCGGCCGAGCCGCGGCGCAGCGACCCCTGCGAGATTGCGAGCGTCAGCGAATCCATGACGCGGACGAAAGGAATGATGCCCGACGTGTGGCCGTTGCCCTTCACCGGCTCGCCGATCGAGCGTACCGAGCCCCAGTAAGTACCGATGCCGCCACCGTTCGAGGCAAGCCAGACGTTTTCCGTCCAGGTGTCGACAATGCCGTCGAGGCTGTCCTCGACCGAATTGAGAAAGCAGGAGATCGGCAGGCCGCGCGTCGTGCCGCCGTTCGAGAGCACCGGCGTCGCCGGCATGAACCAGAGCTTCGACATGTAGTCATAGAGCCGCTGGGCATGGGCGGCATCGGTCGCGAAAGCCCAGGCGACGCGCGCGAAGAGGTCCTGGCAGGATTCACCGGGCAGCAGGTAGCGGTCGCGGAGCGTCGCGCGGCCGAAGTCTGTCAGCAGGGTATCGCGGCGGGGATCGATGACGACGGTTGAGCCAGGGCCGGCGGCAGTCGGCGCGGCAGCAGCCGCGATTGCCTGAATCGGCTCGGACACCGCTGACCCGGACGACTGTGATCTGCCCGGCGCTGCGATCGATACCCTGGCTGAAGCATTCCCGATCATCATCGACCTCCATCGAGTGCACGGAGGTGACGATGCGAGTCGCGAATGGCCGAACGGAAACGCGAGGCCGCTGCGCGAACTCCTCCGGCACTCCCCGTCCGTTGAGCTACCTGTCGGCCGGCAGGTCTCCTGGCTTGCAGCGCTGTCTTCGACCGCCTTCCCGGCGAATCCTGCGATTCCCCAGTGGCCATGGCCGACGCTTCGCTGTGTACAGTTGCGGGGGCAGCTCCGGCTTCGGGATTCTCATCCCTTACCGAATTCCCTCTTCGTCGCATTGCTGCGAACCGGCTGACCACAACATATTGGGTCCGCCGTCACGACCTTGTCAACCTGTTGTGCTACTGCTCGACGAGTTCGTAGAAACCGGCGACCTCGAGCTTCACGACGATCGCGCGCGAGCTGCGATTCTGCAGATACCAGCCGTGAATGCCGCTGAACGGTGCTGTAAGTGTTCCGTGCTCGGAACCTCCTTCCGCCTTCCGGTAGAACATCAGCGTGCCGGGCTGGCCCGGTTGTCGTTCCGTGTGGCCGTGAAACTCGGCGTAGAGAAGCTCCGGGTTGTCGATGCCCTCGACCTGCCAGGAATAGACGATGGCGTCGCCCTCTTCCATCCCGAGCTTGTACTCGAGCTCCCCGTTCGGCCGGATCGGGATGTCGATCGAATCGCGCCGCATCGCGCGATCCTGCTCGCGATAGGTGTGCTCGCTCAAGTCCACTTCGATCCATGCGGGCGGGTCGTCCTGCGCTTGCAACGCAGCCGCCACGACCGCGGCGGCAACCCCACCGACTGCAACCATCCGACGCTTCGACAGCATGTCGACTCTCCTCGATCAACCCCGTCGCCCGAGTGTACGGCAGCTCCCGGGCCGCGGCTCCCGGTTCGGCACCGCTCTAACCGTTAATTCACGGTTCCAATTGCGTCGTAGTGGTCACGGTACCCGCCAAAGCGCTAAGGTTGCCGGTGGCCCTGCATGGGCCGGGAGAGGGGCAGGCTGTTGGATTTCTTCATCTGGGTCGAAGGCACAGCACTCAGCGTCTGGGTCCGTGAATCGCCGTCGATCCTCGGCTTTCCGTTCATTCTCTATCTGCACACGCTCGGCCTGGCGATGATCGCGGGCTTGAGCAGCGCGATCGCCCTGAGCCTGCTGATGTTGCGCTCGCCGCCGCGCGCCGCGCTGTGGCGCCACACGTTCCGCCTGATCTGGATCGGTCTCGGGATCAATGTGCTTTCCGGCCTCGCGCTGCTTGCGGCGTATCCGGCGAAGGCGCTCACCAATCCTGTGTTCTACGCGAAGATGCTTGCCATCGCGGTCGCCATCGGCATCGTGAGCTGGCTCGAGCGCCAGCTCACGACGGTCGGTGCCGCGCCGCTTCCGATCTCAGGCGTCCCGTCGCAGGCGACGGCCACACTGACGGGACCGACGTCAGCGCAACGTCGCGCCGCGCTGGCCTTGCTCGCGCTCTGGCTCATCGCGACCGTGAGCGGCCGGTTCCTTGCATACACGCACACGATCCTCATGGCGCGCGATGCGCAGTTTTACTAGGTGACGCATGGATGCTCTGATCCAGTGGCTCTACGACAGCTGGCCCAATCATTTCGCGAACGACTATCGCTGGACCTGGCCGATCGCTGAAAGCGTGCACTTCTTCGGCCTCGTGCTGCTCACGGGGACCGTCGGCGCTTTCGATCTGCGACTGCTTGGCGTCATCAAGGGCATGCGGCCGGCTGATCTGCATCGGCTGATCCGGGTCGGCCTCGCCGGCTTCGGCATGATCGTGATCACGGGACTCCTCTTCATTTCCGGCGCACCGGAGCAGTACTTCTATAACAGCGCCTTTCACCTCAAGGTCATCGCACTCACGGCCATGGGCATCAATGTCACGCTGTTCTACTCGCGCGAGTTCCGGACGGTCCGGGCGCTCGGCCCCAACGACGACGCCCCGCGTGCCGCCAAGATCATGGCCGGCGTCTCCCTGTTCCTGCTCGTGGCCGTCATGTTGTTCGGGCGCATGCTGACGTTTTTCCGGCCGGCGTACGTCGGTACCTTCTGAGACTGCTTGAATGAGAATGATTCTTATTGACTGCTCCGGCGCAAATGCGTATGGTTCGCATTCCCAAGGCAGCCACCGGGTCCGGCGTAAACCGAACCATGTTCCGCAAGACGATTTTCTGGATTCACCTGGGCTGCGGTGTCTTGACTGGCCTCGTGGTACTGATGATGTCCGTCACCGGCGTCATCCTGACCTACGAGCGACAGATGCTGGCCGCGCAGACGCGCGAGTTCTATGCCGATGCCCCGGCAGCAGCCGAGCGCCTGCCAATCGAATCGCTGGTGGGATCGGCGGCGCGCGCTGAAGCCGGTTTCCAGGCTACTTCCGTCCAGCTGTCCTCGGACCCTCGCGCACCTGCCCTGCTCGCCGCCGGCCGCGCCGGCTCGCGCTATCTCAATAGCTACACCGGCGAAGTCCTCGGTGAGCCGCCGACGGGTCTCGACAGTTTCTTCAACACCGTAACGGGATGGCATCGCTGGTTCAACGCGTCGACCGAGTCGCGCGCGCCCTGGCGCGCCATCACGGGCGCCAGCAATCTCGCCTTCCTGTTTCTGATTGTCAGTGGCATGTACCTCTGGCTGCCGCGCATCTTCAAATGGACGATGTTCCGCGCGCATCTGCTATTCAGCGGGCAGGCGCTGCGCGGCAAGGCGCGCGACTACAACTGGCATCACGTCTTCGGCATCTGGACGGCGATACCGCTCTTCGTCGTCGTTGCGACAGCAACGGTCTTCTCCTATCCCTGGGCCAGCAATGCCGTCTATCGCGCCTTCGGCGAGGAACCGCCCGCGGGCCGCGGCGGTGGTGCGGGTCCCGCGGCCCAGGCACCGACGGGCGGGGTCGGCCGCGGCGGCGGACCAGCACCCACCGGAGCCGCGGCGGCCGGCAGTGCCGGCGCGCCCGCGGCGACGCCAGCGGCAGTCGCAACGATGCTGCCCTTCGATGCACTGTTCGACCGCGCGGCGACGCAGGTCGACGACTGGAAGACGATTACGCTGACGCTGCCGCAGCCGGGCGCCGCTACGGTGAGTTTTGCGATCGACCAGGGCAATGGCGGGCAACCGCAGCTGCGTCACACCCTCGTGCTCGATGGCGCAACAGGCGCGGTTTCTTCCTGGCAGCCGTTCGAGAGCCAGACGGCAGGGCGGCGCGCACGCAGCTGGATTCGCTTCCTGCATACCGGCGAAGCGCTTGGGCTAGCCGGCCAGACGATCGCGGGCATCGTGTCGCTGACGAGCGTAATCATGGTCTGGACGGGGCTCGCGCTCGCCTGGCGGCGGCTCATCTCGCCCCTCTTCCGCCGGCGCGTCGCTTAAGGGAAGCGCATCAGGTTCAGGTACGCCGCCTCGATATTGTCGCGGCGCAGGCGATCGTAGTTCACCCAGCCCGCGTAGTCCTCGAGCAGAATCGTCTCCTGCATCTCTGCGAGGTTCTTGCCCTCAGCCATCGCCGCCTCGACAGCAGATTTCAGCGTCTCGAAGTAGATCCGCGTATCGATCACACCCTGCTTGTCGAAGAGCACGCGGCCGTGGCCGCCGGCAAGAATATCGAAATCGAGCGCCTCGACGGTTCGATACGAGCGAATCCATTCGTCGAGCGAGCTGCCGTCGAAGGGCCCGCAGGCCGAAGGCAGCGCATGGATGTTGTCGGTCACGAGCGCGTCGGCGATGAACTCCGTTGCGAACAGCACGCGCTCCTCGGGAAAGAGCACGACGGTCGCATCGTTAGAATGATTGAGGCCGGGATGAATCAGCACCACGCGCTTGCCGCCGAGCTCGATCTGCATCCGGTCTGAATAGGCAATATCGGGCGGAACGATGTTGAGCTGCAGCTCCGCGGGCGTCGCAACGCCGTTGCCGTCGCGATCGATCTGCGCGTGGAATCCCGCAAACATGCCGCAGATGCCGGGCTTGGCGTTGGTCGGCACAAGAATGTCTTCGGGATCGATGAGGCCATTGCCGTTGCGGTCGATCATGTCACCCGGCATCTGGGGATAGCGGCCGTCCATGTTGTCGAGCATGTTCTCGTGGGCGACGAAGACGGCCGTGTCAGCGAAGACGGCGCCGCCTTCGGCGTGGTCCCAGTGGCTGTGGCTGTAGACGACGTAGCGCACGGGCACGCCGAAGCGCGTGTCGAGCTCGCCCTTGAGCCAGGTGGCAAACTGCAGATTGATCGGGTCGCCGAGCACGATGCCTTCCGGGGTCACCATGAAGATCGACCACCAGTTGCCGTTGTTGGCACGGTAGACGTCGCCAGCGACCTGGACGATCTGGCGCTGGGCGCCGCCACGCTGCGCGCCGGCATCGGCAGCCGCCAGCACGCCAGTCACGGCGATGGACAGACCCAGAATCCTCGACAATCGATTAGGTCGCGACATAGTCCTGCTTACTCCGGCAACGGCAACTCGGGGCTGTCCACGACGCGCGCGTGAACGAAAGCGGGCGCGGACTCATCCGTGCGCCGCTGCTCGAGCCAGAAGACGCCGTCGTACTCGCCGCTGTTGCCGCGCGTGCTGACGAAATCGATATCGCCATCGCGATCGACGTCGAGCGCGACGAACTTGTCGAACATGCCGCGCTCGCGACGCGAAAAATCGTGGCGCCGCCACTCACCGCCGCCGTTCTCGAACCAGGCAAGGCGCCCCAGCGACGCATTGACGTCGGCCACGCCGTCCGCCGTGCGCGAGCTCGCCGCATTCGACGCGCCGCTGTAGCCGCCGGTCATGAGATCCAGGTCGCTGTCGCCGTCGATGTCGGCGAGCGCGAAGCCGACGAGCTGGTCGGGCGCGTAACTGCCGATGCGGTGGAAAGTCCATGGCGCGTCGCGCGCCGCGGGCTGCTCGAGCCAGGCCGCATCGATTCCGAGCAGGCGAGAGGTATTGAAGGTGACGATATCGAGCCGGCCATCGCCATTGAGATCGGCGAAGTCCATGTTGAAGGCATTTACGACGGGCGGTGCCGCTGCTCCGGGTTCGGTGACGGTGATGGCGTGCTCGACGAAATCGATGGCGCCGTCACTACCGACATTTTCGAACCAGAACGCGCGACCCTGCGCGACCGAGCCTGCAACGACATCGCTGTCGCCATCTGAGTCGAGATCGACCGCCTGGGCGTTGATCGGCCACGGCACCTCGGTCAACACGTGCTCGAACCAGGCGACGTCGTCGAGCGGCTCGCCGCGGACCTCGAAGACGCTGATGGCCTTCGGCTCCTGCGCTGCCCGCGTCGGGTCTTGTGCGCCCTTGTTCGGCGTCGCGACCTCGGGTTTGCCGTCGCCGTTGAAGTCCGCTGCGAAGACACGGATGAAAGAGCCGCGATCGAGGGAGACCGACGGAATCAATCGGGGCCAGTTGCCGTCGCGCAGGTCTCGGCCCGGATTCTGGAAGTAAATCAGGTGCGAGAGCTCGCAGGCGGCAACAACATCGAGCCAGCCGTCGCCATTGAAGTCGGCAACCGTCACATCCTCGGCAGCGCCAGCCTCTGGCCCCTCGGCCAGCGTCACATTGAACCAGCGGTCTGGATCGGCGCTGCCGAATGCGATGCGGATGTGCCCTTCGGGCGCGCCGTCGTAAACGTCGTCGGACTCGTGCACAGAGACGACATCGGGCCAGCCGTCGCGATCGAGGTCGGCCACGACGAGCCCGTCGCTACCGCGAAGCGGGACGCCGGACAGGAGCTCGTCGTCGATGCGGTGCTCGCGCCAGGAGATGTAGCGGCCGTCGGCGGCTTGCGCCTCGCTCAGCGTCTCGCTCAGCAAGGCCGGACCGACGGCGACTGGCGTCACGTCGATCGAGGGCGGAGCGTCACCGCAACCGGCAAGTACCAGACCAGATACGACCCACGCGATGCGCCGCATGACTCTCATCCCCCAAAGCCAACGCGCCGCATGCTAGCAAGATTCCGCCGCCCCAGCCTAAACTGACGCGCATGCCGCGACTCGAACTGACAACGCTGAGCCTCCGCTACTCGTCGTGGTCGATGCGCCCCTGGCTCGCGCTGACTCACGCGGGAGCGAGCTTCACGACGAAATGCGTCGAGATCCCGAGCTTCGACAGCACGACGCTCCCGGAACGCCGCGCGCTCGGCAGCGTTTCGGGCCTCTTTCCCGTGCTTCGCGTCGACGGTACCGCCATCCACGAGACGCTCGCGATCGGCGAATACGTCGCGGAAGCGTTTCCGAAGGCCCAACTCTGGCCGAAGGACCAGCTCGCCCGTGCCCAGGCCCGCGCAATCGTCGCCGAGATGGTCAGCAACTTCTCCGGCATGCGCGGCGAGATGTCCTGTGCGCTATTCGCACGTGTTCCCGCGTTCAAGCCCTCGGAACGCGCGGCGCGCGACATTTCCCGCGTGCGCGAGATCTGGACCGGGTGCCTCGAGCGTTCGGGCGGGCCGTTCCTGTTCGGTCAGCCCACGCTCGCCGACTTCTTCTATTTCCCGGTGTTGACGCGCTTTCGCACCTACAGCGTCGTGCTCGACGGCCAGCTCGCCGAATACGCCCGTGCGCTCGAAGCGCTGCCTGCCGTTCGCGCCCTCGTCGACCGGGCTCGCAATGATCCCCGGATTACCGTCTACGACGAGTACATACGCAAGCTGGGCGGCGATCCCGTCGCCACGCTTTGAAAGTACTCAGCTCATCCGCACCCAGCGAATCAGCGTGCGGAAATCCGGCGGCTTGCCCGTGAGCAGAATGCCGATCCGGAACACGCGCGCAGCGAACCAGAGCACCAGGTAGACTCCAAGCACACCGACACCGATCGAGAGCAGGACCTCCCAGGCCGGCGGCGGCTCCGTCGACGACAACCGGAGCATCATGCCGAAGCTGCTGATCGGCGGCAGAAAGCTCGCGACGACGCTGATCGTCGAGTTCGGATCGCGCGAGATCGGCAGCCAGAGAAACCAGGGCAGCATGGTGATGATCATCACGGGCATCATCAGCGACTGCGTCTCCCGGAGCTCATTGACGGCCGACCCGATCGCGAGCATGAACGAGCCGATCGTGAAATAGGCAATGAAGAAGAAAACGAACAGGTAGACGATCAGCATCGGGTCCAGCAGGCCGAGCATCGAGGCCGAGCCGAGCACGATCAGGCCTGCAACGAGGTAAATCGTCATGCCGATCAGGCTCGCGCTCATGTGACCGAACAGCTTGCCGGCCATGAGCTCCATCGGCGACACCGCCGACAGCAGCACCTCTACGACGCGACTCGATTTTTCCTCGATCGTCGAGGTCATCATTCCCTGGCCGCCGCCCATGATCCCCATGAACAGCAGAAACATGAATGCCATGGGCAGGATGAAGTTCAAGCCCTCGAAGGCTTCCCTTTCCTCGGTCTCGGTGACGGTAATTGACTGTCCGCCTTCGACACGCGTGATTCGATCGATCGTCCCGCGGTCGAGGCCGTAGGCCGAGATCCGCAGATCGACGATCGCCTCTCGCAGCATCGAGCGCACGGCGCCGCTCTCGCGCTCGTCGATTTTCGGCGCAGTGTAGAGGTCATAGCTGCCGAAGGGCTTGGCCGGGTCCGGCTCCTCGATGGCGTTGGCGTGGACGACGACGAGCGCCAGCAAGGCATTCTCTGTATCGGCCGACAGCAGCATCGCCTTTTCCGCATCGAGGTCGGCATCCGACGGCAGCTGCACGAGCGTGAAGTCGGGTCCGAGATCGAGCGCTTCGATGGCGTCGGCGGCGCTCTCGGCCGCGCCCTCGAAAGCCGGCGGCGCGTTTTCACGCACTCCGGCAGCCAGGTCGCGCTCCATCGCGTTGCTGTCCAGGGCCTGCCGCGCTTCGGCAGTCACCCGGCCCGTCGGATCGATGAGCGCGATTCGACCAGCCGCCCGGAAATCGTCGTTATCCATCATGTTGATGAAAATCGCGACGATACCGATCATCACCGGCAGGAACAGCAGGCCGAACAGGAAGGCCTTGGTCCAGACGATCGCCAGGAATTCGCGAAGCGCAATCCAGAGTATCTTTCTCATTCAGCCACCTCGCGGGCATCGGGCTTCGCGAGCTCGGACAGCAGCGTCGCGGCGTCGTCGGGATCGCCGGCGACGAGTCGCACGAAAACGTCCTCGAGCCGCGGGCGCTTGATCTCGATTCTGGCCACGCGCAGATTGCCCAGAGCGTCGCGCATGACTGTCGCCGCGTCGGTGCCCTCCCTAAGCTGCAATTCGATGGTATTGCCACGGGCACGCTGACTCTCGACACCCGAAATCCGGGACAGCACAGACGTATCGGCCTCTGCATCGAAGGGCTCGACGACGATCGTGCGCACATCTTGCCGGCCGCCGATCGCGGCGACAGGATCGTCGAGCACTTTCCGACCCTTATGGATCATGATCACGTGGTCGCAGATCTCCTCGGCCTGCGGCATCACGTGCGTCGAGAACAGGATAGTCGCTCCGCGCCGGTGCTCCTCGACGATGAGATTGCGCAGCAGGCGCATGCTCACGGGATCGAGGCCGCTGAACGGCTCGTCGAGGATCAGGAGCTCCGGCTCGTTGATGATCGAGGCCGCGAACTGGATCTTCTGCCGCATGCCCTTCGAGAGCTCCTCGCATTGCTTCCCACCGACATCGGGCAGCTCGACGCGCTCGAGCAACTGCTTGATGCGGCCGCCGATGACGGGCTCGGCGACGCCCTTGAGGCGCGCGATGTACTTGAGATACGCCGCAACCTTCATGTTCTTGTAGACGCCGCGTTCCTCGGGCAGATAACCGATCTTGTCCTTGGCTTCCAGCGCCGATGCGTGGCCGAGCACCTCGAGCTTGCCCGAATCAGGAAACATGATGGACATCAGCATCCGGATCGTCGTCGTCTTGCCGGCGCCGTT
>Ga0315912_10001613_pt1 | contig 26783 bp, 25 predicted proteins | sample VfabasoilMG_FD_204469 | JGI IMG/M metagenome (GOLD analysis project Ga0315912, IMG submission 204469) | Garden soil microbial communities collected in Santa Monica, California, United States - V. faba soil | ecosystem: Environmental > Terrestrial > Soil > Garden | place: USA: California... | reverse complement strand
TCTCTTCCTGACAATTGATCCAAAGGAAGCCGGGTACCTGGTCCTCGGTCCGACGCTACAGGTATTGGAGCGGCAACATCCGCGACTGCCGGCAACCTTTCTCCATCTCATATCCGCGGCCCTGAATCGCTGGGTGCGAGTGTACGACTACCGCGATGCGCTGGAACATGTCGAGCGATTGAGGGATTGGTACAGCGCGGACCCTGATGGGGGTGAGTTCGAGGTTCCGGATGTCGATGCCAGCGTTCCAGCTTCAGTCCTTCGAAAGCCACTTTCGCGACGTGCCATGCGGCGAATTCTGCCCGGCTGTCCTGCCGAAATTCAGAAGTGGATGGAACACGCAATCGCGCTGGAACGGCTGTCTGCACGCTTCACGCGCCCGCAACTGCCAGAACAGGCGCAAGAGGAACTGAGCGACTGCAATGCCCCGCTCCCATGTCTATTGGTCGTCTTTTCGCGCCGCGACAATATTGAAGCGTGTTTCGATACCGAAGCCGAATCGATGATGGAGGTTCCGCCGGAACCCAATCTCATCATTCCGATCAACGTCCTGGATGAAACGACCGTTCGCGGGGCGTTCGCGACGTTGGCCAAGGTCTGCGAGACGCTGGCGGCGGCGAGCAAGCTGATTTCGTTGCTCCCGGACAGCAAATTCAACCAGGAGGCCTGACATGGATTGCGGTGTTTATCTCGGTGGCCCCAGCCAGTTCGAACTGCGTGGCGCCATTCTTGTCTACTCCGGTGGCAACGCGAGCACCGGTGCTTTCGCCTCCTGGCACCAGATCGATGGCGACGCTACAGGCACCCCTCGCCTTGGACCCGCCGCTCCTTTGACCACCGCATTTCTGCGAGAACTGTCGCGCGGTTTGGGTGCGATGACGCGGCCCGACGTGCTACCGGAGAACGTTCTTGTCCGAACGCCGGAGTCGTTGGTATGGTGGCGCCCAGCCCAACGCAGCAAGATGTACTTCCGCCGCGACGATGAACTCGGCGCCGTCAGCGGCCGTACCTTCCCACAACCGCCGCTACTGTTCCGCGTGACCCAGCGCGAGCTTTGGATTCGCGCGCTCGCCGACAACGTCCGGCCCACGGCGTCTACAGCGCTAATGGTCGCGCCCTACTACAACGTAAATGCCGAGGGAGCCGTCTGCCAAGGAACGATGCGTTCCCCGGCGGATTCGAGCGTGGCGGCTATGGAAGAGTGGGAACGTTCGTTCTTCGAATCCGAGTTCACCCACATCTATGGCAGCGGCCACTTCACGCGCCATCCCGGCGGTGTGGCCGGGCTCTGGTCATCCCTGGCTGGCAAGAGAATGTTTCCCATGCACCAATTGAGCACAGCAGGAGAATCGCTAACCCGATTCGTGGAACGAGAAAGGTAGGCTACGATGACTCACACGATCCCCGAACACCTCCTCCGCCAGCGCACGATCCGAGTAGTCGTGATCGGCTGCGGCGGCAATGGCAGCGTCATTGTGATGGGGCTCCCCTACATCCACCAAGCTCTGCTTCTGCTCGGCCATCCCGGAGGACTGGACGTGACAGCGATTGACGGCGATGTCGTGTCATCGTCCAACTGCATCCGCCAGCCATTCAGCCATTCCGAGATCGGGTTGAGCAAGGCCACAGTTCTTGTCTCGCGGATCAATCTGTTCTGGGGTCTTCAATGGAAGGCGATCCAGCAGAACCTCGCCAAACATCAAGGAATTGATGACGCCGACATCGTAATCAGTTGCGTGGACACACGCTCCGCCCGCGCCGAGATCCAAAGGCTGGTTGGCGGAAATGCAACCGTAACTTATTGGCTCGACCTAGGAAATGGTGCCGATGGCGGACAGTTCGTGCTGGGCCAGCCACTGAATCGGCGCAACCCCAGGCGGGCTGCCCGATTGCGCACGGTCGGTGAACTCTTCCCTGAGATTGCGGACACTGCTCTTGCTGAGGATGCCGCGCCCAGTTGCAGCGCACTTGAGGCACTGGAACGTCAGGCGCCTTTCCTAAACCAAACGCTTGCCAGCTCCGCGTTGGCCCTTCTTGCGCAACTATTCCGGTACGGCACGTTGGACATCCACGGAGCCTTTGTCAGTACACTCCACCAAAGGACTCAACCCCTTGATGTGAACGGCAGTAGTTGGCATAAGACTCGCAGGCAGGCTGCGGCGCGCCGAGGCGCGCCATGCTGAGTATTGCGTCCAGCGATAGCATTCCAGCCGAGTTGACGAGAGGCTCCAAAAGCGGCCCGGAACGGTCAAGTCAAAGTCGAAAGTCCGCGCCTCCGCCTCCACTTGCACGATTGGGAGAGGCTCCAAAGCGGCCCGGAACGGTCAAGTCAAAGGGCGGAGCACCGACCGAACTTCTGTTGGCCAGGACCACTCTAAGCCCATAGGGATGGGGTGAGATCAGCGATCAGCACTCACAAATCCTCAGGCAGAAGTTGTTCGGATTTGCTAGCATTATCGCGATTCCGAAGCAATGCTAGTGCGTTGACCGGGTTCAACCGGCGGAATCCAGGCGGCGGTAGGCGTGACCATTGAGGTTGCGCTCGTTGCGCAAATCATCGACGATTCGGGCAAGGCTAGAATTTGCCAATTGGCTGATGTCAATATCGAATTGGCCAGGGCGACAGGCTGCCTCCGGCCAAATTGGTCACTCGCTGCCTAGGGCCGCGCCCTACTTCCCGGCCTCTTTCGCCATTGCTTCGTGCGCTGCTGCCATGGCGCTCATTTCCTTTGCAGCTTTCCGGCAGTGCTCAGCGAAATACTTGCAGTGCTCTGCCGTATCCCCGGACATGGGCCTCTTTATAGAGCTCACCGTCGGATTCCGAGTGTATTCAACTGCAAGGGCTTCATGCTCGACGGCCTCGGCTTCGTGTTTCGCTGCCATCGCGCTAAAGTGGCGCGCCAACTTCATGTGGTCAGCGGGCGTTCTCGCGATTGCGACCAACGTCTTGACTTCCTTCGGTTTCATGATACCCTTCGGCTCTACTGCCATCGCCGGTCCGCTGGCGAAGGTTACAAGAAGGCCAAAAAGCAAACCGGAGGCTACCGCTCTGAGGCATTTCGTGTTCGAACGTTTCATGGTTGATCTCTCCTTTTCGTCTGGTTCAGCTACTTGGTGAGCCTTGACAGTTTGGAGGAAGCAATCGCACGGCCAAACCGGCCCGTGCAGCTAGTCTCCTTAATTCAATAACTAGCCTCGAAGTTCCGGTCGCCTTGCTCAACTCGCTGCCTCTACAGGAACAAGCGCTGGAGAGAATTGGGCACCGACCTCCCGAGTTCGAGACCGCGTTTCGCTGGCGCGGTCTCTTCACTCTTCCGCAGCCTTACGAGGAGTGACTCCATTGTCGTCGCGAACTGCTTGAATCAGCCGAAGACTGCCAAAAGCGGTGGCGAAGTCGGAGTGCGCGATCTCGGTAACGGGCAGGAACTTCGGCCTCGTGAGCGAAGTCGGGCAACAGGCCCCGCAGGTGGTCGTTCGTGTCTCAAGCCATCTAAGAGTTGAGTCAAGGGGAATCCCGCGCGGAGTGCTGTAGTGTCGGACAGGCCCCAATCTGCGATGTGGATCTCTCCGTCGGGGCGAAGCACGCGCCAGCACTCCTTAACTAACTAGTTCGTCAAACCACAACTCCTTGGTGAAGGTGCTCGTGACTGCCGGGAAATAGAGTAGACAGAAGACGGCCCATCGAAAAGTTCATGCTGGTGGTAGTGTCCTCATCGAATAGGGACTGGGAGCAGTGCGAATGCCACAGTCGAGGTGGTGATGCCGACATCGCTTGTCCACGCAATGACTAGCCTGTCATTCGCCGTGACTACACGCGGAAAGCCGACAGATCTGCTGGCAGGCACATTAGCGACCGTGATGGGCTCGGATGCGCCGGTAGCCGGACTGACGACGCGCAGGCGGAGCCGCGCGCCAACCTCAGCGTGCTCCAGCCAGATCACAGCCGTTTTCATGGCACGGCTGTCCGGTAACAATGCAAGACTGGGCCTCCCAATCGGCCGGCCATCGTCGATGCGAATGGGCGCTCCGTAGGCACCGCCGGCGTCGTCTGAAAAAGCGAGCCAGACTTTCGGACTTGTCGCGGATGTGTACCAAGCGACGGCTGCTCGTTGACCATCCGCCACAAGAGATGGACCATTGACCGGGCACGCGTTGATCCTCCAGTTGTCTGGGGAGACTACACGTGGCCGACTCCCACGTCCCTCACGCAAGCTGACTGAACGGATGTCTCTAACTTCGTCTCGGGTGTGCCCGCGGTAGGCGACGATAGGCGCCCCACCTGCCGTCGCAATTGCGGTTTGGCAACAAGAACAGACATCGCCATCCACCACTCGGTCATCCAGAAACCTGCCGTCGCTACCGAACCGCGCAACTCGCAATGCCGTCACTGGCTTGCTGTGGTCCAGAAACGACGCATATACCCCTTGGCCGCTTGCGCCCAAACTCACAAATCCTTCATATCCGTCTGCTGTTGGACGCGTCGATGCAAACGCCGTGATCCAGCTCGCCTCCGGATCTCTGGCAAAAGCGATGCGGATTCCGTAGGCACCAGCACTATCGTGCCGTTCCAGCCAGTGCGCGGCCAATTGGCCATTGGGCAGAAAGGTCACCGATGGGAAATCGGCCCAGTTGAGCATTAGCCGCCGACCCGACGCGATCGCTCTGGGCCTCGTCCAGGTGCCATTCTCGTGGATCGCAAATCGAAAAGAGCGCATCCCGTTTCCGTCGTCGTCCAGCCAAGAGAGCAGAAGTCGGCCACCCTCTCGGCTCAAGAACGGGTATCGGCTCGATGGACCGGCAGGATTGGAGAGCGGGCTCACTCCGGCAGCAAAGAGTGCGGTTGAGCCGGTCGCCAGGAATTCCCGGCGACCGTATCTGCGGATCGTGTCGCGTGGCATGCAGAACCACTCTATTGGGCAGCTTTGGCCATCTCTTGGTGGTCTGCCGCCATGGATCGCATCTGTTTAGCGGCGTTCCGGCAGTGCTCGGCGAAATACCTGCAATGTTCGGCAGTGTTCGGCGCCATTGGGATCTTGCCGCGCATCTGGGGATTCCGGCTGTATTCGGTAGCCAACTCGTCGTGCTCCTTCGCCTCGGCTTCATGCTTTTCAGCCATGGCCGTGAAATGCCGGGCCAGCTTTAGGTGGTCGGCGGGGGACTTGGCATTGGCCACCAGAGCTTTGACTTCCTTTGGCTTCAACGCCCCCTTGGGTTCAACCGCCGCCGCGCTACCGGCAGCAACGGTCAGCAACGATACCATGACGAGAGCCGCCGTAAGCCCCCGGTCCAGTCTTCGGTTTGCGTGCGTCATTCTCTAGAATCCTTTCGTCAGGTTCAGCTACGTGGTGACCATTGACGTCTTGTTTAGTGCACTTCGGGGCCCTTGAAACGGCGCGGAGGGAACACTCGACAATTCAAAGGCTTAGGCCCTGAAGGTCACTCGATACCCTGGCGAAGCCTGCCTCAAGCTGCGCAACGTGTGGAGAATTTCGGGCGATCTTCCTAGCGCCTCTTTCCCCGCAGGAGGCGAAGGCTTCCGAAGACCGTCGGGAAGTGCGCGGTGTCGATGACATCGAAAAAGCCAGCCTCGCTTAATAACGCCGGCAGGTGGCCGAGGACATTGTCTCTTGTGGTCTCGAAACCGTCCAAGAGTTGCGTCAGGAAGAACCCAGCGCGAAGGAGGGAACTCTCCGGATGGCCCCAATCAGCTATGTGAATCTCGCCCGATGGGCGAAGGACTCTGCGGCATTCCGCGAGTGCGGCGACCTTCTCATCCCGCCGTAGATGGTGGAAGACGAGGCAAGACAGGACACGATCGAAAGACTGATCCTCAAATGGCAGGGGCCCGGATGAGATCTTTAAGAAGGAGACCGGCGAGTTCGCGGAGGCGGCCTTTGCCCTCGCTATGCTCAAAGCGCCTTCATCGACATCCACGCCCATGACCTGCGCTTCCTGGATGGCGGCCTGAGCCATCAGCGTGAGGGTTCCCGTACCGCAGCCGAAATCCAGGACGCGATGCCCAGGCGCGATTGACGCTTGGCTCAGCAATGCGGACTTGAACGCCCTCTCCGGCATGGTTCGGCTGAGTACCCAGTCGTATGCACCGGTAAGCCGGTGGAACCGCAGGGCCGGAATAAAGGTCTTGCTCACGACATCCCTCCGATAGCCTGGCTGTCGAGAACCGCGTGGCATCGCGTCCTGGGAGAATCCACCATAACCCGCCAAGACCTTCTTGCCGCCCCTCTGCACCTGCGGACGAGTGTGCGGTGACCGGCCCGGCTCGCGTCCATCGTTATCACCGCTGTTCCCCCTGCTCGGGAAGGGCTACGTCGTCGGGAAGCAGGTTCCGGCGCCTTTTGATCGGGGAAAGGAGAGTAGGCTCGTAGTGAGCCGAGACGTACTCCCGCACCATTGGCGGAAGCGTTGCGACCCATGGATCGTCAATGACGATTGGCGGGCGTTTGGCTTTGAGGGCATCGACGAGCGCCTCACCTTTGATGTGCTCATCGAGCATCGCCTGCACTTCCTGATGGAGCATCCAGTAGTAGTAGACGTGCGGCCGGAAGACACCGTAGCCCGTGTAGCCGTCAAAGACCGGGTCTTGCGGGCGCGTATTCGCCATCACGTATTGCACCCGACGGCGCTGTTCAAAGTTGTTTTCCCGGTGAAGCGCGGAACCGACCCGTACTATCGGGACAACGGCCACCAGAGATAGACTCATTGCCAACGACAGAGCGGATTTCGTTCGCCATGCTCGCCGCGCGGCGATGGTCAGGATTGCAAAGAACGCCAGTATCATTGCGGATTGTAGGATTGCAAAGAAATCGGAACGCAGGAATGCCCGAAACGGCAAAACGGCCAAGATGCTGAAGAGCACAAGGGCCAAGAACGAATAGCGGGCAAACCGCGAATTGGCAAAAAGGCCGATGTCGGCCGAGGGCTGTTCATCCTGTAACTGTGAAAGCCAATCGCCTAGCGCGACTGCTCCGGCGAGCGCCAAGAATGGAACCATCATCGCGAAGTACTCCGCCCAGACTACTGGCAGAATGAAAACTCCGGCGAACAGAGACGCCAAGAAAAGCCAGGGAACGTCGCGCCCTTCAAGGATGAACCCGCGGCGTCGCATGGCCCACAGCCTTTGGGCAACTAGGGTCAGAGCGAGACAGGTGACAAACAGATCCCGCCGAAGTATACCCAACAGTGTCGGCACGCCGGACACACGAGCCTTCCAGCCGAGATTTAATTCCACGCAGTATTGCCACAGGCCCGTGCTTCCAGCGGAACCCAGAATGGCAACCACTAACATAATCGAGATCAAGCCGCCAGCGACGTAGGCGGAACAATCGACCAGCCATGCCCGGAGGCGCAGCGGGTCTTTTCGGGCAACCCAACTGCGGCTCACCATGATCAGGATGGGGGCGAACATTGCCATTGACGCCTTTAGGTTGGTCAATACAGCGAGCCCGAAGAGGATGCCCGAGGCCAGCATCCATCTTGGTTTGCCGCCGCCGCCGGCGATCAGCAGGGCGCTCAGCATCAGCAGCGGTATCGAGACGGTGTCGAGAAAAATAATGTGGCCAAAGCTGAGCATTGTCGAATTTGAAGCAAGCATGCAGATGGCGAGAAAGCCATGAATTTGTCCATAGCGTCTCAGCCAGAGCCAACTGATAAGCGTTGTAGACACCCAAAACAAGAGGATGAGCAAACGTAAGTTGAGAATCGTGTCAAAACCCAGGTCGGTCCCGCTAAGAAACGGCGCGGCGATGTAGTAGAAGAGAGGGGTGTGATGTTGAAAGAAGTCGACATATGGCGTTTGCCCCTGTGAAACCAGCCAGGCTGCATGAAGGTGCTCGAACTCGTCGGGTTGAATGGGCTCGCGGCGCAAACCTACGAAATGGACTCCGAGCGTAACTATGCAGACAATCAGGGTCGTCGCTCGGACTAGGCGGAACATAGACCCGGGGTGGATGCAATTCGCGTGCCAGGCCTCGCCGAACAACATGTCCCATCGATTTATTGGCCAATCGATCACGCTGCACGCTCGGCTCTCGCGCTTGTGGCTCATACTGGACAGTCAATGGACAATTTCAGGCACCCAGCTTGCACAGCACTTCTTCTTCCTTCTTCCTTCAGCGATACTCTCCGTCAGCCAGGACTGTTTGGCAGCCCTCCGATTGCCTTGCCGTTCGGGACGATGTAGCATCGGGTCATGGGAGAGACCGGTATGAACCGAAAGAGCGTCGCTGTCGTTTCCATTGCTGTTCTCGCACTCGTAGCAATGGGCTTCGCAGGTTGGCACTATGTCGTTGAGAGAGAGCAACGCTCCTGCCGGGCCTGCTCCCGGCCGGTTCACGACCATTCACGGACTATCGCGATTGTAGATGGAAAACGCGGATTCTACTGCTGCCCAGCCTGCGCATTGTCAGAACATCGGCAGGCTGGGAAGCCGATACGGATCACGGAACTGGCGGATTACCAGGGGGGCGGGGCGCTGAACCCCGCCGAAGCCGTAGTCGTGCGCAATAGCGATATCAATCCATGCAAGAGCCACGAAGCGGCGATGACCCCTGACAAACAGCCCCTGCAGACCGATTTCGATCGTTGCTCACCCAGCATTCTCGCCTTCCGGGACATGAAAGCAGCGCAGAGCTTCGCGGCAGAGCATGGAGGTCAGATTCTCCGTTTCGCTGCGTTGGCGGCGGAGTTCAACCGCTGATGCTTCCGTTCATTCGGCCGCCTCGACTTTTTCAATCGCGATCCCTCTGAACCCGGCTTTCTCCATCACGGTCCCGGTGACCTTCACCTTCTTCTCGATGAACGGCATCAACTTCGTATTCGGATTCTTGTGATCCATCGAGACGGAGAGGAAGATCTGCTTGCCGTCGAAAACAGCGAGGGGATTGCCCGCTCGTGCGCATGTCTCCGCGCATTTCGCGTGTTTCTCTCCAGAGCTGTTATGGCCGACAAAGCAGGCGATGTCCACGACCTGTCCGGTGATTTGAGTCTTCTTGGCGTCGCCGTGCTCGTGCGCATGCCCCTGCCAGGCATAAGCCCCGCCGACCCCGGCGGCAGCGAGTGCGAGCGCACTGAACGCTATCTTCATAGTCATGATCTTGATTCTCCTTGGTTGATGATGGTTTGTTCCATGGCCTCTAGCGAACTGCCTCGATCTTGTCGGCCCTCAAGATCTTGGTTTTTTCGAAAAGCAATCCGGTCACCTTGACCCTCTGCGCTGCAAACTTCTCAGGCGTCTGCTGGTCGCTCAGAACGTACACCTCGTTGCCGACCAGCAAGGCGTACTTCCACTTCTTCGGGTCAGTCTTCACGCAGTCCCTGACACACTTGCTGTCGGGTTTGATTCCCATCGTGTGCTTGGCGGCACACATCGTATCGGTGATGACACCCATGTATTGCTCCACGCCGGCGGCGGCAGACGCTGCCACAGCCGCAAACGCCAAGCCAAGAATTCTGTTCCTCATTGCGCTGCCTGATTCCTTCCCTCTAGCGATGTCAAGAACTCGAGTCCCTTGTCACGGTTGAGTCTCTTCCACAGCAGATCGATGCGGCTGGCGTCCAACTTCTGCTTGAGCTGAAAGTTGAAGGACTTCATGCTTCCGTAGTGCGTAACCGCTCGTTCGTACGTGGTGAGCGTCAGTTGGAACGGCCCGGAAGTGCTCACATTCTCGATATCCGCAAGACGCCATGTTCGCGACTGGCCCTTCTTTTCTGTCTTGTAGACGATTCGGTCTTCACCGACTCGAAGCACCCCTTCGGAACCTTGGACGGTCCCGAGCAACTTCACTGGCAACTCCCAAGCGGCAAGAGTCTTTGGATCGGCAACGGCAGCAACGAAGCGCTGGTCAAGCTTGTCCTTCAAGAACTCGTAAGCACTTGCAAGCGACTGGTCCTTGCCTGTGAGAAAGAACTCGAACTCCCTGTCCACCCCGAGGAACCACTTGCGATCACGATAGGTGACGATCACCAGTTTCTCAGGCGAAAGCCAGAGTTGCTGAATATCCTGATAACCCCATCGCACGTTTTCTAATTTCAGAGGTTTCCTGCTTTTGGCAACCTTCCGCTGCTGCTTGGGAGTGAGGACTTGCTGATACGCTACCCCTGCATCATCGAGCGTCACACGGCCGGGGTGGTCCCTGAGTGCGCGTTCGTGGCGGACTTCGAACCCGAGTTCCTGACCCCAGGCTGTCGTCGCCAGGGCGAGAACGAAGACGGCTCTTACGCTACGGCCTGTTGTTTTTTGACTTCGGTGTTCCATTTCCATACCTCATAGATCGCCGGGTAGACGACCAGTTCCAGAATGAAGGACGTAAAAATGCCCCCGATCATCGGTGCGGCGATGCGCCTCATCACATCCGCGCCCGCTCCGGTGGACCACATGATGGGGACTAGGCCCATGAACATGACAGCCACGGTCATGAATTTTGGCCGGATTCGCTTCACGGCGCCGTCGTGAATAGCGTTCTGCAGATCGGCGAGGTTGGTCATCTTGCCCTCCTTCTTCGCTCCTTCGTAGGCGATGTTTAAGTAGAGCAACATGAAGATAGCTGTCTCGGCATCGACGCCGAGCAACGCAATCAGGCCGACCCAAACGCCAATGCTCATGTTGTAGCCGAGCAAGTACAGGAACCAGATTGCGCCCACGGCTGAGAACGGGACCGCCAGAATGATCAGCATTGTCTCCGTGAATGATTTCGTATTCATGTAGAGCAGCATCATGATCAGGAAGAGCGTCAACGGCAGAATCACCGTGAGCTTTTCCCGGACGCGTTGCATGGCTTCGTACTGCCCGCTCCACACAAGCGTGTACCCGGCTGGCAGCTTCACCCCCTCGCGGACCAGCTTTTTGGCTTCCTCAACGTAGCTGCCTACATCGCGCCCGGCCACATCGACATAGACGTAGCCGTTCAGCATCCCATTCTCATCACGCAGCATGGCGGGACCGCTGGAAAGCGTAATGTTCGCGAGTTGGGAGACGGGAATCTGGGTCTTGCCGCCCATTGCTGGCACAAGCACGCGGCCGAGTCGGCCGATGTCGCTGCGGAAATCCTGCAGATATCGGACGTTGACGGGATATCGCTCCCGGCCCTCAATAGTGGTGGTGATGTTCTCTCCGCCCACTGCACTCATCAACACCGCTTGCACATCGTCCATGCTGAGACCGTAACGGGCCATCTCCTCCCGCCTCCAATCAAAGTCCAGGAAATAGCCGCCACCCGTTCTCTCCGCGAACACGCTTCTTGTACCACGCACCTTCGGCAACATGCCCTCTATCTCGGTGCCGATTTTCTCAATTTCCTTTAGATCGGAGCCGTACACTTTGATGCCCACAGGTGTGCGCACGCCGGTAGTCAACATGTCGATGCGCGCCTTGATCGGCATCGTCCAGGCATTAGAAACTCCTGGCATGGATAACGCTGCGTTCATCTCCTCGACAAGCTGCTCGGTCGAGATGTGATCAGGAGTGATGTGCCCGAACGCCGCCTTAAGCCAACGGGGAGCCCAACGCCAAGTCGAGTACCACGTGTCCACTTTGCGCCATAGGTCCTGCGGTTTCAGGACGATGATGGTCTCCATCATGGAGAATGGCGCTGGATCAGTGGAGGTCTCCGCGCGGCCCGACTTGCCCATCACAGTGAGAACTTCCGGGAACTTCTTGATGATCCGATTCTGAATCTGCATCAGCTTCTGGGCTTCCGTGACAGAGATGCCCGGAAGCGTCGAAGGCATGTATAGCAATGTGCCCTCATCGAGTGGGGGCATGAATTCGGAACCAAGCTGCTGATAAATCGGAATTGTTACGACGACCATCGCAACTGCGCCGGCGATCACTACGTATTTCCAACGCAGCGACCAACGGCAGATGGGGTCGTAGATCCTCATCAGAATCCTGCTGATGGGGTGGGTCTCTTCAGAATGGATCTTGCCGACAAGAACCGCATTCACAACACGCGCCAGCCAACGCGGGCGAAATTGGAAGTTGTCCATGTGGGTAAACAGCAGGCGCATTGCTGGGTCCAACGTGATGGCGAGGACCGCTGCGATGATCATGGAGAAGTTCTTGGTGTAAGCTAGCGGCTTGAACAGTCGGCCTTCCTGTGCCTCAAGAGTCAGCACAGGCAGAAACGCAACGGCGATCACCAGCAACGCGAAGAAGCTCGGGCCGCCGACTTCCTTCACAGCGTCGATCACCACACGGTGATAGTCTTTCTGCCGGCCAGTCCGATTCCATTCCTCAAGGTGCTTGTGGGTCTGCTCCACCACCACGATGGCCGCGTCCACCATGGCGCCAATGGCGATGGCGATGCCGCCGAGGGACATGATGTTGGCACTGACGCCCATCATTTTCATTGGGATGAACGAGATAATGATCGCGATCGGAATCGTGAATACGGGGATCACGGCACTGGGGAAGTGCCAAAGAAAGATGAAGATCACAAGCGCCACGATCACCATTTCTTCGATGAGCGTTCCCTTCAGGTTTTCGATTGACCTGAGAATCAGATCGGAACGGTCGTAAGCGGAAACGATCTTCACCCCTGGCGGCAGACCTGGCTCGAGATCTTTGAGCTTGGCCTTTACTCGCTCGATTACATCGAGCGCGTTCTCGCCCTGCCGCATAACGACGATGCCGGAGACCACATCACCTTCCCCGTTCCAGTCAGCGATGCCGCGCCGGATATCCGGTCCGAGAACTACGTTGCCGACATCCTTGATCCTGACAGGTACGCCATCCTCCGAATTCAGCAGAACAATGTTTCCGATGTCCTCGACGTTCTTGGCATAACCGCGTCCCCGAACCATGTACTCCGTGCCGCCAAACTCAACAAGACGGCCCCCGACATCGTTATTGCCAGCGCGGACCGCCTCTACTACTTTCATGATCGGAATCTTGTATGACTGGAGGCGGTTGGGATCGACGTTGACCTGATACTGCCGTACGAAGCCGCCAAGGGGGGCGACCTCGGCGACGCCAGACACAGACTTCAACTGGTAACGAAGGAACCAGTCCTGCAGGGATCGGAGTTCTGCAAGTGAGTGCTTTCCGCTCTGGTCCACCAGGGCATATTGAAAGACCCAGCCGACCCCGGTGGCATCGGGACCCAACTCTGTTTTCACCCCTTGCGGGAGCCGCTGGAGGACCGCCGACAAATACTCCAAGGTCCGGGAACGCGCCCAGTAGATATCGGTCCCCTCTTCGAAGATGATGTAGACAAACGAGTAGCCAAAATCCGAGAATCCACGGACGGCCTTTACCTTCGGCGCTCCGAGCATGCTGGTGACAATCGGATACGTGACCTGGTCTTCCATGATGTCCGGGCTGCGGTCCCACCGGGAATAGACGATTACTTGCGTGTCGCTCAGATCCGGAATCGCATCAAGAGGGATAGTCCGCATCGAATGGATGCCTGCGGCAACCGCAAACCCGACGAGGATAAAGACCAAGAACTTGTTTTTTCCGGAGAACTCGATGATGCTGTCAATCATGCTTATGCTCCGCCGCAGAGGGCTTGGGAGCGTCGGCGGCCGGCTTGGAGGTTGGTCCACCGTGCTGATGCCCGGCCATTCCAGACGCGGCGGACTTCAACTGACTTTCCGAGTCAATCAGGAAGTTGCCAGAGATAACGATACGATCACCGGGCGTCAGGCCTTTCGTGATCTCGATTCGATCCCCGATCCTCTCGCCCGTCTCCACTTGCCGTGGTTCCAGGTAGCCATTGCCGCGATCCACGAACACCGTCTTCTTGAGACCCGTGTCGAGCACGGCTTCAGCAAGTACGGTCATACGGGCGGGCATGGAGACGCTAAAGTCGACGTCTACGAACATGTCTGGCTTAAGCACCATATCCGGGTTGTCAGCTTCAATGCGCACTCTCAATGTGCGCGTCGTAGGGTCAACCTGCGGCTGGATGTAGCTCACGCGGCCATTGATTTTCCGGCCTCCCCCGTAAGACAGGCTCATCCGTGCCGGCATCCCCACCTGGATCATTGAAGCTTCGTTCTCAAACACGTCGGCCATGATCCATACCTTGCTTAGATCGACAACCGTGTACAATTCCGTCTCTGGCGTGATGCGCTGCTTCAGAAAGGCGTTGCGCATCATGACATAGCCACTAATGGGCGAGTAGATCGTGATATTGGTTAGCGGCTTCTGGGTCCGAGTAATCTCTTCAATTTGAGCCTCGCTCAGAGAGAAGAGTTCCAGCCGCTTGCGCGATGCAGCCAACAGCGAATCACTCTGCTGTTGTGATCCAGCCAAGGGACTGTTCTTCATGATCTCGCGGCTACGCATCGCAAGCAGGTACTCTTGCTGGCTGGCAAGCATCTCTGGACTGTACATGGTCAAGAGGGGCTGACCCTTCTCCACCAATTTGCCCGTGAAATCGACGTAGACCTTTTCAACCCAGCCTTCGATTCTGGTTTGAACCTTGGAGAATCGAGTTTCATCCATCGTCACTTTCCCGACAGCCCGGAATGAGTGAACACCAGCACCAGCCGTCACTTCGCCGAACTTTACACCAATCACCTGCTGCTTCTCGGCCGTGACGCGGATGGTGCCCATCGGCATGGAAGACGGATCATTCTCATAAACCGGCTCGAGGTCGGCTCCGGTTTCCGGATTGACGCCAGGCTTATCTGATTTGAAAGAGGGAGACTTTGGATCTCGATAGTAAAGAACCTTCCGCTCCCCCTCGGCCTGTGCCGGGGCATGCTCGGGATGATTCGGATCGTCGTCTGGAACAAGCTTCATGCCGCAAATACCGCAGTCGCCCGGCTTGTCAGAATGGAAAGCTGGGTGCATCGGACAGTGATAACCCTTCGGCTTGGCGATCTGCTTCGCGATTCCGCTTTCCTCGCGGGGGCCATACCAGCGGCCATAGCCAAAGCCGATCAGCATCCCGACAATGAGAAGAGCGATGGAAAGAATGATACGGACAGGTTTCATAGGTGGGTCGATCGGTTACTGCGCCAGAGGACGCGCCGTCATCTCCTCCAGCCGTGCCAGTGCCAAGTAGAAGTTCTGCAACTCTTCGTAGTAATTCATCTGGTACTCGACGACCGTGATGTAGTTCATGAGGACTGTCAGGAAATCTATTGCACCTGTCTCGTACGAAGACAGCGACGATTCCAGCGCGAGGCTGGCTTGCGGAATGACCGTCTGGCCATACAGCCGCGTCAGTTGCTCGGATGTCTGCGCCATCAGGTAGTCATCCTGAATGCGAAAGTGGAGACTCTGGTTCGTTGCCTCGTATGCCCTTCGCGATTGCACCAACGTCTGAGACTGTTCCGTCACCGCCGCACGCTGCTTCCGGAAGAAATAGAGGGGAATCTTGAAATCGGCTCGAAACATGTACATGTCCGGCATCCGGCCCATGTTGTAATAGCCACCGTTGAGTGTGAAATCCGGGTAGTACTCCTTGCGGGCGATGTTCACAGCCACCTCAGCGCGCTGAATCATCTTCTCGTCGCGTCGAAGCATGGGAGAGTTATCACGGGCCGCTGCATAGAGTTCTTCAAGCTTGACGGGGACTGGAATCGGGCGCATTTCGGTCGGCCTGCCCAGCGGCGATCCCGGGGGACGGTTCACCAGACTGACAATCTCCGCCTCCCGCGCTCGTTTCTCCCGCTCCAACTGGACTCGCTTGGTCTCCAGGATCGAGATCTGTGTTTGGGCCTTAAGGACATCCTGTTGCGCCGCTTTGCCGACCGAGTAACGCGCTTCCGTAATGCGGAGGAACTTACGGAGCAGTTCGAGGTTTCGGTCGATCACGTCCACTGCGGCGAAAGCGAAGGAACGGCGATAGTAAGCCTGCTTGAGCCTTGCGACAACGTTAAGTTGCACTTGTTGATACTGTTGCCACTCTGCCTCGGCTTCCTTCACCGCCATGTCGCCGGCTAGTTTTCGTTTTCCGGGGAACGGGATCTCTTGAGACAGCATCACTCCTATATTGCTGGTCGGTTCTGTCCCCAGCCGGGCGCCTGGCCATGGTGCACCGCTGCTGTTGTAGCCGGGCGAAAACATCGGATCGGGCAGGCTACTTGCTTGAGTCGGCCGCTGTCGGGATGCTTCGTAGCGCTTTTGCGCAGCAGCGATTTCCGGGCTGGATCGTAGCGCCTCGGCCAGCAGATCACCAAGGTCAGTGCGGTCGGACTGGGCGGAGAGGAGTCCGCCCGAGCCGATCACTAAGGCCAGAGGCAGCACGCCGCTGGACATTCTTCTTCTGCTGTTGCGACTCCACACTGCTCATCTCAAAGCACCTCCCATGCCAATCTTACAGACGCGCTATCGGGCTTTGGAATCAACGTTTCTGAGCATCTGCCGCCTACGAGGGCACCGGCCGTTTGGAGAATCTGGGGCTACGACTGTCCAGAATCCGCCACCGAATCGCTCTTCATTAGCGCGCGACACGGCCGACAGTGGCTGCAACCTCTTGTCAGGATGGCACTTGATCCGTTGATCAGAATGGCGGTTCACCTGCAACACTGCTCATGGTGAAGACTCCGGGGATCCTCCGAATGGCGGTACTGATTAGTGCGCCGAACTTTGCTATCGCGGCCGAGGGCACCCCGCCCTGGGAACGAGTCCTTGATCACATCCTTGCGCGCGCCGAGGCGGAACGCTCCGACGTTTCGGTGCAGGCTTCCTCCACGCAGACTGCCTCCGGCCAGCCGTCTACCCTCGCCCCGAGCTCAACGGCGGCAAATCCTCGAGTCGAGGGCTTCGTCCGGTACTTTTCGGGTGCCGGGGCAAAGCAATTTCGAATCTCGCAGCAGCGTTTGGAAAACTACCGGGCGATGATCGAGGAGGTGCTCGACCAGGAAGGGCTGCCCAGAAACCTGATGTGGGTCGGCTTGGTCGAAAGCGGTTACAACCCGCTGGCCCGCTCGCCCAAGAATGCCGTGGGCATCTGGCAGTTCATTCCTGAGACTGCGCAGACGTTCGGCCTTCGCGTTGATGGGGCAGATGAGAGGTCAGACCCGTTGAAGTCGACACGGGCAGCCGCGCGCTACCTGAAATTTCTCTATGCTAAGTTTAGGGACTGGCCTCTGGTGCTAGCCGCCTACAATGCCGGCGAGAGGCGAGTGCAGAGGGCCCTGGAACGGTCGCGGACATCTGATTTCTGGCAATTGGCTGAGTCAGGATTGCTACCTCGCGAAACCCAGGCCTACGTGCCTGCGGTTTTGGCCGCCCAGTTTCTCGGAGAAGGACACCTTGCCAAAGCCGCACCCACGATCAATCCCGTCCGAAGCGCAACTTCCCAGGTCGTCTTCGCGACCTTCGACGCCTCCAGATAATCGACGACTGGATGAGGCTGTCATGATGATCGACTTGGACAAGCATCGGGCGAACTGGCGCACGTTGGCAATCGTCATCGGCGGCATTGGCATTACGACTGCCGGGCACTACCTCACACCGCCTGAGTACCGGCTCTGGCACGGCCTCTTTCAGCGTTTGTACTACCTGCCGGTCGTGCATGCTGCGATTGCTTTCGGGTGGGTCGGCGGGCTGGCCGCCGGAGTTGTCGCGGGGCTTCTCTATATCCCGCACATTCTTCAGACTTGGTCGCATGAGAAACACTACGCGATGGAGCAGTACGCGGAGATCTTCATGTTCCTTGCGGTAGGGCTCGTTACTGGTGTTCTCGCAGACCGGGAGCGCAAAAGGCGCGCAGAACTCCAAGTCACGGCGCTGAGGCTCACTGAGGTCTATCGCGAGCTCCAAGATACTTTCGAGCAGGTCAAAAGGGCCGACCGTCTCTCGGCTATCGGGCAACTCGCCGCCGGGCTTGCACACGAGATTCGCAATCCGCTCGCGAGCATCGACGGCGCCGCGGAGGTAATGCAAGCCGCAGATCACCCCGAAGATGTACGTGGTGAAACGATGGGCATAATTCGAAAGGAATGCGCCCGGCTGAACCGTCTCTTGACGAACCTCCTCGATTTCGCCCGCCCGCGCCATCCCGAATGGCGCGAAGTTGACGTTTCCAGAGTCCTGGATTCTGTAATCGATTTGGTGAAGCATTCAGCCGGCAAGGGTACACAGTTCAAGAAACAGACTTCCAACCAGCTTCCGCCACTGCTCGGAGACGAAGAGCAAGTTGCCCAGGTGATCCTCAACCTGACAATTAACGCCGTCCAAGCGACAACATCTGGGGGTGAGATACTTCTTAGCGCTTTTGAGGAGGAAGATGGACTCGTGATCAGGGTGCGCGACGAGGGGATCGGTATTCAGGCTGAACATTTGGACAAGATCTTTGACCCATTTTTCACCACCAAAGAAACTGGCACGGGCCTGGGTCTCTCCGTGGTCCACCAGATCGTCAGGCAGCACGGCGGGACCGTTAGCGTGGAACGAAACGAGAACCGGGGTGTGACATTTGCCCTATTTTTCCCCAAGACTCCAAGGGAGACAACATGATTGGCAAACGAGTACTTGTCGTTGACGACGAGGAGAATCTCCGGAGAGTGACCCAACTCAAGCTACAGCAGGCCGGCTACGAAGCAACGACGGCCTCTGATGGCGCGCAGGCACTGGAGCTACTCGCCCGCCATCCGCAAGACTTGATCATCACCGACCTTAAGATGCCGGGGATGTCCGGCATGGACCTGCTCCGAAGAGTAAAAGAAGAGTATCCGGAAGTCATCGTCATCGTGGTGACCGCGTTCGGCACGATCGAGTCGGCGGTTGAAGCGATGAGGCTGGGCGCACACGATTACATAATCAAGCCTGTCAATGCCGATGCGTTAAAGCTCGTCGTGTCGAGAGCACTGGAACATCACCGCCTCCGGGAAGAAGTAAAGAATCTCCGCAGCATGGTTGACAGCAAGTATGGCTTCGAGAACATCGTCGGAAAATCGAAGGCGCTACTGGCTACGCTCGACAACGCATCGCGGGCGGCGCAGAGCGACGCAACTGTCCTGATTCGCGGGGAGACGGGAACCGGCAAGGAGTTGCTGGCCAAAGCCATTCATTTCAACAGCTCACGTCGCGACAGGCCATTCATAGTCATCAACTGCGGCGCGATCCCAAAGGAACTGCTCGAATCCGAACTGTTTGGTCATACCAAGGGCTCGTTCACAGGGGCTCTCGCCAACAAAAAAGGAAAGATCGAAATGGCTGACCAGGGCAGTCTCTTCCTGGACGAAATTGGCGAGATGCCGTTGGATCTTCAAGTGAAGATGCTGCGACTGATTCAAGAGCGAGAGATTGAAAGAATCGGCGCCCCGAACGCTACTAAGGTAAACGTACGGATCATCGCCGCTACGCATCGGAACCTCGAAGCGATGGTGGAGGACGGAACTTTCCGCGAAGATCTATACTACCGGCTGGCGGTGATACCGTTGATCTTGCCTCCGCTCCGCGAGCGTCCCGATGACATCGCTGAGTTGGTAGCAATCTTCTTTAAGAAGTTCAAAGAAAGGCAGAACCGGCTCGACCTAAAGGTTCCCCCCTCTTTGCTGCCTTACTTCTCGATCCATCGGTGGCCTGGCAACGTGCGGGAATTGGAAAATGTCGTGGAGAGGCTGGTAGTGTTGACGCCAGGAAGCGAAGTCAGCGTGGAAGACCTCCCAGATTTTCTTCGGCGCGAGCGGCCACCGCTGGAGGCGATTCATTTGGAACTGCCACCGGAAGGCATCAGTCTGGAAGCCGTCGAACGCGAACTTGTCATGCGCGCTTTGCATAAGTGCAATTGGAACCAGACCAAGGCAGCTGCGTACCTTGACATCAGCCGGAAAGTGCTGATCTATCGCATGGAGAAGTTTGCTCTGAAGCAAGAAGGCGAATCAGGATGACGCACGGTCTGCTCTGCGTTCGTAGGCCTGAGTGACGTATTGGGACAACATTCGGTGCGTGTTGAAGAACGCCCCGTTGATCGCGATCGCGTGACGCATCACCTCTCCATAAGCGGATGGCCGACCATAGAACATCGGAGCGATGAGTGTTTCTAGCTTGTCGTACATGGAGGCCGCTTCGCTGGCCGAATCTTCGGATGTCTCGCCGCCATGGCCGATCGCCCAACCGGTGACACCCTCCAGGCACCCTTCGATCCACCATCCGTCGAGCACGCTGAGGCTCGGAACACCGCTCAAGGCCGCCTTCATACCGCTTGTGCCAGATGCTTCATAGGGCCGCTGCGGTGTGTTCAGCCATAGATCTACACCCGCCGTCATCAGCGCCCCCCACTTCAAGTCGTAGTCCTCTACATAGGCGACGCTGACATCTCCGCCTAGCTGCGCTCCAGCTTCAAACACCCGCCGGATGAGTGCTTTCCCCTCGTCGTCCTTCGGATGCGCCTTGCCGCCGTAGACTATCTGTAACGGCCCGATGTGCTTTGTGATCCAGCGCAGACGGTCCAGATTTGAGAACAAGAGATCCGTTCGCTTGTAGGTTGCCGCCCGTCTCGCAAAGCCGATTGTGAATGCGTGTTCCTTCAGCGCACAACCGGTTCTCTTTTCGACCTCGGCCAGAAGTTGCCGCTTGGATTCGGCGTGCGCGGTCTGAATCTGCTCGACTGGGACCTTGATTGCGTAACGCAAGTACAGGTTATCCCGGCGCCATTCGGGTAGGTGTCGATCAAAGAGCGACTTAAAGGCGGGAGATGTCCAGGTTGCCGCGTGAACACCGTTGGTGATCGAGTGGATGGGGTACCGGGGGAACATGCCCTGCGAGATATCCCCATGCTGCATTGCAACCCCGTTCACGTAACGGGAGAATTGCAACGCCAGGAACGTCATATTGAGAGTGTGATCGGGGCAGCAGTGCGTCACGTCCAGCACAGCCGCCCGCTCCGATCCCACGACTTTCCGCATCTCATCTCGAGAAAACTGATCGTGACCCGCGGGGACGGGCGTGTGAGTCGTGAAGACGCACTGGCGCCGAACACTTTCGAGGTCTTCCTGCGTCGCCAAGCCAAGATTTGATCCTATGCGTTGTTCCAGGAGGGCGAGGCTCAGAAGTGCCGAGTGGCCTTCATTCATGTGAAAGGTCCTTATGCCCGGATATCCCATGCTTACGAGAATGCGCACGCCACCGATGCCGAGTACGACTTCCTGGCACATCCGGTAGTGACTATCGCCGCCGTAGAGGCGGTCCGTCAACCGGCGATCCCATTCCGAGTTTTCCGGCAAGTCGGTGTCGAGCAGCAGGATCGGTACTCGAAATCCGCTCATCCCTTGAATCCACCACCGCCAAGCTCGGACTTGAACAGACCGTCCTTCAATGGTCACCGACGCTCTCGCGTCGGAGGGCTCGGCCCGTTGTTCCGGATTCCACGAAGAGGTCTCCTCCGTTTGGTTACCATGGCGATCAAGCTTTTGTCTGAAATAGCCTCTTCGATGGACGAGCGTTACGCCGACCATTGCCACGCCGAGGTCGGCGCCCGCTCGCAGGGTGTCGCCCGCCAGAACGCCCAACCCGCCGCTGTAGGTAGGCACTGCGGGGTCGAGCGCAATCTCCATCGAGAAGTACGCGACCTCCGGGGATTTGGGCATGGTCGAAGTGTCCATATGGAAGCTACCTTTCCTCCACCTGAAGCGCCGGGGAAACACTTTCGCCGCTCACATCGATGATGCAATTCAGCGTTCCGAAAGAGTTCCGCACATGTCCGGGGCACTCGTCGTCGAACTCCGTCCCACTTGAGTTGCAGCACCATCTGCCGTCGACAACAAACTTGTACTCGTGTCGCCCGGGAGTGAGCTGGACTATCACGACCCAGGACCCGTCAGAATCGCGCTCCATCCGGATGGTGCTTGGGTTCCAGTCGTTGAAGCTGCCCGCCAAAAAGACTTCCTGCGCCTCCGGGGCCTGAAGCCGGATCGCCATTTCCTTCGCTACCCCTTGTCTCTGTTTCTTCATTTGAAGTCTCCTTTCACTGCTAGAGACCTGCACGCCGACGGCCAGTGGCCGAGCTTTCCCGATAGCCGCCATTCAAATCGATTGGCTCTTCGGGCGAACGGGGAGGTTGTCCGAAATTCGGCACCAATAGGACGGTTTCGGGCTCAGGCATTGGGCTGGCCACGTCTTCGAGCTGATAAGACGAGCTTCTGGGATTGGTCCGAGCCATGCAGTAGTCAGTCATGCAACGGAAAGAAGGGAGAGGACCACGGTATGTCTGCGATCGAGCAAGAACTGAAATCGATAGTCGAGAAACACACGGTTCGGTACGAATCTTGGCCGCATTGGGAGATGCACGAAGCCCGACGCGTTATGGTCGGATTCGAACTGGAACTGCACGGTACTCACGATCATGGTCACTCGCAACTGACGCCGGGTTGCGAAATCTGTAGGAAGACCTACGAGGATCTCAAGAAGGTCGCCGAGGAAATCCTGCCCAAGGAAGAACGCCCGTCATCCTATGAAGTACAACCATTCGACCACGGGCTTCATTCTGAAGGCCGCGGGCCGAGCGAAGTTGTCCTGGTTATTAGCATCCAACATCGACGTGATTATTTCTCGCCGGTCGATGCATGTGAAGAGCGCTGTCTGGCCGAGATGGAATCCAGCCTCAAACAACTGGGGATTCCCGGACGCAGGAGGCGCTAAGCCTATAGATGTTGAAGTGCGGCCGGTGGGTACGACGGGTACCCCTACACGTCCTGCGCGCGGTGTGCATAGTCCAAAGTGTTCAGGCTTTCTCCGAAGCTGCCATCTCACCCCGACCGTCGGGTGCGTGAAACGCTAAAAGCCTCCCGCTGCACGACAGGACATCACGCTAGCGACTGCGTCGGGCCAGGGGCGGGCTCACGCTCCGCAATATCGACTCTCTTCACGAGCCGGTCCAGCACGCGATGATCTACTCCAAACTTGCAGATCGCATCACAGTGTTCCGCCAAATCAGAAAACAAGAGGTACGCTGGCTGCGGCCGACCGGCCGTAACGAATGAAGGACGCTTCAACTGAGCCACGACCTCCTTTTCCCGGCCATCGGGGATCACGAGGCAGAGGCGAGTCCGGTGGTCCGGCAGGGCCAAGGCCAGGTCGCTCAGCCGTAGAATGCCAGAATAAATCGAGGTGCTCTTCTCCACCTCGAAGGCGCCGATGATACGGTTGGTGCCCTTTTCGAGCCAGAGAACATCGATGAGCGCGATCGTGTTGCACACCTCGGGCTCCAAGTCGAGAGCCGGCAGGCCGGGCAAGCACAACTGAGATAACTGAGCGCCATTGAAGGATCGGCTTCGATCGTTCACGGCAACTACGGCGTCATAGCCCAGTGAGGTGCCCACCCTGGACAACAAGTACTGCATCTGCGTGTGGGCCTGATTCTGTGCCAAGTCATCTTCGACGGCGAGATGACGACGGCGGCGGACGGACTCTAACTTCTTGCGCTCTTCATCAATTACCAATTCCGCATTCTCTTCCAAGACCAACTTGCCCGCACCGACCTCGAACAACAATCCCGAAATTGCGCCGAGGTCTTTCGACAGTGCGGAACGGAACTGCTCGTTCGCCGTCATCAAAAGATCACGCATGTCGAGATAGCTTTCCCACGAGCCCAGTTTGTTTTTTGTTCCGAAGAGCAGGTTGAACCCGTTCAACATCGCGGTGTTGAAGGGCGGCATCACGGTCGGATGCAGGAAATAGAGGATATTCGCCACGGCCGGGCCAAGCCCCTTGATCTCGAACCCGGAGAGTCGCGCGATTTCCCGTAGGATCTGGTCGTCGCGGGAAGCGGCCATGCAGTTCGCCAGGAATTGACCGAACGCCTGCTTGTTTGCTTCATTCTCATAGATGTCAGGAATCCGCAGTTTCGGCTTCCAGTAGAACGCGTGCGCTGCCCCTTCGAACACTTGCTTCTGTTCGGTGATGCACTGCAGAACGAATTCCAACGACGTTCCGCGAAAGTCGTTGCCGAACCTGTTGGCCCGGATGTCCGCTACCACGGCTTCAACACCGCGGCGAATGCTACGGAATGCCTTCAGCCGGTCGGTGTTGTTCACGAACCATGTGTTGTAGACGGACTCCGGATCCGATCTGTAGACGTCCACGATCTTTAGGAATCGATTTTGGTGGAGCACTGGAGACCCCTCGCCCTCTACGAGATACCTTCAGTGTAGATCGAAGACTTGTCGCGCGGGCTCAGTGTCGTCAACAGGGCAACAGTGGTCCGAGCCTACCAGCGGCGAGGCTAAGCACCGCGGAGTGGCCTTCATTCATGTGAATCCCTTATGCCCGTGCAGCCCAAACCTGTGAGAAGGCGCGCTCGAACGATGCCAGGCGCAACTTCCTGACACATCCGGGCCCGGTCTAGTGTTTGTGGCTGGAAGGCTGCTGGCCGGCGGGTGGGGAGTTCTGGCGGGCGCCGGGGCGCGAAACTCGTTCAGCCACGAAGTCCCCGTCGGCCGTAACGCGGCAAGTCACACTCACGACATCTCCAGTGCGAAAGCCTGCTGGATTGAGACGTTCGCTGAAGAGGACCGTGCGAACCCCACGCGCCAGTTCCAGTTCCATCGACTCGGCGCCAATCGCCGAGATCCGGCCCGTCAGCACGATCTGCTGGGTGGGCCGCGATCCACACCGGGCCCAAGCCAACTCCGCGGCGGCCGCGGATGCCACGCCCGCGATGAGTGTTCTTCGAGTGATCATCTCAGTTACCTCCTCGTTTGATCGGCGATCCCTGTCAGTGAGCCGACGGACCGCCAAGGGACGAAATACGTTCCGGCTCTCCGCAAAGAGAGACAGGTAATGTGGCCGGGCTAGTTCAGGGCTAGTTCCACCTGAAGAACACCCCCGCCGCTGCTCGGCCGTACCAGCCGAGGTCAATCGCCTTCACCGCCCGGAAATCCAGGAAGACACCCACGTTGCGCCCGATCTTGCAGTCGATGCCGCCGCCCGGGGAAACGGCAAACTTTGCGGTGGTCCGTCCGGTGTTTGTGGCGGGGCCCCTCGTCCCGACCGATCCGCCCAACATTCCGGACTGTCCTGCGGCCGAGGCCGTGACGGCGCCGGCGGTCAGTGCACCGTAGGGCGTAACGCGCGATCGATTCGCCGCCGAGATCCGGACACCGCCCATTACTTCATGGCGCCGGGCGCTGTACATCCCGAGGCTGTTGTTTGCGTAACTCCCCGTGACGGCAAGTACCCTGGTGATCCCAAACGCGACCTCGGTTCCCACTGTTGGTGCGACTGTATCCATGGAGCCAGAGTTGGAGCCGAAACTCACACCTGCGAACCCCCTCAGTTCTCCCCGGCCCCGATTCAGGTCCCGTTCCTGCGAAAAGGCGAGCGCGATGAACAACGCGCCGCAGAAAAGCGATTTGATGATGGTTCACAACTCCTATTGCCTTCTGGCCGTCAGATCGTGCAAGGCACATCAAGCCAGAAGCGGGGCTTGCGGAGCCCCGCGCCGGGTGCAATGCGTTCTGAGCGGCTTAACGCGGCGGAATCCCTACCATCGTCTGGCCGATCTTGACCTTGAACTTCAGCCTGCCGTCGGGCAGGAATGCGTAGAGGGTCTTTTCGCCTGCCAGGATCGAGTCCCGCTCATCGGCGGTGCTGCCCCTGCTCGGCATCTCCATCCCCGTGACGTAGATGACGTAGTCTGCCGGGTTCAGTCCGGTGCTGACCACCTGCGGCGCACCGAAAATGTCCGAGTCGACTTGCACCGTTGCCATGATTGTTGCCGATGTTGCGGTGGCCGAAATCACCAGGAGCCGGGACTTGGTTGACTGGGCGGAGTTGCCCGGATTCATCATCCCGCCGCCCTGTTGGCCCTGTGACATCATTTGGCCGTCATCGAGTCCGAGGAAGAGCTTGCCGTCTTTTCCCAGTACTGGTTCCGATACGTGGCTGCCGGTCAACTCCAGCCTCCAGCGGATGGTCCCGTCAGCCGGGCTGATCGCGGCCAGTTCCTGCTTGAAGGCATACTGCTGAGACTGGTTGCCTGGCGTCATTGGAGCCTGTACCTGAACCGGACGGACAACATAGACGGTGCCGTCCGGGCCGACCGTGAGATCGTTCATCCCGTTGCCCATGCCCGAACTCATCATCCCGTTGACGCCCATCATTCCGGTGCCCGTGCCCGGCTGGCCGGACCCGTGCATTCCTCCGTTTCCAGCGCCGGAGCCCATCCCGCCGCCCATCTGGGCCAACGCGATTGTGCTGAGCAGGGTCAGAGTCACTACTGAAACTGCTGCGATGCGGATTTTGTTGATCATTGCGAATCTCCTTAACTTCTTGCGCTTGCGATTACACTTTCCGTAATGCACCGCTCGTACCAAACACAAGTCATTGATTCTGCGTGTCGGTGCCGGTGGTTTGAAGTTTTGACCGGTCAATGCGGGCACGCCAACTGTGCCCACCGCGCCACAAAGCCAGCCCATTTCGATCACTCGAAGGCCAGGGTTCTCCATCTCGGAGATCAACTGCTTGCGGCTGAGGTGAGGGCTGACGTTGTGTTACTCCGCCGCAGCCTCCAGATCTATCGCCTCCATGCTGTGTTCGGCGCGATTTGGATCAGATTAGACTGCCGGCGGGCGCGGGCCGCTCGAAGATTCGAGCGTAACGGCGTTGGCTTCAACAATCAGAACGACGACGGTGTGGCCGCCGGAGAAATACACCTTGAGGTGTTCAGTTCGGACGGACGCCTTCGATTCCGCGTCAGCTCGGTGGGCACGAAGGGCGGTCCAGACAATTTGCGAGACAGCAGCGCACGGCGATGTTCCAAATCGGACAGGGACTGGCCGAAATTCTCCAACCCGCCGTTTGGATCGGCTGTCTAATCAATTCACCGCTCATGGCCAAGCGATTGCTAAGAACGTGTAGGTGA
>Ga0315912_10001612_pt1 | contig 26808 bp, 28 predicted proteins | sample VfabasoilMG_FD_204469 | JGI IMG/M metagenome (GOLD analysis project Ga0315912, IMG submission 204469) | Garden soil microbial communities collected in Santa Monica, California, United States - V. faba soil | ecosystem: Environmental > Terrestrial > Soil > Garden | place: USA: California... | reverse complement strand
GAGGACATGCCCGTGATCGCGGTCGCGCCGAACAACGACTTGATCGAGAAGCTCAAGTCGAACCTGCAGGAAGTGCGCGCGCGTGGCGGCGAACTGTACGTGCTGACGGATGCCGGCAGCGACATGGAGCCGCTGCCGGGCGTGCACATCATCGACATTGCGCCGGTGGGCGACGTGATTTCACCGATCGTCTACGTCGTGCCGCTGCAGCTGTTCGCCTACCACGCGGCCGTGCTGCGGGGCGCCGACGTCGACCAGCCGCGCAACCTTGCGAAATCGGTGACCGTGGAGTAGGGCGCGCCGCCCTGATCCCGATGAAGGAACAGGAACGAGCCGCTCACAAGGTCATGCTCGTCGACGACGACGAGGACGTGCTCAAGCTGCTCTCCACCTGGCTCAAGGCCGAGGGCATCGAGGTCGTGACCGCGGGATCCGGCAGCGAGGCGATGGCGAAACTCGGTGCTTCGCGTCCCGATCTCGTCGTCACGGACCTGAAGATGGAAGGCATGAGCGGCATGGAAGTACTCGCCGAGATCCACCGCGACAATCCGCTGCTGCCGGTGATCATGCTGAGCGGGCAGGCGCAGATCCCAGACGCCGTGAAGGCGACGCACTTGGGCTCCGCTGCGTTCCTGACCAAGCCCATCGCGCGCGACGATCTCATCTCGTGCGTCAAGCGTCACCTCCGGATCTCCGTCGACGTCGATGCGATGCGCCGCGTGTTCAGCGACAGCCTCGTCTATCGCAGCCGGATCATGGGGGAACTCGTCGAACTGGCGCAGACCGTGGCCGAGAGCGATGTCACTGTGTTCATCACCGGGGCGACCGGTACCGGCAAGGAAGTGGTCGCCCGGGCGATCCACGACGCCAGCGCGCGACGCGGCCAGCCGTTCGTGGCGGTGAACTGCGGCGCGATTCCGGAGCAGCTCCTGGAGTCCGAACTGTTCGGGCACGAGAAGGGCGCTTTCACCGGCGCCAACCTGCGTTATGACGGCTTGTTCAAGGCGGCGGACGGCGGCACGCTGTTCCTGGACGAGATCGGCGACATGCCGCTCATGCTGCAGGTGAAGCTGTTGCGCGTGCTCCAGGACTTTGCCGTCAGGCCGGTGGGATCGGTCAAGACCTTTCCGATCAACGTGCGCCTGATCTGCGCCACGCACCGCGACCTGGATCGCGCGGTCAAGGAAGGACATTTCCGCGAGGACCTGTACTACCGGCTGAAGGTCGTGCCGCTGCCGGTGCCGGGGCTCGCCGAGCGGCGCGAGGACATTCCGCTGCTCGTCGCGCGCTTCCTGAAGGATTTCGCGGCGCAGAACCGCGGCGAGGTCAAGCACTTCGCCCCGGATGCGATGGACCTGCTGGTCGCCGCGCCGTGGCCCGGCAACATCCGGCAGCTCAAGAACGTGGTGGATCTCTGCGCGACGCTCGTGCGGACCCGGACCATCCCGCTCAGCCTGGCACGGAAGGCGTTGCAGGATGAGCCCGGCGAGATGCAGAGCCTGAAGGACGCCAAGCATGCGTTCGAGCGCAACTACCTGCTTACGGTACTGCGCCTCACCAACGGGCACGTGGCGAACGCTGCGAAGATCGCGGGCCGCAACCGCACCGAGTTCTACAAGCTGCTCGGCCAGCACGAGATCGATCCCGCCGGATTCCGGCAGGGACGGGAAGAATCACAATAAGAAGTCAAAACGCGAAGGGGAGAGGTGGAGCATGACGGGCAACAAGATAGTGGTGAAGGTCGATCCCGACCTGAAGGAGCTGATTCCCGGCTTCCTCGCCAACCGCCGCAAGGACATCACGACGCTGCGTGATGCCCTGGCGAAGGGCAATGTCGCGCAGGTGCAGTCGACCGGGCACAGCCTGAAAGGCGTGGGCGGCGGTTACGGTTTTGCCGAGATGTCGGCGATCGGTGCCGAACTCGAGACGGCGGCGAAGGCGGGCAACGTCGGGGTCCTGGCCGGCCTCGTCGACCGCTACGCGGCCTACCTCGATCGGGTCGAAGTCGTATTCGAGTAGGATCTCTCCCCATGGCGGGCGAGGGGCAAAACCAGCGCTGGTTCCTGTACGGCGCGACGCTGGCACTGGCGCTGGGGCTCTCCTTCAGCACGGTGCTGCTGTCGCTCGCCTGGAACAACGCGCTCAAGCGCAACGAGACCGATTTCTCGCTGCAGGCGGCCACGTTCAAGACCGCCGTCACCGGCCGCATCCGCGCGGCGCACAACGCCGTCAATGGTCTTGCGGCATTCCTCATGGCGAAGCCCGACCTGACCGAGGCCGAACTCGGCATCGTCAGCGGTGAAATGCTCGATCAGTACGAATACCTCGCGGCGGTCGTGTATTGCCCCCGCCTCGAGGCGCCGGCAGCCGGCGCCTGCGCGGGGAACTTCCAGCGGACCCGGGCGGGCGCAGCCGGCGGCGACTACAACCTGTTCGGCGACAGCCGCTACGCGAGACTGTTCGATGCGGTGTCCGCAGGCGACGTGGTCGTGGCGGCGACCTTCGCGGAGTTCCAGGGAGCCAGAAATTTCTGGCTGGTGCGACTGATCGAAATGCCCGATGACGCAGGATCCCCGGTGCGCGGTCTGGTCGCGGTGGCCGTGGAAACCGCCACGCTGCTCGGCGCGCCGCCCGGGTCCGTGTCGATCACGCTGTACAACGATTTGTCGGCGGCCGGCGGCCGGCGTCCGCTGTTCGAGTCGCCGGCGTCCGTGACCGGAGGCTGGATCGTGGCCAGCCTGGACGACGAGGATGTCGCGCAGTTCCCCGCGTACTCCATCCGCCTGCGGGTCGCACGCGACGTGACCTGGGGCGAGGTCGATCTGGTCATGGTCGGCGTCGCCCTGCTGGTCGGCCTCGGCGTCACGCTGCTGCTCATTGCCCTGGTGCGTGCCAAGGACGTGCAGGCGCGCGAGTTGCGCGAGCGCAATCTGTTCATCGAGCGCAAGGTCGAGGAACAGACGCACGAACTGGCCATGGCGCGCGACCAGGCGCTCGATGCCTCGCGCGTCAAATCCGAGTTCCTCGCCAGCATGAGCCACGAGATCCGCACGCCGCTGAACGCGATCATCGGCATGTCCGAGCTGCTGTCGGAGACCTCCCTGTCCGGCGAGCAGCGCAAGTACCTGGACGTGTTCCGCAAGGCGGGCGACACGCTGCTCAGCCTGGTCAACGACATCCTCGACCTGTCGAAGATCGAGGCCGGGCAGCTCCGGCTGGAGACCATTGCGTTCGATGTCGTGCAGACGGTCGAAGAATCCATCGAGATCTACGGGCTCAAGGCCGCCGAGAAGAACGTGGAGCTGGTGTGCCGGCTTGCCCCGGGACTGGCGCCCGGACGCAGCGGCGACCCGGCGCGGTTGCGCCAGATCCTGCTGAACCTGATCAGCAACTCGCTGAAGTTCACCGAGCGCGGGGAAGTGGTCGTGCGCGCCGGGCCGGATGCCGAACGCGGCGCGGATTTTCTGCGCTTCGAAGTGAGCGACACGGGGATCGGCATCCCGAAGGAAAAGCTGGAAGCGATCTTCGAGAGCTTCACGCAGGTGGATTCGTCGACCACGCGCAAGTACGGCGGCACGGGCCTCGGTCTCACGATCTGCCGCAGCCTGGCCGCGATGATGGGCGGCGACATTCACGCCGAGAGCGAACTCGGCAAGGGCAGCCGGTTCGTCTTCTCGGTGCGCCTGCCGTCCACCGGTGCCGCCGCCGCGAAGTCCGCGCCGCTCCGCGGTCACCGCGTGCTGGTCGTGGACGACAACACCGCCGCCCGGGAGTCGGTCGCGGAAATCCTGCGGTCCGCCGGCGCGGAGGCTGTCGAGGCGGCGGATGCCGCGCAGGCGCTTTCGGGATCGCTGGGTTCCGGCGCGGCCGGCGTCGAGGCAGTGCTGGTGGACTGTCGCATGCCGGGTATGGACGGCTTCCAGTTCGTCGAGGCGCTGCGCCAGCGCAACACGACCGTGCCCGTCGTCATGATGCTCGCCGCCGCCGATCTCAATCACCATATCGATCGGCTGCGGCACCTGCACGTGGGCGCGTACCTGATCAAGCCGGTAAAACAGGGTGAGCTGCTGCGCCAACTGGGCGAGATCATCTCCGGGCGGGAGAACCGTGCCGCAGCCGCGACGGCAGCGCCCGCGGCACAGGCACCGGAGCGGCCGCTGCGTATCCTGCTGGCGGAGGACAACCCGGACAACCGGATGCTGATCCACGCCTACGTCAAGAACCTTCCCTACGAAGTGGTCGAGGCGGAGAACGGCCAGATCGCCGTCGACCGGTTCAAGGACGGCCGCTATGACCTCGTGTTGATGGACGTGCAGATGCCGGTGATGGACGGCCGGCAGGCGACCCAGGCGATCCGGGCATGGGAGAAGTCATCCGGCGTCGCGCCGACACCGGTGATCGCGCTGACGGCGCACGCGGTCAAGGAGGAGATCGACCGCTGTCTCGAGGCGGGCTGCAACGCCCACCTCAGCAAGCCGGTCAAGAAGGGCACGCTGCTCGACGCCATCCGCGGATTCGCGGCAGCGCCGCGCGCGGGTTGAGTCCCGTCAGCGGATCAGGGACTGCAGGGGTTTGAACTGCTCGTGGCGGGAGTCGCGCAGCCACTCGAACAGCACTGACTCGGCGTCGCAGATGGTGACGCCGGCCTGCCGGATTCGCGCCAGCGCGGTCTCGTAGCTTTCCCGGTGCCTCGAACAGACGGCATCGGCCACCACGAAGGACTCGTAACCGGCGGCTTCCAGTTCGAGGGCGGTCTGCAGGATGCAGATGTGCGCTTCCATGCCGGTCAGGATGACCTGGCGCCGGCCCGTCGCCTTCAGGTCCTTCGGAAATTCCGGGTCACCCGCGAGCGAGAACGCGGTTTTGGCATAGCGCTTTGACCCTTCCGGAAGGAGCCTGACGATATCCGGCTCCAGCGGCCCGAGGCCCTGCGGGTTCTGCTCGCTGGCGAACACGGGGATGCGCAGCCGCTGCGCGGCCTGGAGCAGGAGGGTGACGTTGCGCTGCAGTCGCGCCAGCACCTTCGCCGGCATCGCCGCGGTCAGGCGTGACTGGATATCGACCACGACGAGGACGGAGTTTCCCGCCTCGCACAATGCGGCGCCCCGGTTCTCGCGCATGTTTCGTGCTGTCAGCGCAGCCACTGGTTGATCAGGGACAGGTCCTGATCGGAAAGCGTGCCGGCTGCCTGTTTCAGCCGGATGGTATTCAGGATGTAGTCGTACTTCGAGCGCGCGAAATCGCGGCGCGCCTGCGAGGTCAGCCGTTCCGCTGCGACCACGTCGACCGCCGTGCGCGTGCCGACCTCGAAGCCGGCGTTGGTGGCTTCCAGCGCAGTCTCGCTGGAGACCAGTGCCTGCTTGAACGCCTGCACCTGGCTGATGCCCGAAATCACGTTCAGGTAGGAGGCGCGGGCCTGGCGCTGCGTCTGCCGCCGCGCGAGTTCCAGCGACTCCAGCGAGGCGTCCAGTCGCTGCCGCGCTTCGCGCGTGCGCGAGGTGACGCCGCCGCCCTGGAAGATCGGCACATTGAGCTCCACGCCGACCGCAGTGGCGTGCACCTTCGAATCGCTGAACCGGCCGCCGCTCTTGTCGTAGCCGTGCCGCGCCACGAGGTCGAGGGTCGGCAGGTGGCCGGAGAACTGCACCCGGATCTCCTCGCGCTGCGACTCGACGGCGTACAGCGCCGCCTGTACCTGCGCGTTCTGCTCGAGCGCGGTGTTCGTCCACTGATCGATGTCCTGCGGATCGGGACCGACCAGCGGCATGTCCTCGCCGAGGATCGCCAGATTCTCGAAATACTGTCCGGTGATCTGCCGCAGGATTTCCTGCTGCACCGACAGATCGTTCTCCGCGGCGATCTCCTGCGCCACGGCGCGGTCGTAGCCGGCCTGCGCTTCCTGCACGTCCGTGATCGCTGTGAGGCCGACGTCGAAACGCTGCTTGGCCTGTTCCAGCTGGCGACTCAGCGACTTCTTCTCGGCCTGCGCGAACTGCAGGTTGTCGCCCGCGCCGAGCACGAGGAAGTAGGCCAGCGAGGTCCGCAGGATCAGGTCCTGCTGCGCCGCAGTGAGTTCCGCGTCCGCCTGGCGGATCTGGCTGTTCGCCTGCCGCAGGCGCATCCAGCGGTCGGTCCGAAACAGCGGCTGGGACAGATTCACGGAGTACCCGTGGCTGTTGAAATCCAGTTCGCCGCTGCCGCCGAAACCGGCGCTGATGTCCTGGCTGTTGTCGTAGGTGCTGCCGGACAGGTTGACCGAGGGCAGCAGGTCCGCGATGGCCTGCGGCCGCAGTTCGAGGATGGCACGCTTGTTGGCGGCCACCCGGCGGAACTCGGGATCGGCTTCGGCCGCCACCCCGTAGACGTCCATGATGTCCGCGGCGCGCGCGGGTGCGTGGATCAGGGCCGTGGCGCAGGCCAGCGCGGTGTGCAAGGCAAATATGGTGTGTCTTTTCATGCGGGTGCTGTTTCTCCGGGTAAATCGGCTTCTGCTGTCAGTACTGCGGCATGTCAGGGTCAACGGTTCTGGCCCATGCGTCAAGCCCGCCTTCCAGGTTCAGGATGCCATCCAGGCCGCGGCTCGACAGGTACTCGGCGACCTGGCGGCTGCGCATGCCGTGGTGGCAGATGATGACGGTGTCCCGTCCCGGGACAATCTCGCCGAGCCGTGAGGCCAGGGCGGTCATGGGGATGTTCTCGGAGCCCTCGATGCGGCAGATGTCGTATTCCCACGGTTCGCGGATGTCCACCAGGCGGGGAGCCGTCCGGGCGTCGTCGAGCCGTGCCTTGAGCTGTTCGGGGTCGATGCTTTGCATTAAGTCTTGGATGCCGGGAAGGGGCTCCGTGGATGCAGCTTCATGAAAATATAGTGCCGCCTAGAACCGGAATTTCGGGGGCTCGGCGACGTTCCGCAGTGGGGGCAGGTCGGTCTCGAACAGGCTCTCCCTGGACCACTGGTCTTCGCCGATGCGCGTGACGAGCAGGGCCTCCATGACCGGGGAGCGGCCGACGACAATGAACAGCCGCCCGCCGGGCCGGAGTTCCTGGGCGAAGGCGCGCACGTGCGCTTCGGCGGGAACCGAGCCGGTTACGGCGATCGCGTCGTAGGGTGCTTGCCCGTGCCAGCCGCGCGCCGCGTCGCCGGTGGCGAGGCGGACATTGTGCAGTCCGCAGCGATCCAGTTTCGGGCCCGCCGCGCGGGTGAATTCAGCGTGGATGTCCACGCTGTGCACTTCGCCCGCCGCCGCGGCCAGCAGCGCCGTGACGAATCCGCAACCGGTGCCGACCTCGAGAACCTTGTCGTGTGCACTGAGGGCCAGACTCTGGATCAGGCGGCCCTCCACCTTGGGCGCCATCGTCGTCTCATCGAACGGCAGGGGTACGTTCACGTCGGCGAGCGCCAGCTGTCTGAACTCCGCGGGGACGAAATCCTCGCGGTGAATGCGATCGAACAGGTCCAGCGTGCGCTGATCCAGCACGTCCCACGGCCGGATCTGCTGCTCGATCATGTTCTGGCGGGCCAGGTTGAAATCCACGGATTGCTGTCTCGACGCGGGCGCGATGGCGGTAACGGCGTGTTATTATACTCAAACAAAGTGCAGCTAGGGGCGCCCGCAGGCGGGCTGAGAGTAACCCTTTGAACCTGATCCGGTTAACACCGGCGTAGGGAAGCAGGCACCGACGTCCCGTCCATCCCGCGGGCGCTCAACCGGCTGCAGGAGATCGCCCATGAGCGCAGTCGCGGACAAATTCAGCAGCAGCAGCGCGGCGGTTGACCCCGGCGCCCGCCAGCCGTTTCCCAACTCACGCAAGATCCACGTGCACGGACGCCAGCCAGGCGTCGCCGTGCCGATGCGCGAGGTGGCCCTGGCCGATACGCCGGCGTCCTTCGGCAGCGAAGCCAACCCGCCGGTGACGGTCTACGACACCTCGGGGCCGTACACCGATCCGCAGGTGGCCATCGACATCCGGTCGGGACTGCCGCGCCCGCGCGAAGGCTGGATCGCGGATCGCGGCGACACGCTGCCGCTGGCCGGACCCAGTTCCGCCTTCGGCCGGCTGCGCATGGAGGATTCCGCCACGGCCGATCTGCGGTTCCGCTCCGCGCCGCGTCCGCGCCGCGCTGCACCCGGGCGGGCCGTCACGCAGATGCACTATGCCCGGCGCGGCATCGTGACGCCGGAGATGGAATTCGTCGCGATACGGGAGAACGTGCGCCTGGGTGAGTGCCGCGACGCGGCGCTGCGCCGCCGCCACCCGGGCACGGGCTTCGGCGCGAACCTGCCGGACGAGATCACCCCGGAATTCGTGCGCGACGAAGTTGCTCGCGGCCGCGCGATCATCCCGGCCAACATCAACCATCCCGAGATCGAGCCGATGATCATCGGCCGCAACTTCCTCGTGAAGATCAATGCCAACATCGGCAACTCGGCGGTCAGTTCGTCCATCGCCGAAGAAGTCGAGAAGATGACCTGGGCAATCCGCTGGGGCGCGGACACGGTGATGGACCTTTCGACCGGCAGGCACATCCACGAAACGCGCGAATGGATCGTCCGCAACTCGCCGGTGCCGATCGGCACAGTGCCGATCTACCAGGCGCTGGAGAAGGTGCACGGCAAGGCCGAGGAGCTCACCTGGGACCTGTTCCGCGACACGCTCGTGGAACAGGCGGAGCAGGGCGTCGACTATTTCACGATCCACGCCGGTGTCCGCCTGCCGTTCATCCCGCTGACGGCCAGGCGCGTCACCGGCATCGTCTCGCGCGGCGGCTCCATCCTCGCCAAGTGGTGCCTCGCGCACCATCGCGAGAACTTCCTGTACACGCACTTCGAGGAAATCTGCGAGATCATGCGCGCCTACGACGTATCGTTCTCGCTGGGCGACGGCCTGCGTCCGGGTTCGATCGCGGACGCCAACGACGAGGCCCAGTTCGCCGAGCTGCGAACGCTGGGCGAACTGACGAAGATCGCCTGGAAGCACGACGTGCAGGTCATGATCGAAGGTCCGGGGCACGTGCCGATGCAGTTGATCAAGGAGAACATGGATCGCGAACTCGCCGAATGCAGCGAGGCGCCGTTCTACACGCTGGGGCCGCTGACCACCGACATCGCGCCCGGCTACGACCACATCACCTCCGCCATCGGCGCCGCGATGATCGGCTGGTACGGCACGGCGATGCTCTGCTACGTCACGCCCAAGGAGCATCTCGGACTGCCGGACAAGAATGACGTCAAGGACGGCATCATCACCTACAAGATCGCAGCGCACGCGGCGGATCTCGCCAAGGGTCACCCGGCCGCGCAGTTGCGCGACAACGCGCTGTCCAAGGCGCGGTTCGAATTCCGCTGGCAGGACCAGTTCAACCTCGGGCTGGATCCGGACCGGGCGCGCGAGTTCCATGACGAGACGCTGCCGAAGGACGCGCACAAGCTGGCGCACTTCTGCTCCATGTGCGGGCCGAATTTCTGCTCGATGAAGATCACGCAGGACGTGCGCGAGTACGCCGCCGAACACGGCATCGCCGGCATGGACGAGGCGCTGGACGAGGGATTGCGCGAGAAGGCCCGCGAATTCCGCGATCAGGGATCACGGATCTACCGGAAGGTCTGAGCACGCGCGGCGGGCGCGGCACGCAAATGGCCACGCTCGACAGGTGCATCGAACTGGCGCCCGACCCGGAGGCGGCGGCGCATCGCCTGGCGGAACTGCGGGCCGAACCGGACCTGCGGCGGCGGGTCGACGAACTGGACGGCGATCGCCTGCGGGGGCTGGTCGCCGTGGTCAGCCTCTCGCGATTCCTGTATCACTTCCTGCTCCGCCATCCCGAGGTCATCGCCGAGACCGGGCTGCCGCCGGCGGCCGGGGACGACTTCGCGGGTTGTGCCGACGCGGCTGCGCTGCGTCTCGCGAAGTACCGCGCGCTCTACCGGATCGCGGGCATGGATCTTCGCGGGGAGGGCGACTACCGCCCGGTCCTGGCGGCGCTGACCGCGCTCGCGGAATCCGTGCTGCGGCGCGCGCTGCAGCTCGCCGACGGGAACGGTCTGATGCAGGGGCAGCTGTGCGTGATCGCGCTCGGCAAGCTCGGCGCCGTCGAGATCAACTTCAGTTCCGACGTGGACCTGCTGTTCGTCTGCAACGGTCACGCGGCGGCGGGCCTGGACATCGACGCCTACCAGAAGGAGCTGATGGACGGATTGCGGGGATTCACGCGCCTGCTCGAGCAGCGGACCGAGGACGGCTTCCTGTACCGCGTGGATCTCAATCTCCGGCCCTGGGGCAGAAGCGGTCCGCTGTTCATGGCCATCGACGACATGGAGCATTACTACGAGGCGAGTTCGGATGCCTGGGAGCGATTCGCCTGGCTCCGCGCGCGGCCAATCGCCGGCGCCATCGCTCTCGGCGAGGATCTGCGGGAGCGCCTCGTTCCCTTCATGTACCGCCGGTCCCTCTCCACCGATGACCTGGGAAAGATCATCGACATGAAGCACGAGCTGTCGCGGATCCGGCAGCGCCGCGGTTCGTGGAACGTGAAGGTCGGCGACGGCGGGATCCGCGACATTGAATTCTTCATCCAGACGCTCCAGTTGGTGAACGCCGCGCAGCGGCCCGCGCTGCAGGGTACGAACACGCTCGCCACCCTGCACGGCCTCGTGGCCTGCGGACTCGTGCCTGCTGCCGATGCGGTGGCCGCCGAACGCAGCTACCTGTTCCTGCGACGGCTCGAGAACCGGTTGCAGATGCTGGACGAGCAGCAGACCCACGAGCTCCCGGAAGATCCGGTGGTGCGACTGATGCTGGCGCGTTCGTTCGACATCGCCGGCGGTGATCCGGGCGAAGTGCGGGACCGGTTCGAGGCGGAACTGCTCGCGCACCGCGCGATTGCCCGCGGCTGTTTCGACCGCATCCTGCCGGCGGACGCCGGATGAGCGGGGAAGCGCTGCAATCTGCGCTGGACTCCGCTTGGCACCGGGAATCCGCGGCCGGGAGCCTCGAGCGCTGGCAGCAGGTCTGCGACAGCGAAGGCTGGGGCGCGATTCCGCGCAACCGCGACATACTGGTGCGCGTGTTCGGCGCCAGCTGGTACTTCACGCGATTCGTCTTCTACCGCGGACCGGCGGCCGCACGGCTGATTGACGAAGCTGTCGACAGCGCGCCGCAGGAACATCCGCAGCCGCCGGACCCTGCCGCTGCCGGCATCGAGGAGCGCGTCGAGGAACTGCGGATATTCAAGAACGAGGCCATGCTGCGCCTGCTGGTTGCCTGGCTGGACGGACGGCTCGGCCAAGCGCAGGCGGAAGCGGCGCTCACGCGCCTCGCCGAATCCGTGCTGCGGAACATGCTCGACCTCTTCGTCCTCGCCGGCGGGGCCGGGGACCTGCACGCGGCGGTGCTCGGCATGGGGCGGCTGGCGGGTGGCGAGATGAACTTCGGCTCCGACCTCGATTTGATATTCCTGCACGACAGTCCGGCCGGCGCACAGGCGGGAGAAATGTCGAAGCGCGTGCGCGCGCTGCTCCGGCACATCGCCGCCGCGAGTCCCGCCGGCAGCCTGTACGAGGTCGACATGCGGCTGCGGCCGCACGGTACCAGCGGCGCACTGATCACCACGTCCGATTCGTTCAAGGCCTACCACGCCGGCACGCGGGACGTCTGGGAGCGGCAGATGATGACGCGCTGCCGGCCGGTCTGGGACCCGGAACGCGTCGGCGCACAGGCGATGCAGTCGGTGTTGCCGCACGTCTACGGACGCCGTCCCGCGGCCGAGTTGCGCGCCGAAATCCGGGCGATGCGGCTGCGCGTCGAGCGCGAGCTCGGTCGGCCGCAGGGAAAGATCGACGTCAAGCGCGGTCGCGGCGGCATCATGGACGTCGATTTCATCAGCCATTACCTGCAGCTTCTCGGCGGCGTCGAAGATCCGGGTTTCCGGAACTGCAGCACGCGCGAGGTGCTGAACCGCGCGGCTGCCGCGGGCACGCTTCCACCGGAAGCGGCGGCGCGCCTGGTCGATGGCTACGACTGGCTCAAGCGCGTGGAGGCGTGCCTGCGACTGTTCGACATGCGCAGCATCAGCGCCTTCAGCGACCAGCCCGGCGCGATCGTTCCGCTCGCCCGCGGCATGGGATTTGCCGACGACACGCAACGCTTTCTCGACGAGTATCGCCAGCGGACCGCGGCGTTGCGCGTGCGATTTGACGAGGTACTCGGCGCCTGACGGCGGCGACTGCCGTACAATGACGGCGCCCGATCACCGGCGTTCCCGCATGGCAAGACTTGATTCCAGGAAGGCGGTCGTGACCGGCGCCAGCAGCGGCATCGGCCGCGCCGTGGCGCTGGCCTTCGCGCGCGAAGGCGCGGACGTGATCCTCAGTTTCCGCGGCGCCCGGGATCGCGCCGAAGCGGTGGTCGCCGAGATCCATGCGCTCGGGCGCAAGGCGCACGCGCTGCAGGCGGACCTGTCGGAGCCGGGCACCGCGGACCGGCTGGTGGCCGCGGCGTTGCAGTTGTTCCCGGAGATCGACGTGTGGGTGAACAACGCCGGTGCCGACATTCTTACCGGCGCGGCGGCGGAACTTGCCGACGGCGAGAAGCTGGATCGCCTGCTGGCGGTCGATCTCGAGGGCACCATCCGCTGCTGCTGGGGCATCGTGCCGGCGATGCGCGCGCGCGGCCGCGGAGCGATCATCAATGTCTCCTGGGACCTCGCGGTGCATGGTTTCCCGGGACGCAACCCGCAGATGTTCGCCGCGGTCAAGGCGGGCGTGCTGGGATTCAGCAGGTCGCTGGCTCGCGACTGCGCGCCCGCGGTCCGCGTGAACGTACTGGCACCCGGCTGGATCCGCACGGCGTTCGCGGACCGCGTGATGGATCCTGCGTACCTGGAGGCGCGGTTGAACGAGATTCCACTGCGCCGCATGGGCGAGCCGGCGGACGTGGCGCATGCGGCGGTCTTCCTGGCCTCCGACGAGGCTGCGTACATCACGGGCCAGGTGCTGAACGTGAACGGCGGACTGGTCTGAACTAGTCCCGGATCAGATCCAGCGTCGCACCTTTCCGCAGTAATCCGTGAACTGATCGCCGAAGCATTCCGCCATCGCCGCTTCCTCGTGCCGGATGAACCCGTTCCGGATGAGCAGGAAGAACGCCGGGATCACGACCAGCGGCGTGAGCGACGCCAGCGCGATCCCGGTGCCGGCGAGCACCAGCAGCATGCCGAGATACATCGGGTTGCGTGTCCAGCGGTACGGACCGGTGGTCACCAGCGTCGTGGCTTCCTCGAACGGCCGCACGGGCGTGCCGGCACGGCGGAACGTTCCGGCGCCGGCCGCCGACAGCGCCACGCCCCCGATCATCACGATCCCGCCGAGCCAGCGGAGCAGTGGTGCTTCCAGCCGGGCCAGGGGCAGCGTGTGGTGCAGGGCCAGCATGCCGAACAGCGCCGCGAGCAGATAGATCGGCGGAACGATGCGCCGGTGCAGCGGCAGCGTACTGACCGGCGACGGCATCAGTAGTGAATGAGCGAGTGCACGCGCCTGCCCGCCAGCCGGTCGCGGCCCTTCAGTCCGTCGAGCTCCACGACAAAGGCGCAGCCCTCGATACTCGCGCCGAGTTGCTCGATGAGGCGACAGCTCGCTGCGGCCGTGCCGCCGGTCGCGATCAGATCGTCCACGAGCAGTACGCGGTCGCCGGCACCGAGCGCGTCCACGTGCATCTCCAGCGTCGCGGAGCCGTACTCGAGATCGTAGCTGATGCGCCGCACGTCGTAAGGCAACTTGCCCGGCTTGCGCAACGGGACAAAACCGATGCCGAGCTCCCACGCAGCCAGGCTGCCGAAGATGAAACCGCGCGCTTCCATTCCGGCGACGGCGGTGAGCGCCGCGCCGCGGAACGGCTGCACCAGTGCCTGCACGGCGAGGCGCAGCGCGGGTGGATCCTTGACGAGCGGCGTGATGTCCTTGAACTGGATTCCCGGCTTCGGAAAATCCGGGATGTTGCGTATGCAGGCCTTCAGTCGATCCACATCGGGTCTCCGGCAGTCGTCTTCGCGCCATGATAGCCCGTGACGGGACGCCGGGGGAGAAACCGTCTGCTATGCTGAACCACAGGACGCAACCGTGCACCGCCACTGCGCATCGCTGCTGACTTCGATGGTTCTGCTCTGCAGTGGCGGCGCCTCTGCGCAGGACGCGGATCGGCGCCTTGACGGCATGCTTGACGAGATCGACCGGACCCTGCAGCAGACCGCCGGGCACACCGGCGTCGCACGGCTCAGCGCGCCGGTGCGCCGGGCACTGGAGCGCGTGCCGCGGCATGAGTTCGTCCCCGCCGGCCTGCGCGAGCACGCGTATCTCAATCGTCCGCTGCCGATCGGCAATGACCAGACCATCTCCCAGCCCTACATCGTCGCCCTGATGACCGAGCTGGCCGGCGTCGGGCCCGGATCGAAGGTGCTCGAGGTGGGTACCGGGTCCGGTTACCAGGCCGCGGTGCTCGCCGAACTGGCGGGACAGGTATACACGATCGAGATCATCGAGGAACTGGGACGGCGCGCGGAGGAAGTGCTGCAGCGGCTCGGCTATCGCAACGTCGCTGTGCGCATCGGCGACGGATTTCACGGCTGGCCGGAGCAGGCGCCGTTCGACGCCATTCTGGTGACCGCGGCGCCGGAATCGGTGCCGCAGCCGCTTGTCGATCAACTGAAGCCCGGGGGCCGGCTGGTCATTCCGGTCGGCCGGCAGGGCGAGACGCAGTCGCTGCAGGTGGTGACGAAGGACGCCGATGGAAAGATCGCCGTACGCGATGTGCTGCCGGTGGGTTTCGTGCCGCTGACCGGCGACGGCGCGGAGAACGTTGCGCCGCGGTGAACGCGGAGACGTTACTCTCTCAGCTGCCGCCGATGAGGCGCGACATGCCGCGGATCCAGCCGGAGCCTTCGCCGTCCTCCGCGGCCGCGAGCTGCTGCAGACGGAAGTAGTCGGTCTTGCCGGTCGCCAGCAGCGGCAGCTCTTCCGACATGACGATCCGCTTCGGGATGTACAGTTCGCCGTAACCGCGGGCGTGCGCCTGCTCCTGGATCTCCTTCCGCGACGCGTCCGGGTTGTCCGTGACCAGCACGATCTTCTCGCCCTTGCGTTCGTCGGGGAGGCTGAGCGCGGCGTGCGCATGGTCCGGCCAGGTGAGCAGCGCCAGTTCCTCGACGGCCGTCAGCGAGACCATCTCGCCGCCGATCTTGGCGAAACGCTTGGCGCGGCCGAGGATCCTGACGTAACCGTCCTCGTCCAGGGCCGCGATGTCGCCGGTGTCGTACCAGCCCGCACCGCGGTCGGTGGCGGGCGGCTGGATGCCGGTGCCGCCGTGCATCAGGTAGCCTTGCATGATGTTGGGTCCGCGAACGATGAGGCGTCCACCCTCGGTCATGCCCGGCACCGGCTCCAGGTAGCACTCCATGTCCGGCATCAGCTGGCCCACGCTTCCCAGCTGCTGGGCGATCGGCGTATTGCAGGCGATCACGGGGCTGGCTTCGGTCACGCCGTAGCCCTGCAGGATGCGGATGCCGAAGCGCTCCATCCAGTCGCGCTGCGTCTCGTCGCGCAGCTTCTCTGCGCCGGCCACGACGTAGCGCAGCGAGTTGAAGTCGTAGGGATGGGCGTGGCGCGCGTAGCCCTTGAAGAAGGTGCTGGTGCCGAACAGGATCGTCGCGCCGGTCTCGTACACGAGTTCCGGGATGATGCGGTAGTGCAGCGGAGTCGGGTAGAGAAATATCCGGCTGCCGCCGAGCAAAGGCATGACCAGGCCGCCGTTCAGGCCGAAGGAATGGAACAGCGGCAGGCAGCTGAACATCAGGTCCGACGATCGGAAGTCGATGAGGCAGCGCACCTGCGCGTAGTTGGACAGCAGGTTGGCGTGCGAGAGCACGACGCCCTTCGGGATTCCCTCGGATCCGGAGGTGAAGAGAATCACGGCGGGCGAGTCAGGGCCGGCCGCGGCGGCCGCGTTGCGATGGTGCGCTTCCGGTAAGCGCGCGCGCAGCCAGCCGAGCAGTTTCGCCAGCATGGACACGCGCCCGCGCAGGTCCTCCAGGTACACGATCCGCTGCCGCTTCGAGAGTTCGGCCACGGTCTCCCCGAGGCCGGCCGTTTCCACGAACTTGCGCGACGTGTAGAGCAGGCCGATGCGGCCGGTTTCGCAGGCGCGCAGAATGCCCTGCGCACCGGCGGTGAAGTTCAGCATGGCGGGCACGCGGCCCGCGAACTGCAGGGCGAGCATCAGGATCGGCGTCGCCGTCGTGTTCGGGAGCAGGATGCCGACGTGGTCCCCCGGCGCGGACTCGCGCTCGACGAGGCGCGCCAGAATGAATGTCCGCATGAATACCTGCCGGTAGCTCTGCGGCTCGCGGTTGATGTCTTCCAGGATCGGCCGGTCCGGGCCGTGGCGTCGCGCGGCATCGAGCAGCGCCTCGAACAGCGTCCTCCGGTAGTCGTACGTGACGTAGAACATGCGTTGCAGCAGGCGCTGCATCTCGCGACCGGCGGCCTTGCGGCGCATGTGGCCGTGCAGCGCCGGATCCAGATCGAATTTGCGCGGTGGCAGCACGCGCAGGCGGATCTTCGGGAACCAGGTCGTGCGCGCGCGGCCTCCGAGGTATGCGAACGGCGTGTACTGCGCGCCGTCGATGGCGATCGGCAGGATGGTGGCGTCGGCCTTGTCGGCGACGAGGCCCGGACCCTCGTACACCTTCATGGGGATGCCGGTAACCGTGATGCGGCCCTCGGGGAAGATGACCGCCTTCCGGTTCTGCTGAATGAACCGGATCATGGATTTGATGGACAGCGGACTGGTCGGGTCCAGCCGGAACAGGTTGACCAGTTTCAGGAACGGGCGGAACAGCGGGCGCGTGGCGACCTGCGTATTGATCGCGAAGGTCGGCGTTTCCGGGAGCCAGGCGTAGAGCAGCACGCCGTCGAGCAGGGAGGTGTGGTTCGCGATGATGAGACAGCGCGGACCGGTCTGCGCGTAGTGCTCCAGCCCCTGCACCTCGACGCGGTAGAGCAGGCGCAGAACGGCGCGCAGCAGCAGCTTGAGCAGGCGGGTCATGGATTCAACGGGACCTTGTTTCGACCCCCGTTGCGGAAGGCATCCAACTATAGCATCCCCGCGCGGCGGCGAGGGCGATCAGGCGCCGGCGGCGTCCGTTCCCGGCGGCTTGATAATCAGGCTCTGGCCGGGCTGCAGCACGCTGCCCTTGCGGAGCTGGTTCCACTCCTGGAGCTGCGCCACGGACACGTTGAAGCGCCGGGAGATGATCCACAGGGAATCGCCCTTGCGCACCGTGTAGTTCGCCGGCGCGGCAGCGGCCAGCGCGACGTTGACCGCGCGGCCGGTGTCCGTGTCCGTCGCGGGCTCCGCGACGTTGAGCCGCTGTCCGGGGCGCAGCGTCGATCGCGGCGCGAGACCGTTCCAGCTGCACAACTGGTCGACGCTGATGCCGTAGCGGCGGCTGATGTCCCAGAGCGTGTCGCCGCGGCTCACCGTGTGCACGCGCCCATCTCCGGCGGGCCGCGTCGAGCCGCCGCGCAGACGGCGGGCGTCCGCGCTCAGCGTGTAGTGTTCGGGCGCGTGTTTCGCGCCGGGGATCAGCAGCGAGTCGCCCACGTGAATGGTATTGCCGCGCAGGCCGTTCGCCTCGCGCAGCGCCTGCACGCTGATGCGGTGTCGATCGGCGATCTGGCTCAGCGTCTCGCCGTTCGCGATGGTGTGGCGCGTCCAGGTGATCCGCTGATCCGCCGGCAGCTCGCGCAGGTTCGCCACGAAGTTCTCGACGCGGTTCACGGGGATGAGCAGGTAGTGGGGACCGTCCGGATCGGTCGCCCACTGGTTGAAGCCGGGATTGAGCGTGTAGAACTCGTCCATGGTCATCCCCGCGAGCGCGGCGGCCGTGGCGAGATCGATCTGGCCGTCGATGTCCACGCGTTCGAAGTAGGGCGTATTCGGGACCGGCTGCCAGCGCATGCCGTGCCGATCCGCGTTGCCGAGCAGTTCGGCGACCGCGAGCAGGCTCGGCACGTAGCCGCGCGTCTCCCGCGGCAGCAGCGGGGCCAGCGACCAGAAGTCGATGTCCTTGCCCGCCTTGCGGTTCCGCTCGATGGCCCGCGCGACGTTGCGCTCACCGGAGTTGTAGGCCGCCAGCGCGAGCAGCCAGTCGCCGAACTCATCGTGCAGTGCCTGCAGGTAGTCCAGCGCGGCGCCGGTCGCGGCGACGATGTCGCGGCGGCCGTCGTACCACCAGTTCTGTTTCAGGCCGTAGCGGCGGCCCGTGCTCGGGATGAACTGCCAGATACCGAGCGCACGGCTGCGGGAGTGCGCGAACGGGTGGTAGGCGCTTTCCACGATCGGCAGCAGCGCCAGATCCAGCGGCATCCCGCGGCGTTCGAGTTCGGAGACCACATAGTAAAGGTAGGGACGGGCGCGTTCGGAGACACGATCGAGGTATTCCTGGTTGCGCTTGTACCAGGCCAGCTTGTCCTGGACGCCGCGAATTTCCGCGTGGCGCTCGAAGGCCAGTTCTGAGCGGATGTGCTGCCAGGCATCGTCGAAGCCGGCGGCATGCACCGACGCGCCGGCGTTCGGGACGGCGGCCGCGCTGCCGTCCTCCTCCCCCGTTCCCGCACCCCCTGTCTGCTCATCCGCTACCGCGCTTTCGGGAACCGCCGGTCCGGCGGTGCCGCGTGGAGGCTGGGTGGAGCAGGCTGCGAGGAACAGTGCGACTGTAATTATTATGAGACGCACGCGCCGAATCCTAGGCAACCGGTCCGCGGGCGTCAAGCAATTTGCCGGAAAATCATGCAATAAGCGCCGACTGATCAGGCTTGACCTGAGGGCAGGGCCGCGGCGGGGGTCAGAACCCGTCCTTCCAGCGGCGGATGGCGCCCAGCACCGCGGCCTCGTCGCCGAGCGGACCGCCCGCGAATTGCTCCGCCGCTTTGCGGACGGCGGGTTCGCGGACGCGCAGGAACGGGTTCGTGCGGTGCTCGAGTTCCAGCGGCCCGGGCACCGTCGGCAGGCCGCGGGCACGCAGCGCCCGGCTGGCCTCGATGCGGGACCGGATGTCGGCGTTGCCGGGTTCGACCGCGGCCGCGAAGCGGAGGTTGGACTCCGTGTATTCGTGTCCGCAGTAGACCTGCGTCTGCGGCGGCAACGCCGCCAGTTTCGCGAGCGAGGCCTGCATCTGCGCCGCAGTGCCCTCGAACAGCCGGCCGCAGCCGGAAGTGAACAGCGTGTCGCCGACGAAGGCCATGCCGTGTCCCACACAGGCGATGTGCCCGGCCGTGTGGCCCGGAATGTCGAGGACGCGGAAGGAAGCACCGAGGTCGTCGATCTCGACGGCATCGCCCTCGCGCAGCGGGTGGGTGCGCCCGGGGATGTTTTCGCGTGCCGGGCCGAACACCGGCACGCGGTACCGTTCGAGCAGCCCGGTGATCCCTCCGACGTGGTCGCCGTGATGATGCGTGGCGATGATCGCGGCCGGCCGCAGGCGCAGTTCGTCGAGTGCCGCCAGGACGGGCGCCGCGTCGCCGGGATCGACGATTGCGCAGCGCGCGCCGTCGCTCACGATCAACCAGATGTAGTTGTCCCGGAATGCGGGGACTGGCCTTACCGTGAGCATCGCATTATGCTCGCAGCCGATCCCCCACCCGTCAATTTGCGCGCGCAGGATTCGCACTGAACCGTGTCCGCCAGCACCGATCCCTCCGCCGCCGTCCCGTCGCCGGTGCGCCCGTTCGACGCCTGGTGGTCCCATCCGCCCGGCAGCGAGCTGCAGAAGATGGAGCAGGCGGCACTGGCCCGCATGCTTCCGGACCTGTTCGGTTACCACATCGCGCAGGTGGGCCGCGCCGGCGGCGCGGATCTGATCGAATCGAGCCGCATCGCGCACCGGATCGTCGTCGATATCGATCCCGCCGTGTCGGCGAGCGGCTCGCTGGCGTGTTCCGCGGAATCCCTGCCGCTGGCGCCGGACAGCATTGATGTGATCGTGTTGCCGCATGTTCTCGAGTTTTCCGCGAACCCGCACCGCGTGCTGCGCGAAATGGAGCGGGTGCTGATCGGTGAAGGTCATCTTGTGCTGACGGGGTTCAACCCGTGGAGTTTCTGGGGCCTGTGGCGGCTGTTCCTGTGGTGGCGCGACCGGGTGCCGTGGAGCGGTCACTTCTACGGGCTGTCCCGCATCCGCGACTGGCTGACGCTGCTCGAACTCGAACTGATCACGGTGAGGCGACTGTTCTACCGGCCGCCGCTCCGCAGCCCGCGCGCGCTGGAGCGGCTGGCGGCGCTCGAGCCGCTCGGCCGTCATGCTTGGCCGTTCCTGGGCGGAGCCTACGTGCTGGTTGCCAAGAAGCGTGTCATCCCGCTCACCTCCAGCCGCGTGCGCTGGCGCGCGCAACGCAGCATGATCGCCTCGGGCCTGGCCGAGCCCACCACGCGGAACCTGCCGTGCGATCGCTGAAAGACGTGGAGTTGTGCGCGGACGGCGCCTGCCGCGGTAACCCGGGACCGGGCGGCTGGGGTGTCGTGCTGCAGCACGGCGACGTGGAGAAGGAACTGTCGGGCGCGGAGCCGGACACGACCAACAACCGCATGGAACTCACCGCCGCGCTCCGCGGCCTCGAGGCGCTGCGCGAACCCTGCCGCGTGCGTGTGATCACGGACTCGGAATATGTCAGCAAGGGCATGACGACCTGGCTGGACGGGTGGAAGCGGCGCGGCTGGAAGACCGCGGACAGGAAGCCGGTCAAGAACGAGGATCTCTGGCGGGCGCTGGACGCAGCGAGCGGCAGTCACGAAGTGACCTGGGAATGGGTGCGCGGCCACACCGGCCACCCCGGCAACGAGCGCGCCGATGCCCTCGCCAACGAGGCGATCGATCGCCTGCTCGGGAAATGACCGCCGTGAACGCACCACGCCAGATCGTGCTGGATACCGAGACGACGGGTCTCGAAGTCGAGAACCACCGGATCATCGAGATCGGCTGCATCGAGATCCGCAATCGCCGTCGTACGGATCGGCACTTTCATCACTACGTGAACCCGGAGCAGGACATCGACGAGGGTGCCTACCAGGTGCATGGCATCAGCCGCGCCGAGCTGGCGGGCAAGCCGCTGTTCCGCGACATCGCGCGTGATCTCATCGATTTCCTCAACGGCAGCGAGGTCATCATCCACAACGCGGCCTTCGACGAGGGATTCATCGACAAGGAGCTGGCGCGCCTGGGCCCCGACTGGGGACGGCTGCGGGATCACTGCACCATCACCGACAGTCTTGCCCTGGCCCGCGAACTGCACCCGGGACAGAAGAACGGTCTCGACGCCCTGTGTACCCGCTACGGCGTCGACAACTCGACCCGCGATCTGCACGGCGCACTGCTGGACGCGCGCATCCTGGCCGACGTGTACCTGGCAATGACCGGAGGGCAGGCGGCGCTGCTGCTGGAGGAGGAGTCGGCGGCGGTGACCGGCGCCGGCGCGGCGAAGGCGCACCGGCTGTTGCCGGAGCGGCGCGAACGGTTACCCACCATCGCGCCGACCGCCGCGGAACTCGCCGCGCACCACGAACGCCTCGACGCGCTCGATGCCTCGAGCGGCGGCCGCTGCGTGTGGCGCAAGCTGGAGCGGGACGGGTCCTGAGTCCCGCCGCGGTTCAGGCGGTATTGCCGGCCGCGGCGCGCAGCATCGTCTGTAGTTCGCCGCGCTGGTACAGGTCGAGGGTGATGTCGCAGCCGCCGATCAGTTCGCCGTTGACGAACACCTGCGGGAACGTCGGCCAGTTGGAAACCTGCGGCAGGTTCGCGCGCACGTCTGGGTTCGCCAGCACATCCACGTAGGCGAAGTCCACGCCGCAGGCCTTGAGCGCCTGCACGGTGCGCATGGAGAAGCCGCACTGCGGAAACTCGGGCGTGCCCTTCATGAAGATCACGACCGGACTGCCCGAGATGGTCTGCTTGATTTGCGCAATGGCGTCCATGAATCTACGCTGCCTCCGTAATACCTGACGGATTTACTTGGTTTTTGAGTATAACTACTTTGCCGAGCGGCGTGAAGCACCGTGGTCGCGCAAGTATAATCGCCGCCACGGCGCGCGGACGCCGAACCATGCAAACGGGGGCAGGCGCATGAATCCACTGGACAGCATCACCGGCACCATCGTCTCGGGACTGGTGCTCGCGGTCATCCTGGTGTTTGTCATCAAGGCCATCGCGGGCATTTGACGGAGGAGGGGAAATGGAATCCATCACGCTACTTTCGCTGGATCGCTGGCTGCACTTCCTGGCCGGAGTGACCTGGATCGGGTTGCTGTACTACTTCAATCTCGTCAACGTGCCGGCCATGGCCGCCGCGAACGCCGACAAGGGCGGGCCCGGTCCGGCCGCGATCGGCAAGTACGTCATGCCGCGCGCGCTGCTGTGGTTCCGCTGGGCGGCGGTCGTGACGTGGCTGTCCGGCGCGGCGTACCTGGAGGCGGCGCCCAATTACAGCCTGCTCGGCGCGTTCACGCTCGGGTTCGGCGCGAACAACGTGCAGCTGACGACCATCGGCATGGGTGCCTGGCTCGGCACGATCATGCTGTTCAATGTGTGGGTGCTGATCTGGCCGAACCAGAAGAAGGTGCTGGGTATCGTCGCCGCCACGGACGACGAGAAGGCGAAGGCGCGTCGCGTCGCGTTCCTCGCCTCGCGCACCAACACGATGCTGTCCATTCCCATGCTGCTGTTCATGGGCGCGGCGGCACACGGCCTGCCGTTCTAGTCCGGGCGCGACGCGCCCGGCGGACCGCGGCCCGGCCTTCGCGCCGGGCCGCGTTTTTTCCGGCGCCTGAACGGTGCGGCAACGGCGGCCGGGCGCGGATTCCTGCTAGGCTGGAGTCGGTGCGGCGCGAGGGTCACGCCGCGCAAGGATCGGAACGCGCTACGCCATGCATTTTCTCGTGAGCAACGACGACGGCTACCAGGCGCCGGGCCTCGGCCTGCTGGCCGCCGCGCTCGCGCGGATCGGCCGCGTCACCGTGGTGGCGCCGGAGCGAAACTGCAGTGGCGCCAGCAATTCGCTCACGCTCGAGTCGCCGCTGCACGTACGGCGCGCGGACAATGGGTTCCTTTACGTCAACGGCACGCCCACGGACTGCGTACACCTCGCGATCGCGGGCCTGCTGGACGAAGAGCCGGACATGGTTGTCAGCGGCGTGAACCACGGCGCCAATCTCGGCGACGACGTGCTGTATTCCGGAACGGTTGCCGCCGCGATGGAAGGCCGGTTCCTCGGGCGGCCGGCGCTGGCGCTGTCTCTTGCCGGTGAAAACCCCACCCATTACGACGCCGCCGTGGCCAGGGCGGTCGAGTTCGTCCGCCGCATGCTCGATGATCCGCCCGGCGGCGACCTGCTGCTCAATATCAATTTTCCGGACGTCCCGCTGGCGAGTTACGGCCGCTGGGAAGTCACCCGGCTCGGCAACCGGCACCGTTCGGAGCACGCCATGAAGGCGCAGGACCCGCGCGGCCGCGCCGTGTACTGGATTGGCCCGCCCGGCCGCGGGCAGGATGCCGGGCCGGGCACGGACTTCCACGCGATCGCGCGCAACAATATTTCGGTGACCCCGCTGCAGATCGATCTCACGCGGCACGCCGCCCTCGGCGGGCTGGCGGCGTGGGTGGAGGGCATGGTTGCCGATGACCGCTGAATTCCAGGGCATCGGCATGACCTCGCAGCGGGCGCGCGACCGGCTGGTTGAGCAGCTGCGCGAATCGGGCATCCGCTCGGAAACGGTACTGGAGCTGATCCGTACGACGCCGCGCCACATTTTCATCGACGAGGCGCTTGCCAGCCGCGCCTACGACAATACCGCCCTGCCCATCGGTCATAACCAGACGATTTCGCAGCCGTACATCGTGGCGCGCATGACGGAGGCGCTGATCGAGGACGGCATACCCGAGTCAGTGCTGGAGATTGGCACGGGTTGCGGCTACCAGACCGTCGTGCTGTCGCGGATCGTCGGGCGCGTCCACACGGTCGAGCGGATCGATGCGCTCCTGTACCGCGCGCGCGAGCGTTTTCACGCGCTAAAGATCCGGAACATCCGCGCGCGTCACGGCGACGGCAACCTGGGCTGGCCGGAACACGCACCGTACGCGGCCATTCTCGTCGCGGCGGCGCCCGTCGGTGTGCCGCAGGCGCTGCTGGATCAGTTGGCGCCGGGCGGCAGGCTCGTGATTCCGGTGGGGCGCAGCGGCGAGCAGGAATTGCTGTCGATCGTGCGCACGCCATCCGGGTTCGAGGAGCGGCGGCTCGACTGGGTGAGTTTCGTGCCGATGCTGGAGGGTGTCGGCTGAACCCGGCGAGGATCGTCTTCCGCGCGTTCGCGGTCGCCTGCGTGCTGGCGGCTTCCCTGCAGGGTTGCGGCACGACGGGGATGGCGCCCGTCGACGCACGCGATACGGGAGCGCCGTCCGCACGCGTCCCACGGCCCGCGGCGGCGCCTGTGCGAGGGACGCACGTGGTGGCCCGCGGCGAAACGCTTTATTCGATCGCCTTCCGCTACGGCCGCGATTACCGCGATCTCGCGCGGTGGAACGCGATCGAGGAGCCCTACGTCATCATGCCGGGCCAAGTGATCCGCCTGTCGGCACCGTCGGCCAGGACGCCGGGCAGGCCACCGCTGCCATCATCCGCGCCGGCAACCGGGGGTCGCGCCGCGCCTGTCCCGGTCCCGGTTCCGGCGGCGCAGGGCCCGTTGCGCTGGCGCTGGCCGGTGTCGGGGCGCGTGCTGCGATCCAGCTCGCCGACGTCGAAGAAGGGCGTGGACATCTCCGGGCAGCAGGGGCAGTCCATCATCGCCGCGGCTCCGGGCGTCGTGGTCTACAGCGGCAGCGGACTGCTCGGCTATGGTCGCCTGATCATCATCAAGCACAACGACACTTTCCTGAGCGCGTACGCGTACAACGATCAGTTGCTCGTGCAAGAAGGCGATCGCATCGCGGAGGGCCAGGCGATCGCAACCATGGGGCTAGGAAGCGACGGACGTCCTGTATTACACTTTCAGATACGCAAGGACGGGAAACCTGTCAATCCTCTGGATTATCTCCCCAAACGTTCTTCCTGACCCGTCTGTCCCCCCTGGATGTCGATCAACGCGTCGCGGCCGCCGCAGTCCAAGCAGGACGATGTCGACGACATCGACGACGCCGACGCCGAGATCGATGAAGCGCCGGATCCCGATGAAATAGAGGAGGCCGCGGCCGAGGCCGAAGCGCCTCTGCCGGAATCGGCCGCCGGCGCGGAGGCTGAGGAATACCAGCCGGGCAACATCACCGAGGGGGACCTGGACGCCACGCGCCTCTACCTCGGGGAGATCGGGTTTTCCCCGCTGCTGACTGCGGAGCAGGAAGTGGATTTCTCGCGTCGCGCGCGGAAGGGCGACGCGGCGGCCCGCCGGCGCATGATCGAGAGCAACCTGCGGCTGGTCGTGAAGATTGCCCGCCGCTACATGAATCGCGGCCTGGCCCTGCTGGACCTGATCGAGGAAGGCAACCTCGGCCTGATTCGCGCCGTCGAAAAGTTCGATCCCGAGCGCGGCTTCCGCTTCTCCACCTATGCCACCTGGTGGATCCGCCAGACCATCGAGCGCGCGCTCATGAACCAGACGCGGACGGTGCGCCTGCCGATCCACGTCGTGAAGGAGATCAACATCTACCTGCGGGCGGCGCGCAAGCTGGCGCAGACGCTCGATCGCGAACCCAGCCCCGAGGACGTGGCCGAGATGCTGGATCGTCCCATCGACGAGGTGAAGCGCATGCTGGGCCTCAACGAGCGGGTTACGTCGGTCGACTCGCGCACCGGCCATGACACCGAGAAGTCGCTGCTCGACACGATCCCCGACGAACAGAATCCCGATCCGTCGCTGCTGCTCGAGAACAGCGACGTGCAGCGCCACATCGATCTGTGGCTGGGCCAGTTGAGCGACAAGCAGCGGGCCGTGGTGGAACGGCGCTTCGGCCTGCACGGTCGCGAGGTGGCGACGCTCGAGGAAATCGGCAGCGAACTGGGCGTGACGCGCGAGCGGGTCCGGCAGATCCAGATCGAGGCGATCAAGCGGCTGCGGCAGATACTGGAACGGGAAGGGTTCTCGATGGACGCCCTGTTCCGCGAGAGTTGAGCGTCAGGGCGGCGGCAGCAGTGCCGCGATGACGCGGCGTCCTTCGCCGAGCAGGAAATTGAACGAGCGGCAGGCGGCGCCCGTGTCCATGATCTCGACGCCGATGGCGCGCCGGGAGAAGGGCACGAGCAGCCCGGGGGCGGGAAACCGCACTCGGCCGCCGGTGCCGAGCAGCACGATCTCCGGTTCGCGGGCGGCGATGGCTTCGAAGTGCGTCTCTGCGAAGTGCTCGAATGCGGAAGGCGGCCACGGTTCCGCGCCGCTGCTGGAGTCGACGAGCACGCTCGCGCGCCAGGTGACGCCGCCGATCACGATTTCTCCGCTGCGATAGGCGGTGATCCGGCGCAGGTCCTGCGCGCCGGGATCCAGTTCGAATTTCATCTTTTCAAAAGGGCAAACGACATGAGAATCATACTGTTAGGGCCGCCGGGCGCGGGCAAGGGGACGCAGGCGGCGCACATCCGGGAAGCTTACTCCATTCCGCAGATTTCCACGGGTGACATGTTGCGGGCGGCCGTGAAGGCCGGCTCGGAACTGGGGTTGCGGGTCAAGAAGGTGATGGATGCCGGTGAACTGGTGTCCGATGAACTGATCCTCGGCCTCGTGCGC
>Ga0315912_10001611_pt1 | contig 26811 bp, 22 predicted proteins | sample VfabasoilMG_FD_204469 | JGI IMG/M metagenome (GOLD analysis project Ga0315912, IMG submission 204469) | Garden soil microbial communities collected in Santa Monica, California, United States - V. faba soil | ecosystem: Environmental > Terrestrial > Soil > Garden | place: USA: California... | reverse complement strand
ATTCGAAACCGCAAAAGATCGAACACGGCGCGCCGATCACGGTGCCGGAACGGCTCGATCATTCGGCCTGGGCGCCCCTTCACCAGCGTGAACGCCGCTTGCCCGAGGCCGAAGCGCCGGACCTGTTCGTGCGAAACCTCGCGCGGCAGATTGGCAAAGACGGCGAAAACAATATTTCCCGAGTACTGAAGATGTTTTACGACGCGCAGCTCAGCCGGGAGCAGGTGCGGGACTGGGTCAAGCAATGGTATTACCAGGCCCGCGCGTTCCCACCGCTGATCGCTCAGCTGGTGGCGAACTCTTCCGGTTACTACGCGCTGCACGAGCGCTTCTCGCTCAATTTGTACGAGGAGCTCGGCGCAGGCAATCCGGCCAAGGAGCACCCGCTCTTGCTGAGGCGCTGCGCCGTGGCGCTCGGTGCGAGCGATGAAGAGGTGGAGTTCGTGGTGCCGTATCCGGAAACGCTACTCTACGTGGAGTACCGCGCGAAATTGGTGCGAGACGCTGACTTCGTGGAAGGCCTAGCTTGCGCCTCGTACGTCAACGAACTGACGATTCCCGGCTTCTATCGCAAGGTCGCGATCGGGTTGCGCGAGCAGTTTGGTCTGAGCGACGAGGAGTGTGAATTTTTCTGGGTCCACGTTGGCAAAGAGGGCGTCGAAAACGACTACGGCGGCGATGTGCAGCACGCCGACGAGGCGGCACAGTTGCTCGAACGCTACGCCGTCACGGCTCAAACACAGGAGCGCTGTCGCCAAGCCGTGTGGCGCGCTCTGCAGGCGAAAAAGGTCTATTGGAACGGCCTCTTCCGAGAGATAGTGCTGCAGCGTGACCCGCGTTACGGGCTTTCCGTGGGCGGCTGATGGATATTGCGGTTATCGGTGCGGGTGGCGTTGGTGGCTACTTCGGCGCTGTGCTCGCGCGAAAGGGAGTGCGGGTGCACTTCGTGGCGCGCGGCAGACACCTCGAGGCTATCCGAAACTCCGGGTTGCGCGTAGCTGCGGCTTCGGGTGAGTTCACCGTGCACCCGGAAAGCGTCGAAGCTGACGCGCGCGCGGTACCGGGTTGCGATTTCGTGCTCCTGTGCACGAAGAACTACGACCTCCGAGGCACGATCGCCGCGCTCCGCCCGTTCGCTGGTGAGCGCGCCTGCTTCGTCCCGCTGCTCAACGGTGTCGATGCCGTCGAGCAGCTTCGGAGTGCGTTTCCCGAGCGCACGCTCGGCGGTCAATGCAGTGTCCTGGCAGAGTTGATCGAGCCGGGTGTGATTCGGCAAGCGCTCGGACCGCAGCAAATCGTGGTCGGGGAGCTCGGGCCCGCCTCTCGCCAGCGAGCCGAGTCACTCTGTCGGGCATTTCAGGGCAGCGAGGTGGATATCTCGCTGTCCGAGACAATCCGCACGGAGCTGTGGATCAAGCTCATCTACATCAGTTGTTTCGCAACGGTGGTGGCCGCGACACGCACTTCGATCGGTGAGGTGTTGGCGTGCGCGGAGACGCGCGTGCTGTGTCAGCGTGCCTTGCGCGAAGCGATCGCGGTGGCCAGCGCGGAAGGCATCGCGCTCAGCGCGAGTTTGGCGGACAATCTGCTGGCGCGCGCCGAATCACTGGAACGCTCGACGCAGTTCTCGCTCTTACGAGATCTGAACGCGGGGCGGCGTTTGGAAATCGATGCCCTGAACGGCGCCATCGCTCGTCGCGGTCGTGAGCGAAACGTCCCGGCCCCCACGCACGAGTTTCTGTACGCCATTTTGCGTCCGGCGCACGTACGCGCCCTGGCCGCAAGCGCCGTCCAGTCCTGAACGCACGCCGTTCGCCAAGGAAGTGCCATGTTCTCGATGACCACTGCCAGTCAAACCCAGAGCCCGGACGCCGACGCGCCGCGGCCCGACGATTTTGCGGGCAAGATCGAGCAGCGCATCGCGCCCCAGCGCGTGCGCGAACTCTCGCGGATTCAGCCCTGGCGCGGCGTGCTGCACGTGCTCGGTGAATGGCTGATGATCGCGCTCGCAATCACGGTTTGCGAACGAGTGTCCTTCACGGTCTGGGTGTATCCGCTGGTGGTGGCGTTCGTGGGCGGTCGACAACATGCGCTCTTTCACTTGGCCCACGAAGCCACTCACTATCACCTGTTCAAGAACCGCGCGCTGAACGACCTCTTCGCGGACGTGTTTTTAGCCTGGCCGTGCTTGCACTCCGTGCCGCTCTACCGCAAAAGGCACTTTGGTCATCACCGTCATATCGGCAGCTTGGATGACCCGCACATCGAGGAGACGTACCGCAAGTCTCCGACTGAGTGGCGCTTTCCAAAGACTCGGCGCGGGCTCGCGCTGTGGCTGCTACGCCGCGGCTCGGGGTTGACCTTTCCCGCCTATCTCAAGGGCTTTCTGCGCGGGTTTCCCAAAGCCTCTTCGCCTTTCCTGTTGCTGGTGAAAGTGGCCTATTACCTGCTGGCTCTGTTTCTGATCGGCTGGCTCGGGGGCTTTCGAGTGGTGTGCTTGTATTGGCTCGTTCCGCTCGCCACCTGGACGCCGATGATTCGCGATTTGCGCTTGGCGGCCGAGCATTTCGCGATCGACGGCAAAGACGACCCGCTGGGTAGTGAGTCGCGAACCGTGCTGCCGACGCTGCTGGAACGCATTTTCGTGTGCTCGAAGGGCACATACTTTCACAGCGAGCACCACGACTACCCGAGCGTGCCGTTTTATCACTTACCGCGGCTGCATCGCGAGATGTGCGAACAGCCGCAGCTCGCAGCTCGTCTGCACCTCGTGCGCGGATACTTTCGCGTGCTGCGCCAGCTGTCGGGCAGCAGCGACATGCCCGTGAGCGAGGCCATGCGGGCGCCCACCTGATCTCGGAAACGTCGACACCACAGCAAACGGGAGTTTAGTCATGTTAGGTTCCGATCTACTTCATCAGGCGCTGCTCAAATACGGCGTCAATCGCGTATTCGGCATTTTGGGGCGTGAGGCGGAGGTGTTGAATTTTCACCATCCCGAGCTCAAATTCTTCCTGACCCGACACGAGTTCACCGCCGGTGTCGCCGCCGATGCCTATGCGCGTCTGACTGGGCAGGCTCAGGGCTGTTTTTCGACGTTTGGTCCGGGCGCCACCAATCTCGCCACGGGCGTTGCCTCTGCGTGCCTCGATCGCTCGCCGATGCTGGCGATGTCTGCGCAGATCGAGACGGAGGACGCGCTCTACAACCACGTGCATCAGTGTCTCGACCAGGTCGAGATCATGCGTCCGATGTGTAAGTACGCGCACGAGCTGCGCGACCCACGGCAGATCCCGAGCCAAGTGCGGCAGGCGCTGGAAGCGGCCTATTCGGAGTTGATGGGGCCGAGCTACCTCTCGCTGCCGGTGAACGTCCTGGGCGGTGAAGTGCCGGACGGAGAGGCCGAGCAACTGCTCGCGAAGGCAGGCGAGATCCAACGCAAGCCGCCGGGCACGGTCGAGGCGAACGACCTGAAGGCGCTGCACGAGCTGCTGGTGAAGGCAGAGCGGCCGCTGGTGATCGTGGGCAATTCGCTGATCAGGGACGATGCGGTCGCGGAAACGCGGGCCTTCGTCGAAAAGTACCAATTGCCGACGGTGAGCAGCTTGGCCTCGAAGGGCATCGTGGCGGACGATCATCCGTGCAGCCTGGGTGCGGTGAACCGCTATTTGGACGACATTCTGAAGCGGCCACTGATGGATGAGGTGTTCGGCAAGGCGGATCTGATCGTGCTGCTCGGCTTCGACATCTGCGAAGACGTGAAGCCCGCGATGTGGCTGGGGCAGCGCAACCGAAAGGTGGTCAGGCTCTGTTCGACGGCCAACGAAGCCGCGCGTCTAGTGAAGACGGATCTGGATCTCGTGGGTTCGGTGAAGGAGGCGTTGCGGGCGCTGGTCGGATCGACCTACCCAGTCGACCGCAACAACTGGGCCATGGATATCGCGCGAAGTATTCGGCAAGCCAAGCTCGCGATCGACAGTCCCGTGGACCACTATTACCGGACCATCCCGCCCGCGGCGATCGTGCGCAGCGTGCGCAGCGCACTCGGGCCAAGCGGCGTACTGTGCTCGGATATCGGCCTGCACAAGCAATACGCGGGGTTGATCAGCGAGACCACGCAAGCGAACACCTTCCTGTGTTCGAACGGCCTGGGCAGCTTCGGCTCCGGCCTGCCCCTGGCCATCGGTGCCCAATTGGCGCGTCCGAACACTCGTGTCGCCGCGATCGTCGGCGACGGTGGCTTCCACTCCAATAGCCAAGATTTGGAGTTCCTCGCGCGCTACGGACTACCGGTCGTGATCGTCGTGCTGAAAGACTCTTCGTACGGGCTGATCAAGCACTACCAGGCGCGTGGCGGACAACAGCACGACACGAACCTGGTGGAGTTCATGGAGGTGGATTTCGTGAAGCTGGCAGAGGCCAACGGCTGTAAGGGCATCCCGGTCAAATCCGCAAGGAACCTGAGCCGGGAGCTTTCGCGCGCCTTCGAGTCGGGGCAACCGACGCTGCTCGAGGTTCCGATCCGCTACGAGCAGCTTCCGTCCACCCAAAAAGCACACTGAGCGGGGCGAGGGGAGCGCGAGCGACTCCCGGCTAGGGCGCGGCCTTCTCTCCACGCGTCACGCTCGCGCGCACCTGAAAGCCCGTGGCAAACGCGATCGCGACTACGATCCAATACAACAGCGGACTCTGATTCTCGAGACCGCTCCGCAAATTCACGCCCAGCACTGAACCGACTGCAGTGATGGGCAGGAACAAAGCTGCGATCAAGTTCAGCCGATGCTGTGCGTCCGTGGCTTTGCGCGCCAGCGCCGTTTGCGCCTCTGCTTCCTTGGCGTCCACGTAGTCGAGCGCGTTCTTGGCGTCGCCCGCGACGAGCTCTATCGAGCGTTCGATGTCGCCTGCCACATCGCGAAGCACGATCAAGTCGCGATTGTCGATGCCTTCACGCGCTTCTTGCAGCGCGCGGTGCTGGTGCCGCGCGGCCCGTGCGATGGGCGTGGCGTGGCGAATGACTTGGAACAGCTGCTGTGCCGAGGTGGCGCTGTCGACTAGCTCATCGAGCTCGGCGACACGCTTGCGGTATTGCTCCAGGTGCTCTTTCAGAGCCTTCAAGCCGTCACCTTTGGCGAAAGTGGCGCGCCACTCGCCGCCGGGGTTGCGCCAAAACAGACGCGGCGCGCGCTCGGCATCGCCCGGCGCTGGCAAGCCGTGCAGGATCAAGAGCAAGTGCCCACTGTCGATCATCGCGCGTTGCCGCCCGGCCGAGGTGCCGATGCGTTGCTTGAATTTTTCCGGAACTCCCCACGTCTCGGGAATGAGCGGAGCCATGAGGCGAGGCTAACCCGAAGTGCGGCCACAAATCACAAGCTACCGGCGTCAGATAGTCATTTCGCCGGGGCGGCCACGCACGAGCGGGCGCAGGGACCCAAACGAAGAAAGAACTATGGGGCAAGGGCGAGCACGCGCTTAGCGTAGATGCGTTGGAGGCGCGTCCGTAAACCCGCACCGACGAGGAGCAGCGAACACATGGCGGGCAGATTCGTTCACGCACTCGGCGTCTACGTCGCAGCCGCGGCGCTTGCCGCCTGCGCGCCCAAGGTCGTCGATTGGGGTGACCTCGACGTGCTCACGCAGCGGGCACCGCCTCCGCGGTCGGTGCTCGAGGGGCGCGTGATCGACGCCGCGACGTACCTTCAGGCGCGCCGCTTCCTCTTGGCGCTCGACGACGGCCCGGGGGCGCTGTAGCCGCCCCTCAATGGTAGGTGAAGGTCACGTCGAGGCTTGGCGTGAGGACCGACGGCTGCACCGAGGGCGTGCTGCCGCCGCCGGTATACTGCGTGCTCGCGGCATGCGTGTTGGCGTAGTGGAGACGCAACAAGGCACCGATGCTCCAGCGCTTGCTCAGCCACCAGTCGTGACCCAGACCCGCCATCAACCCGATGCCGTGCGGCGTCGCTTCGTTGTGGTCGGCGTACGCGAGGCTCGCGTAGCCGACCAGAGCCTGCACGTGCCAACCCAAGGCAGCGCTCGGATAATAGTCGACGAACGGGCCGAACGTGCCCACGTACTGGAGATACGGCCCACCACCGGTTTCCCAGATCACGCGCTCCCCGTCAGGGGTATGCGCGTTGGGCTCCGAGAGTAGATGCGCTGAACCCACACCACCGATGCCGAGCGCAAGCCCGGGCCAGAGCTGGTACCCCAGCAGCAACGAGCCGGTAATACCCGGGCCATGCTGGCGGGTCGTGTACTCGTGGGGCTCGTAGTTCGGCTGGTGAAGGGTGTTCCGATAACTCATCCAGCCCATGCCGGACGCGAGCTGAAAGTAGAAGCCTTCGCGTTGCTGCGGATCCGCCCGACACTGGCTGCTGACCAAGAACAGGCCAAGTACGAGTGCCGCCGTGAGCAACTGGTGAATGCGCGTCGCCATGCACCCTAGCTGAGCAAGCGACATGCCAAAGGCTTCGCATGCGCGGCGCGTGATTTTTGTCGGACTATTTGCTGCGGCTGAGTTGGAAGAACTGTAGTTGCATCACGACAAGGCGTGATTCAGGCGCACGCTTTTGATTCAGCCGCGCGCCGGCGATCACTTTTTCAGGAAGGCGAGCGCCTCGGTTTCGTTTTCGAAGGCTGCGAGCGCTCCGTCGAGTGCGGTTTGGCGGTTGAGGCGGTTCGCCTGCAAAATACCTATCTTCGTATCGACCACGACTGCGGTACGCTCGAAGTCACGACCGATCTCGGTGCGCAGCGCGGCGAACGCGGCGCTCAGGTGATCGTCCGTGCTCAACGGAGCGCGCCGAGAGTCCACCAGCAAGCGCTTGCGCCGACGCCCGAGTTGGTCGAGCGTGGCACCGATCCGCCGTCGCTCATCCACGACGTCGGCCTCGGTCATGAACTTTCGTGCCGAGCGGCGCACGAGCACAATCTGCGGCTCGAGCAGGATCACCTCGTGAAACGGTTCGATCGAACGGACGGTGGTGTTGGCTTCGGCGGCTTGGCCGAGGCGGGGGCTCGGGCTGACGGCTGACACCCGCTCGGACGGCGCGCTTTCGCGTGCGCCGTTGTTCTGCTGCTCGCGCAGGGCTCGAGCCAACGCGCGCAAGTGGGGATACCGCTCCTTGGGATCGCGCTGCATGGCGCGCAACACGACTGCATCCATCCGCTGGCCGACGCGCGGCTCGACCTCACTCGGAGGCACGACCGGTGCCGTCAAAATCGCATGCATCAATGCGTACGGGACCTCGGCCGCGAAGGGGCTTCTGCCCGTCAAGCATTCGTAAAGCATGAGCCCGACCGCGTATTGATCACTGAGCGGACTCGCGGCCTTCGGGTTCAGGGTCTGTTCGGGCGACAAATAGCGTGGCGTGCCGACGAACGCGCCCGATTGAGTCTGCACACCCCATGAGCCGCCGCCGACCACCAGATCCTTCGAGATGCCGAAGTCCAAGATGATCGGTACGAATTTGCCCGCACGCTCCGTCAACATCACGTTGCACAGCTTCAGATCGCGATGAATGATGCCGGCGTCGTGCAGCGCGGCTACCGCGCCGCAGATGGGAATGAACAGCTCCAGCACCTCGCCGTGGGCTAAGGCGCCCTGTCGCTCCACTTTGGCGCGCAGCGTTTCGCCCCGCAAAAGCTCCATCACGATGAACGGGCAATCCTGTTCGATGCCGACCTCGAAGACGCGGACGATGTTGGGATGACGAACGCTGTCGAGCAGCCGCCCTTCGGCTCGGAAGCGTCGCAGCGCAGTCTCGTCGTTGGTCGCCGCAGCATCGGGCAATTTGAGTGCCACCACGCGCCCCGAGCGCAGATGCTCGGCTTCGAATACGCTGCCCATTCCGCCGCGCGCCAAGAGCCGGACGACTCGGTAGTCGCCAAATTGCCGGCCAGCTTGCTGCAACGGATCACGTCTCATCGGAAAGGCAGTGCTCTTCGGCATTGGCGAAAGGGCGCTTGCATTCTCGCACGGCAGCCGCTGCCGGCCAACCGCGAGTTCGGCATCACTTCGTCGGAGCGCTCGCAGCGCTCGTGGTCGCCGTTGCGGCAGGCGCGGCTGTCGGCGCTGCGCTGGGAGCCGGCGCCTGACACTTACCCTCGAGACAGATGCGATCAGCCTTGCACTGGGTGTCGAACTCACAGCCGTGCGACTCGGGAGGTTTTGCGACGGCGTTGGGCACCGGCACTGGCACTGGAGTCGGCGCGGGCGGTGGGGGTTGGGTGGCGAAACGCTTCATCACGCTGGCTTTGGTGTAGAAGCTGGCGACATCGGCATGAGCGACCGCCGCGTCGCCGCCGAGCCGACAGACATCCTTCCGGATGTCCTCTTTGAAATCGTCGAGATCCCTGAATCCACTGGCGAAAGGGCCTGGAGTGATATCGACCGTCCCGATCTCGCGGTAGCCAACCGGGGGCGCCGTCGTCAAAATCTCGAAATCGCACGTCGGCGGGCGCGCTGCTTCTGCTGGACCGTTCACCGTCACTGCCTTGGCGGCGCAGCCGAGAAAGGTAGCCGCGAGAGCCACCAAGCCGAGGGCCGAGCCACGACTTTTGATTGAGCTCCAAAGAATTCGCATGCGCGCGGACAGTATCCGAAAGTCGTCCACTTTGAAAATGGCCGGCGGGCGAGCTCAGGGCTCGCACTGCAGCGTGCGCATCAGCCGAAGACGTCGCCGAACTTACCGCTGACTTCGCCGAATTGGTCGCCGGTGTAGCCAGCAGCTTGCATGGCGCTGATCAATACTTGGCCGGGATGCGTGTCTTGCGGGGCTACGATGTGCCGGCCCGGCGCGAGACCGCCGGCGCGCCCGCCGACCAGCAGCACCATGCGATCGACCGAGTGCGTCTGGAAATTGCTGGTCGCGTCGTTCAATTGAATGCCGTGACCGGCTTCGGGCATGAAGATCATGACCGTGTTGTCGAGCACGTTGCCGGCGCCTTCCGGGGTGCGCTTGAGCTTGTCCATCAAATACGCGTAGTGACCGATGTGCCAGCCGAGACAGCGACTGACTGGCTCTTGGCCGCGCGTGGTAGCGTCGCCGTTGTGTCCGCATTCGTGTAAATCTGCGCGGATCGGCAGGCCGAAATCGCTCGAGATCTGGAACACGTTCATGTGCGATTGAAACACCGTGATCTGCAGCGTGGCGACGCGCGTGATGTCACACACGAAAGCCATGTGGATCAGATCGGCGAGCAGCCGTGCGCGCGTGTCTTCGTCGCTGTAGCCGGTGTTGGTGCCGATGCTCGCGGAGTCGGAGCCGGCGTTGTCTCCGCCGAGCGGTAGGTCATTGGTTGGTGAGGCCGGCTTCTGACACTGGGCCAAGGTCGTGGGCGGCGCGGCCGCGATGCGCAGTTCGAGCGCGCGGATCTCGTCGAAATGCGCCTCCAGGCGCGCCTTGTCCGCGGCGCCGAGCTTGTTCAAGATGCGCTCGCGCTTGTCGCTGATCAAAGACAGCACGCTCTTTCGCGCGCGCAGCTCGAAGTCGTGTGCAGCTTGCTGGCCGTCGTCTTGGGGCACGAAGCTGTCGAACAGCGAGCCGTACACGATGCTCGGGTTGATTTGCGCTTCGATGGCCTTGCCGCCGGCGCCATAGGAGATGTACTGGCGGCCGGCGAACTCCGAGCCCGAAAGGTACCAGCTCGGCTGTGCGCGGAGCACCAGCGAGCCGCGCGTGGTCTTGTTCAGGCCCGCGACGATCTGGTCGCTGGTGATGCTGGCGGCGCGGAAATTCGAGCTCGTCGAGCGCGTGCCGCACAATAGCGGGCTCGCGCCGCCGCCATGAAAGTCGCGGAAGGCTCCGCCCGCTGGCACGTCTGCGCCCTCCACCGAGTTTGCATTCCACGGGATCTTCAGGTTGGAGACCAAGCTGAAATCCCCCATCAACCCCAGCTTTTCGAGCGGTTTGAGCGGCGTGGTCACGGCGTAGCCCGCACCTGCGGCCGTGTCGGCGATGAAGTGTCCGCCCTCGGTCTTGCGCGTCCCAGCAACCTGCGACTTGTTTTCTTCCCAACCGTCGCCGCCGATGGTTTGACCGGCGAACACGATCGCATAGCGCTTGGGCAGGGGAGCCGATTGCGCGTAGGCCTCACCATTGCCGTCGAGCATGCATTCGAGCACCGGCAAGCCGACGCCCACACCGCCGAGCCCGCGCAGCAGCGTGCGCCTGGACAGGATGAATTTTTTCACGGTGCCGACTCCTCTTGTCGAAGCGCGAAACGCTGATCGCCGACGTAGTGCGTGAGCATTTGTTGCAAGTCGTAGCCGCCGCTCTTGAAGCTGGCCAAGAGCGAGTCTTTGGCGGCAGCTTCTTCGGGGCGAAGTTCGCGTCCCACCGCGTAGCTCATGAAGTGCTGCACGAAGCATGCCTCTAGCTCGCCATTGCTGACTAGGAGCTGAGCCAGCTGCCCTGGGCCGCTGAACTCGCCGACGCCGGGCAACTCACCTTTGTCGGGTAAAATGCAGTCATCGTGCGCGTCATCATGCGTGCGGTAGCGCCCCCCGATGTCGTAGTTCTCGAGCCCGTAGCCGATCGGATCGAGCTGGTCGTGACACACCGCACAGCTCTTGAGCTTGCGGTGCTCATCGTAGCGATCGATCTTGCAGATTTTGTCAGCGTTGCCCGGTGGCTGATCGACGTTGACGTTGGCAGGTGGCGAGCCGATCTTGTTACACAAGAGCCGCGTCTGCACGAAGATGCCGCGCTGAGTGGGGCTCGTGTCAGAGAACTTGCTGAAGCCCGCAAGCACGCTGCCGTGCGAGAGAATGCCAGCGCGCTTGTCGTCCGCATAAGACACCCAGCCCTGGCCGCCCGCCGGCGCAGCGACGCCGTATTGGGCCGGCAGCGGTCCGCTCACGTAGGTTTGCGCCGACGTGAACAGGTCGAGGTAGCTCGACGGCTGGTCGAAGACGACCTTATCGATCAGCTTGTTGGTCTCCAACCCGAAGGCCGCTGCCAACTCGGCGCTGGCCGGGATCGCCCGGTAACCCAGCCACATCGCGTGAAACCGCTCGAGCTGCGTGCGCGCGCGAGGGTCGCTCAGCAGGCGCGCTGCGGCCTGGGTGCGCGCCCCGGCTTCGGTCAGCTTACCGGCGCCGGCTTGGGTGAGCAGGGCGTCGTCAGGGCCGCTGCCCCAGAGCAAGAACGACAAGCGTGAGGCGACCTCGTAGTCGTCGAGCGCGAAGATCCCTGGCTCGCCCGTCGGGGTGCCGATTTCGATGCGATACAAGACCTCTGGGTCTTGCAGCATACTGCGCAACACCAGGTTCACCGCGGTGTAGAAATCGTGCGTCACGCCCGGCGTGCTCTCGGTCGCATAACTCTGCAGGGTGAGGTAGGCCTGCAGTTGTTCTTCGCTCAGCGGCCTGCGATACAAGCGTCGCCCGACGCCCTCGATCGTGCTGCGCAGGCACGCGGTGTCGCCCGGCCCGGTCGGCGTGCAGGGCACGATGCGATTGCGATTGGCCGGTAGCACCGCGCGTGCCGCAATATCGTTGGCGGTGGCTTCCAGGGACTCGATCAGCGCGCTCGAGGCGCCCTGCACCGTGTAATCGTTGTCGAACGGTCGATACTGATCTTCGCTCAAAAACTTGGCCGCCGCGGAGCCGTCGTCGCCCAGCGCGTCGCGCACCAAATTCGAAAGCTCCGTGCGCGACAGCCGGCGCGCCACGCTGGCCGAAGCCGTCGACAGCCGACCGGGCCCCACGCCACTTTCGCCGCCCTGCGCGCTGCCGCCGCCCGTTTGCGAGTTTCCGCCGTGCGCGCTCGCGTTGCCGGCGCCATTCGTCGCAGCGGACGACGCTCCACCTTCACAGGCGGCCAGCGCAAGCGATAGCGCGGACGCGACGATGAGAACGCTGCACCTGTGCCCGATCAGTGCATGCATCTCGCCAGTGTGCCCGAGCGAGCCGCAGCGCGGAACCCGAAGCGCCCTGCGTCACGGCAAATTGCGGGGTGAAGCGCGCAGATTGAACGCGCTTGTCCTACCGTACCTGCACAATGACCGTATGCGCAGAATGAGACGAAACAACAACCCCCCGATGGCGATCGAATGCTAGCATCGGTGATGCTTAAGAATGTGACTCAGATTGATCGTGGGTGTTGGTGGGGCGCGGTGGGCATGGTCTCGCTGCTCGCGGTTTTGGTGCCGGCGTGCGGCGGTTCGTCTGAGGGCGGACCCAGTACAGCTGCGCCCATCGCGCTCGAAGCGTTGCCTCAGAAGCTGGCCAGCGCGACTTGTGAAAACATCGCCGGCTGTTGCCAGTCGGCCGCAATCCCTTTCGACCTTGCCACGTGTCGAGCGAACGCGGAGGCGGATATCCAAAAGCTGGTGAATAGCCGTCCCTCACCGCAATTTCGCTACGACGCGGCTGCGGCTGGCGAATGCGCGTCCACGCTCGCGGCCGCCTACAAGAGCTGCTTTTACACGGGGAGTGATGATGCGGTCGCCCCTGTTTGCGGGCGGATCTTCGTAGGTACGAGCGCGCTCGGCGAGCACTGCACCACGAGTACCGAGTGCGCCCTCGGCGCCGATGGCTTCGGGCACTGCGAATTCACGGGCGGTGATCGGGCCCGAGGTGGGGTTTGTGTCGCCCAGGAGGCCGACTCGGTGTCCGCAGCGCCTCACGGAAAGCGCGGGGAAGCGTGCGCAAGTACCTGCCAAGACACCAGCAATCGCAGCGATTGTGGCGCCGTGGAACCTGGCGGAACCCCCCCACAGGTGACCACGGTCTGCTTCATGAGCGAAGGCTTGCAGTGTGATCCTCGCAGCCGGACGTGCCAGCCCCTGGTCGAGAACGGTGGGGCCTGTCACTACTTGGGCTGTGTGGCGGGCACCTACTGTACGAGCGCTGATGTTTGCGCTCCCTTGAAGGCGGACGGAGCCGCTTGCGACGGCCGCTACGAATGCTTGGCGGACAGTTGTGTTTACCCGACCAACAGTACGACCGGTGGGATCTGCAAGCCGAAACCGTTCGCTACCCCGTCCAGGTGTAGCGGCAGCCCATGATGCATTGAGCGGAGCAACCAGTCGAGCGGAGCAACCGGGCAAACTTGCGCGCGGCTCAGACGAGCCGCGCGGCTACGGCTGGCTCTGGAAGAAGTCGTAGGCCGCTTGCACTCCAAAACAGGGCACGCCGTGCATGGTTCCGGAGTAGGCGGGGTCATTGTGTGAGCACCAGATGGTTGGCGCTTGGCAACCGTCATAAACGATGCAACCCGGGTTGACGCTCGTCGTACCGCTCTGACAGCCCATGACTTGCGCGTACGGCTTGGAAGAGCCGCTGTCGCTGCAGGCGTTGGCCGCTCGAAAATGGGCGACGGTTTCGTGACCATCCCCGCCTTGCACGGTATCCATGATGCCTTGGATGTACATGACCGGAATGGGGCCCCGCAGCGCGCCGAAATCATAACCTGCGATCGGGGCGACGGCTTTGAAGTCGAGGTGCTGAGCGTCGGCCTGGTTCTCCGTGGTCAGCAGCTGGACCACGAATTCTGCACCCGAGCTATGCCCGGTAGCGAACACGCGATTCGTGTCCACGCAATGATTGGCTAAGAGTTCGTCGTAGGCCTTGATGACGCGCGCAATGTCGCTGGCATAGGTCCAACAGCCCTCCGGACTCGACGAGATAGGAGTCGCGCGAACGTAGTCGGTGGCGAAGCGCGTGTCGTGGGTCAAGCTCATCCATTCGGTGTCGTCTTTGGAGGTCCCGCGATTGCCCGCGCCGCAGCCGTGAAAGCCGAACAGCACTGGAAACGGCTTTTTGCCGTCGTAGCTCTCGGGGAACGTGAAGTAGTGCTCATCCTTCACCGACACCGCACCGTCCGCCGGGCGCCCGTTGCCTTTGGCGCAACCCGCGCTCGGCTTGGTCGCAACCGTCGCGCCTCCACCACCGCCGCCAGCAACTCCGCCTCCTCCGGCTGCTGCGCCGCCACTCGCGCTTCCCCCCCCGGCTTCCCCGGCTTCCCCGGCGTCAGCAGCGCCGCCCGCGAATGCCCCCGCTGCACCTCCGCTACCGAGCCCACCATCACCGCTGCCGCCGGCCATCGGCATCGCCGTCGCGCCGGCGTTCGATGGGACACCTGAAGGAGTGCTCGAAGAACACGCGAGCCCGAACACCCCGAGCCCACCGAACAAGACGCACAGCCGCAACCTGATCATTGCCAATCGCTATCATGCCGCGAACGAGTCCGGAAACGACAGCGGCTCGTCCATGACGGTCTCGCGTCAGTCGTGGTGGCGAAATTCGCCGCCGTCCTCTGGGATAGCTCGATTTGGACCGTCAAAGGCAACAGCGGCAACTGCGTCAAGTTTGTAGACCGGTGCTAGACGCGCGAGGTGGGCCGTCTCAGCAGCCGCAGTCCCAGAACGAGAGTGAAAATAAGACTCGGCGTTCGTACCCGTTCGCGCCGAGACGTAAGACGGAGATCTCTTCGACGGAGACGTCGGGGCCGGCCAAGAGTTCGAGGCTGCCGTCGGCGTTTTGATCGACGGCGCCGTGCACTTTGAGCAGGTCGCTCGAGTCCTTGAAGATGCCGCGCGGGGTGAAGCTGGCGCGCGCGTCCGTGCCGGTCACTTTCCAGATCGCGCTCAGGTTGCCGGTGAAGTTGCCGCAGCCCGCGCCGCCGCGTGCGCTGACTACGAGCAGCGCGTTGTCCGGAGTGGAACGCAGCTCGACGACGTTGAGCAGGCCGTCGACAGTTTCCCAGGCTGCCTTGGAGTTCGCGGATTCGCGGGCGAAGCGTGCTTGTAGCTCGCGGTATGCGGGCAATGCTCTGAACGCGCTCAGTGCGGCGGTCTTGAGTGGTGCCGCGGGGGTGGTCGCGGGGATGAAGGATGCGGGGTGGGTCATGGCCCAAACGCCGCGACATGGCCGATCCAGAACGCCGACCACGAAGCGCTCCTCATCGCGAGCCATACTCCAAATCTGGGCGGCGATTTGGCTCGGGGTGGCCTTGGTGGCGCCGTCTTCGCCAGCCCAAGCTTGGCGCATGCCGAAGTGCGGCTCTGCCTTCACGCGCGCGTCGAAGCGGGTCACGGTTCCTTGGCAGGTTGCGCCGTCGATTCCGTACACGGTGATGCTCTTGCCGAGCCAGGCGCGCGTGCTTTCACTCAGGGCGGCGGGTGCGAGCGGGAGCGCCACGTCAAAGGGAGCGTTGCGCTCGCTGGGCAACATTTGTGGCGTGCCGGGTAGGGCGCCCGTGATCCCTGTTTGCACCACGGGGCCATCGCGATGAAAGGCCAGGACCGCGCTCTCGGCCACGGGCGCCGCCTCGGCCAGGCGCGAAACCAGCATTTCTTCGCGTGCGATGGAAAGGCCGCGGGGCTCTGCGACCAGGAACAACTCCTTTTGCCCGCTGTCATGGAAGCCAGGCGCGACGAAGTCTTGCGTGAACACCGCGCGCACGGCGTCCGCGGTACCCGATAGCTTCAACTCGGTCGCTTGCACGACCACGCCATCGCGGAACATCGGCTGCCGATCGCGCAGCCAGCCACTGCGGTCGAAACGCTTGGTATAGCTTCCGACCCGTTTGGTGCCGGAAAAGCGCGTCGCGTACAGCGCGCTGTAGGCCGCAAAATCATGTTCGTTCTGGGCGGTCAACCAACGTTGAATGAAGCCGCGTGCGGCCGCCTCATCGAAGCCGGTGGCAGCCGCGGCAGGCGAAGGGGCGCTGCCAGCTGGCGGCGCGGCAGCCCTTTGCGCAACTGGATCCGGACTCGAGCTCGGCGTGGGCGCAGCCTGCCGTTGCTCGCCCTTGCAACTCACCAAAACGCAAACGGTGACCGCGTAGGCGAAGCGCGACGACATGCCTCCAGCCACTAGCATGGAAGAGGGGGGCGATCTGCGGAAGCTCGTTGGGATCAGGGTGTCCGAGCGCAACGGAAGCCCAGGCCATCCTGGCGTTGCGTCGGGCTGAACAGCTCGGCGACGAAGCGGTCCGCCGAGCGCAGCACTTTGGCGGACGTGTCGCGCCAACCGCCGCCGCGAATGATGCGATAGCCCAAACTGCCAGGCGCGGTGGTCGCGCAGTTGCTGCACAAGCTGGTGGTGTAAGCCGCGTAGTAGTCGAACACCCATTCGCGCACGTTACCGACCAGATCGCGGTTGCCGTAGCGACCTGCGCCCGCGGGCTTGGAGCCCACGACGCTCATGTTGATGAAGCCGTTCGTGCAGCCTGCCGGGCAGTTGTACACCGCAAGCGTGGACGACAGCGCGGCGCCGCCCCACGGAAACACGCGGTTGTCCGAGCCACCTGCGGCCGCGAATTCCCACTCGGATTCGGTGGGCAAGCGGGCGCCATCCCAAGCGCAGAAAGCGAAGGCTTCGTACCAACTCACGCAGTTCATCGGCAGCTGCTCGTTCGCGCCGGGGTTCGTGGTCCAGGTGGTGCCGGAGCAGTTGACGTTCGTCTTCAAGGTCGCGGAATTCGCGGCGATGCTCGAATTCCAGCCGCTTTGCCAGCCGGTATTGGCGATCGCCGGATGAGCGCCCGCGCCCACCGCGGGCGGGCCGCCATAATTGTCCGCGAAGCGACGGAAGCGGCCGACCGTGACCTCGTACTTGTCGAGCAAGAACTGATTCACTGTCGCGTTGTGCTCCGGCGTGTCCGCACCGCTGTCTGGATCGACACAGGTCGCCGCCGGGCAACCCGCCGTGCACGTCGGGCAGGTCTCATCGCCGCGGCCGCGCCGCACGGTCCCGCCCGTGATCGTGGTGCGCTCGCAGCAGCTCTCCGATTGACACGCGGTTTGCGCGATCCCCGCGCACGAGCGCGCGCAACTCGAGGGTTCGCCCCAGCAACCAAAGCCCGTTTCGAGCGAGCACGTGGCGCTGCAACCATCGCCCGCGAGCTTGGCGCCGTCGTCACACCCTTCCGTGCCGCCAACGATGCCATCGCCGCACGTGGTCTTGCACACAGAAGGCGTAGTGCCCGTGCAAGTGTAGCCGTGATCCGTCACGCATGAGGTGCAGCCATCGGCGGCGGTATTGTTGCCGTCGTCGCAGGATTCACCCGGGTTCACTGTGCCGTTGCCACAGCTTGGCGGCGCGCCGCCCGCGCCCGCGATGGGGCCCGTACCTCCGCCGCCGCCGACACCTCCACTGACTGCGCCCGTGCCGCCGATTGCCCCGCTGCCGCCGACTGCCCCCGTGCCGCTGACTGCGCCCGTGCCACTGGTTGCTCCCGTGCCGTCGTCGCCGGCGCTGCCACCGGCAGAGGTTCCGGCATCACCGGCACTGCCGGTAGCGCCGGCATCCGACTGACCCGCCTCGCCGCCCGGGTTGCGACCCGCGTTGCCTTGTCCTGCACCACCGTGATCCGTGCGTCCAGCCGAGCTGTCACCGGCAGTACCCGCGTTGCCTGGACCATCGACGACCGTTCGATCGTCGATCGACAGACACGCGCCGGTGCCAGTGAGCAGAACCAAAGACCAGCGAACAATCGAGGAAGATCGCATCATTGACTCGCGTTTCAGAAGGCGCCCGTGAGCGACGCACCGACGTGCCCCGGTCCGACCATTGGCGTAAGAAGAGGCGTGGTGCGCGCGGCTCGTGCGCGTTCGCCCTTCGGCGCAGTGAAGTACAGAACCGCGGCCGTGCCCAAGCCGGCAACGCCCACGCCCCAACCGACATAAGTCAGCGTGCGCGCGGTGCGTGCATCTTCGACCAAACTGGCATGCTCAGCAGCCGAACCCGGCGGGCATTCGCCGGCGCCCGAGCAGATCGCCTTGGCGTCGTCGTTCTTGCTCTTGTAACTGAAGAAGAACACCGTACCGACCACCGCGCCGACCACGCCCACGCCGCCCGCAACCGCCGCCATCGTTTTCTGGCTGTTCCAGTCGCTCGCCGCTGGGGCCGGCGGAAGGCTGGCCTCGGTTGCGACGGGAGCGGTCTTGTCTGCCGGCTTCAGCGCGAAAGCGTGCGCCTGAGTCGAGCCGGACGGCGCATCGAACTCCCACACTTCGTCTTGATGGCCCGCGGCGCGGACCGTGACGCGATGGTGGCCGGCGTGCACACCGAGCTTCAACTCGCTCGGTAGCCCGTCGTATTGATTGCGAACGGTCGGGCCCTGAACCGGAATGCGCTCGTCGACCAGAGAGCCGCCTACGGGCAACGCCGTCAGCTCGAGCCGAACGACGCCCGAAGTCAGAGTGCTCAAGTCACGCTTCACCTGTTCGCGCTCGTCTGCATCGAGCGCACTGCCCGATTCGGCCAGGTACTTCTGATAAGCTTCGATCGCTTCACCGTCGCGCTCGAGTTTCATCGACGCGAGCCCCAGGTTGCCCAAGATCTTCCAAGACGGCGATTCAGCGTAGGCCGCTTTGAACTCGCGATACGCCTCTTCGTAACGAGCGCCGTCAGGATCTTGCAGCAGGTTGACGCCCGCGTTGAAGTGGCTGCGGGCTCGCTCGCTGATCTGCACCTCGGCTGTTGCCGCGGGCGCCGGAGCTGGAGCTGGAGCCGCGCTCGGCGGCGCTGCCGCGGCTGGCCGGGCCGCCACGGACAAGAGCAGCGCCAAAGCAAGCCCGAGCGAAGAGCGAGCACTCGTCGAAATCATTGGATCACTAGTCTTATTCGCTACTCCGCCGCATTTCAACGGCTCCCGCGATTGCGGCACGCGAAAGCACCGGTCTACGTGCCGGCCACATGTGGGTGCACGGACGACTCGCTAGCGAGAAAGCTCGCGATCTTGCGCCACGATTTGCGTGCACACGAACGTACGCCGTGGCAGTTCGCGACTCACGTCCCCCCAGACTGTGCGCGCGGTCCGCTAGCGTTGAAGCCTACGGAGCATCCGCTTGCTCAGCGGCTTCGTAAAGTTTGCTCGGCAAAGTGCTACGCGAGGCGCGCGCCAGCGATGTCTGGCTGTTCGTGAGCCCGCGAGACGTCGCCGCCGAGCTTCCGGCGCTCGCCCGACACTTGGGGCGCCACCGTGCATTCTGGGACTGCCTGATCGGTCGTTGGCGTGCCCGCGGGCTGGTGCCGTGACACGGGAGCCTCTGGCGATCAGCGATTCGTTGCACGGCGGCAGCTCCTTGGCCGAGCGCCCAGGGCTGAAATGCGGCTCGGAATTTGCTCCGAGCGACTCTGGGGTCTGACGATTTCGTCATTTCTGGCCGAGCCCTCATCTCGGCGTTGACGTGCGGCGCGGCGCGGGACACGACGGTTGTCATGCCTGGCGTCAGCTTGATTGCTCTGCTCGACGATATCACGTCGGTCCTCGATGACGTGGCCGTGCTCACCAAGGTTGCTACGAAGAAGACCGCGGGCGTACTCGGTGACGATCTTGCATTGAACGCGCAACAGGTGGCAGGCGTGCGCACGGAACGAGAGCTGCCCGTCGTTTGGGCGGTGGCAAAGGGGTCGCTCGTCAACAAGGCCATCTTGGTGCCGTGCGCGCTTGCGATCAGCGCGCTGGCCCCCTGGGCCGTTACGCCGCTATTGATGGTGGGGGGCGGCTACTTGTGCTTCGAGGGCTGCGAGAAGCTTGCGCATCGGTTTCTGCCCGGCTCGGCGGAGCAGCACGCAGAAAGCGCAGACCACGGCGTGGAGGCCGCGCAGGCGAGTGATCCGATCGCGCTCGAAAAGGCCAAGGTGAAGGGCGCGGTGCGCACTGACTTCGTGCTTTCCGCGGAAATTGTGACGATCGCGCTCGGAACGGTCGCCACTGCGCCATTCGTGACTCGGCTCGTCGTGCTGATCGGGCTCTCGCTGTTGATGACAATTGGCGTGTATGGCCTGGTTGCTGGGATCGTGAAGCTCGACGACCTGGGCGCGTCGCTCAGTCGACGCGGCGCGGGCGCCGATGGTAGCGCCCGCTCGCTACAGGCCGCGCTCGGATCGGCCATCGTGCGCGCGGCGCCTTGGCTCATGAGAGCCTTGTCCGTGGCCGGCACGATCGCGATGTTCCTCGTCGGCGGTGGCATCCTGTCCCACGGTCTGCCGTTCGCTCACGATTTGATTCATCATCTCGTCGAGGGTGTGGCGAGCGTCAGTGGCGTCGGTGCCGCACTTGCCCTGCTTTTGCCGCTGCTGTTCGACATGTTTGTCGGTGTCCTCGCGGGTTCCATCGCCCTGGCTGTCGTCACGCTGGTGCAGCGCGTTCGGCGAGCGTGAATTGGAAAGCGCGCTCGCGGGCGCGGGGATTGGGCGCTGGCTGGCGCAATGCCTATTGCTGCGCTGCGCACTTGGATCGCTAATCCCAATTTCCAAAGCGCGTTCGGGACTCACTCGCTCTGTCACCCGTAGTCCGGGACGGAGAAGGTCCGTAGCTCCCCCTTGTCGGCGACCGCGGTCATGCGGCGTTCGTCGCTGCTCAGGCCGAGTTGGTAGGTCGTCGGATCGCTCCCTGGCAAAGGGGGGCTCATGAACTCGAACGCTCCAATTTGCTGCCAGTCGGCGTCGAAGACGAAAATTCGGCCCAGCCCGTCCGCCAGATAGCAGCGCCCTGATGCGCCGAAGAGCAGCGCTCGCACGAAGGCCTCCTGCAACGTGCCCTGCAATGCGTGGGCGAGCGCCGTGCTGCTCGGCGGATGCTCGGTGAGAGTCTCGGCGGCCAAGCACGTGCGACCGATACAGAGCAGAGAGCCGTCCGCGGACAGGCGCGGCGGGTTGGGGCTGAAATTCTGCCTGCGCAGCGCCCGCTGAGTGAGCTTTACGGCAGGGGCGGTGAAGCGACTGCAGACGATGTCGAATGCGTACACGCCTGGCGGACCGGCGCCGCGCTCGAGCACGTACAGGCTGTCGCCGCGCGGGCTTGCGACCATCGCTGCAGGCAACCGCGAGTTCCAGAGCAGCGCAGCCCGATCGATCTGCAACACGACTTCAGTGCTTGCCTCATCGAACACGGTCAGACCATCAGTGGTATGAACGAACAGCAGGTTGCCACGCGCGCATCGGGTCAGCAGCATTTGAACACCCGTGCCGAGCAGCGGATAGGAAGCGCTTTCGCTCAAATTCGGCAGCTCGAACGCCCGGATCGCGCCTTCGACATCGAACGCGAACAGCTTTTCGCCATCGGCCGCGATGATCGCGTCACGATAGGGGAATGCATGTGAACCCACGGAGAGGCCGGTCTCGGTGTCATAGACTTCGAGCCTCGAGTTTTCGTGAGTGATGTATGCATAAGGGCGAATCGGGTCGAACAGCGTGTCCTCTGGTCGGAAGTTCAACGGCGCCGAGAGCGTTGCTGCTACTGTGGCCGAGACATAGAGCGCGACCGTGAATGCCACGGGCGCCGGTGCATCCGCGGTATTCGAGAGCTGCGTCAGATCGGCGCTGATGGTCACCGTCGCTTCGTGCAGTCCGGGAGCAAGCGCGCTGATATCGGCGTCCACCACCAGGTCGGCGCCGGTCGACCCGTGGCTGGGCGTGAGCCGAAGCCAAGCGGCGTCGCCCGTGGCGACGTAGGCAATGTCGCCCGGGCCAGTGTCGAGAATCGTCAGTGTCGCTTTCGTCACCGGAGCGCCGGCGAAGCTCCGGAGAGCGACACCGTGAGCAGACAGAATGAATTGCGCAGCGAGACGCGAGGGCCCTTCTGCTGCTTTCGACCCTGAGTCGCCGCAAGCCACGAGCTGGGCGACAATCCAAAGGAACCACGCGCAGGTGAACGCGCTTTTTCGAAGGCGGACAGGCATGGCACCCTTCCTGGAAATCGATTCGAGCGTCACTGGCTGGCGCTACGTCGACCGAATCCCAGAGCATCAAAGCACGCCGCGGATGGCTCGCGTTGTATTGGCTTGCTGCTTCGATGACCTCTGCCGGCCGTGTAGCCGATATCGTGGTGGCTTCTGGGCGCTCTTGGGGCGTATCCTATCCCCTGCAAGCGATGAATATTGTCAGTCCGCTCCAAGGCTTCGGTCACTCGCACACCCACCTCGGCCAGCTGACGCGTGAACTGGCTGCGCTGCTCGGCGACGAGGCTTCTACGGCCGACGCGGCCACGGATGAGAAGATCCCCGCCTTGGCCTCGGAGCTCAGGCACGAATTGCTCGACCACTTCGCCAACGAGGAGGAAGGGCTGTTCCCGTTGATTCGCCGACATTTTCCGGAGCAGGGCAGGGCTGTGGATCAACTGCAGGCGGCTCATGACGTCATCTGCGGCACGTTGGTGCGTTTCAGTTTTCTTGCTGAACGCGGCGGCAAGCTCTCGGCCGACGCACGGCTCGCGTTCGCGCGCTTCGAGACGGCGTATGGCAAGCACTCGCGCGATGAAGCCGAGCTGCTCGACGAGATCGCGCGCATGCTGACGCCGGGACAACAAACAGAGCTCGAAGCGGCGTTGCGCGGTCTAGGCTGAGCGAGCGCGACGCCGGCCGGCGCTTCACTTCGATGTGCCGCCTTCGGGAGTCTGTTTCCTGCCGCCAAGATCGATCACTACTCATGCAACGCCATACAAGCCGCGCGCGGGGTCCTGGTCTATTGAGTTGATGCTCTCGACCCATGGCACCCCTCATCGCTGCCAAGTGCCCCACCTGCGGGGCCGGCTTACAGATCGATCCCGCCGCTGAGTTTGTGCTGTGTCAGTACTGCAGCACGAGCTCGTTCGTGCGTACGCCGACCCGGCCGGTGTCTCCACGGGTATTGCTGGAGCATTCGCCCGTGATCGACCTCACCAGGCCACGCTACGCTTGGCTGATCGTCGTTGCGGGGATGGTCACGCTCGCCGTCGTCGTCGCGATCGGCGCCGTGCTGATCAAGATCGCTCGCTCGCAAATGCCTCCGCCCGCACCGCCCGCTCCAGCGCTGCCGAAGAGTGCAGCGCCCGAGCTGGCCGTGGCAGCGCCGAGCGCCTCGACCCCAATCCGGGAAGATAGTGCTCCTTCTCAGAACGCGCCGGACAGGTCGTCGACGGCGCGCCCAGCGAGCAGCGCTGGGCGCAAGCCGGGCTCGACCCCTGCTGCAACGGCCAAGGCTGCACACGGCAGAGTCGCGACTGGCGCGATCACCGTGAGCGGTTGGCTCGAACCGGCCAAGGTTCGTGCGGTAGTGGGCGGGAACACCGCTCGATTCCGGATGTGTTACGAGCAAGGCTTGGCGCGGTCGTCGACGTTGGCCGGCAGGGTCAGCGTGCGCTTCGTAATCGGCAGAGACGGTACTGTCTCCAATGTCAGCGACAGTGGCTCCGATCTGGCAGACGAAAGCGTGAAGAGCTGCGTGCTCAGGGCATTCTACGGCTTGAATTTCCCTGTTCCCGAGAACGGCATCGTGACCGTGGTCTACCCGCTGATCTTCAGACCTGAGCCATGAGCCTCGCTTTGGTGGAGCACGCTGTCCAGCGAGGTGTTTGACAGCAAAAGAGCACCCGGATTAGCTCTCAGTATCGATGATTGTTCAGTGCGCGAACTGTTGGATGGACGTTTCGCCCAATCGTGATGGTCGTTGCCCGGCATGCGGGGGCGATGCCAAGCGGACGCATCCGGACCGACGGGACCTGGTGAAGGCTGAGTTCGTGGACGGGGAGAAACTGCCGAATCTCTGTTGTGTGTGCGGCAAGACGAGCTCTGGTCATGTCGAATCCGGAGTTCTGAACGAGGTTCAGTCCCTCGACACAGCGGGGCTCTTGGCGCGAGTGCTCGGTGCGATCGCGAGCGTCACCATCCTCTATCTGCGGCCCGAGTCCGAGCGCAAGAAGTTCGCGCTGTCCGTGCAGCTCCCGGTATGCGCGGTGCATCAGGGGATCGCGGCGATTGAACCCTTGTTCGTGGATCAGCGCGCTTATCGGCTCACCTTTCCAGTGCACAAGGCTCTGCTCCAAGCCTGGGAAAAGCAGCGCGGTCGCTCGTAGGAACGGAACATTCAGCACAGTCAGCAGAGGGGGAGCGTGCGCGCCTTGCATCCCCACGCCACCCGCAAGGCGCGCACGATCAGCGGTGACTCAGTCGTGCAACAGCAGGCCGCGCGGGCCGCTCAGATTCGGGTTGATCAAGAACGAGTTGGCGCTCTGCAGACCGCTTGCCGACAGACCGACGGTCAAGGTGCCGCGCGGCAGGTTGGCAGGGAGCGTGAACTTGACCGTGACCGCGGCGCCCGGAGCGATCGACGCCGTGCTCACGCTGGTCACGTTGCAATAGCGACGCTGACCGGCGATGGTCACCCACACCACCGGGAAGGAGGTGTAGTTTTGGCCTTCGTCGTCGCGATTTGCGCCGTTGGTCAGGCCGTTCAGCCCGGTGCCCGTGATCGTGTACACCCCTGACACGGGGCCAGCGATGCTGGTGATCCGCGGTTGTCCGTAGCTGGTCAACTGCGCGCCCGAGGGGCGATAGCTGTAAATGGCGGAATTGTGTTCGTTCGCCACCAGCACGGAGCCGTCCGGCAGCGGTGTCTGCAGCAAGTTTCCCGCCGTGTAGCTGGGGCCGCCCGCAGATACGTCCGTGAAACTTCCGTTGCCCCCGGCTGCTGGCGGTGGCGTGTACTCGTAGAACTTGTATGTGCCCGCGAAGTCCCAGCGAATGACTCCGGCCAGCACATTGCCGTTGGGGAGTACGGCTTGGCCGTTTTCGTCCATGCGCGCGCCGATGGTGCCGTAGCCCAGATCGGTGGAGCCGTTCCACATGTGAATGCTGCCCGAGCGGCCAGGGGTCTCGGCCACGTTCACGAGCGTATTCGTGCTCGGGTTGTACAGGGCGTTGTAACCCGTGGCACCCGCGACGAACACGCGACCGTCATACAGCGTGAGAGCGGGCGCGCTCTCGACGCTGGCCGCCGTTGCGCCGCCCGCAATCGCAGCATAGACATCGCCGTAGGGATTGTTGGCCGGGGGCGCGATGCGCGTGGACCAAGTCTGCGTACTGGACGAATACACCGACGCACCGTTCCTGCCGAAGAAGAAGCTCTTGCCGTTCTGCAGCTGGGTCATCGTGCCTTCGTTGAAGGTGGTCAACCCAGCTGGTAGCGCGGCCGTGCTCGACCACGGGTTGGCTTGAGCTGGGTCGAACACGCGCAATGTGGTGTCACCCAACCCCGCCAGCAACAATTTGCCGTTGGCGCCCGGTGTAATGATGCCGTCGCCGACGTCTACAGGAGCGTTGCTGACGCTGGTCCATTGACCCGTGGGATAATTCACTTTGGGGTCGTAGATTTCACAGCGATTGCGGCTGCCCGAAACTGCCGCGCCGTTCAGATTCACGTATTCGCCGCCGCATATCAAGTAGCGCCCGTCCAGCAGCATGCCTGTCGCAAAGTAACGCCGACCGTAAACGGTCGCAGCGGCGTTGACCCACGTTCCTCCGCTGTAGCCCGAGACGGGATCGGGGATGAAGCGACGCCAAACGGTGTTGTCGCGGTCGTTGGCCAAGATGGAGCCATCCATCAGCAGCTGGATCTGACTCGGCCCGGCGCCGCTCGGGTAGGCATTGCTGAGTTGGGTCCATTGCCCGACGACCAAGGCCTCTTGCGTAGCGGCCACGACCGCCGCTTCTGCCCCTTCCGCAGCGCCAGAATGCGGCAAGCCGTGGTCGCTGCAACCGATGGCCATCAGCACGGCAATGGATGCCGTGCTCGCGCAGAGAAGCGCAACGCGCATGCGCCGCTTCCCGCTGTCTTTTGATTTGTCGACTAACATAGCTGAGTTCTCCGTGACTCGGTGAAAAAGTCATGCGTGCTCGCTCTCGCTGACGACGCCGCCGCGCGGGGAGCTCGTGAGTAGGGTGCTCAGCGAGTAGAGCACCCCCACACGAGCGCCGAAGCACGCGCGGCCGACGCCAAAGACACGGCGAGCAAACGAATTGTTCGAGCGCTGCGTTGCGAAACTCGAAGGGTTCAGAAGACGGTGATGATGTCGAGCGTCTGCACGGCTTGCCCCGTTTGAATCGTGAGGCAAGCGGTGCCGCCGCCAACCCCCACCGTCTTGCCGGCGAGCTGCGCGCCTTCGATCGCGCTCAGGTAGGCCTTGCCCTTGGCGGTGCTGATGTCGAATGCGTACTGCCCATTGCCCTGATTGTGACAGGCCGGCGCCGAGCCGGTCGGGTTGGTGACGGTCACCACGCCGTAGGAATTGACGATCGTCACGCTGTTGATGACCCCAGTGGCGCCGCCCGCGCTGGCCAGAGTTGCAGTGAGGAGCGTGGCGCCTAGAACGACTGCGGAAACGATCTTCTTCGTCATGTTACATCTCTCCGTGAAATTGAACGGGCAGGCGCGCGCGAGGCACTCCGCAATTCGGATTGCGGCTCGCGTGAACTCACCCCGCTTCGGTGTTGGGGTTTAGGTAGTCTGCGCCGAGACAGGTCGTCAACATCGACGCTGCTGCCAAACATCGAATGTTCGTGAATGGGACACGCTGAGTCAGGGCCCTTGTCGAGTGTTCGTGATGCCGGTGCCGAAAGCGGCTGCTCCGTCGCCCAGCGCACGTTGCCTTCCGAGGTCTCGAGCTGAGCGCGAGCGCACTTGCGCGAGCCGAGGGTTGTGACCTGCACGGTCACAGGCGTGACCGCCCAGGTCGCAGTGTCTGCGCTCGATATAGGTAAAACCTCGGGTTCTGTCGCTAGCTGAGCGAAGCCGAGCGGTGGCACGGCCGGTGCACTGTCAGGCCAATCGTCATGAAGCCAGCACTGAAAGCGCCGGAACCCGGTCGACGCCGCAAGTTCAGCGCGGAATACAAGTTGCGCGTCGTGCGCGAAGCGGAGCAATCGAAGGCCAACCGACGCGTGAGCGCATTGTTGCGAGCGGAGGGCTTGGGCCCATCGCACTTGGCCAAATGGCGAAAGCAGCTCGAGCGCGGGCAGCTCGCCTGGCTCGGCCAGGATCGGCCGTTCGAGCTCAGCGCTCGTTCACGCTCGCGCGCGAGCTCGTTCGAACAACAAAAG
>Ga0315912_10001610_pt1 | contig 26841 bp, 20 predicted proteins | sample VfabasoilMG_FD_204469 | JGI IMG/M metagenome (GOLD analysis project Ga0315912, IMG submission 204469) | Garden soil microbial communities collected in Santa Monica, California, United States - V. faba soil | ecosystem: Environmental > Terrestrial > Soil > Garden | place: USA: California... | reverse complement strand
GGCTCCGCCCGAGCCGACGGCTCCGCCCGAGCCAACGGCCCCGCCCGAGCCACCAGGGTCGACCGGGTCCATTGGGCCGCCACCCTCGGGGTCCATAGGCATAGCTCCCAGCGGACCCAGGGCACCGTCCGTGGTGAGCGAAATGATGGCGTAGCCATCGATGAAGGAAACGTTCTCCGGCATGTGGGTCGACAAACCCTTGGGTGAGTCCCAGGTGCCGGTCGCCCAACCGTCGGGCAAAGTGCTTGCCGCGAAGTCTTCCCGCCACTCCAAGGTGAACACGCCGCCGGCGTAAGAAGAGTACTGGACCCAGTTGATGTACTCGTGGACCGGCAGGATCGCTTCGCTGAAGTTCCCGCCGAAGGTGGCGTCCCCTGGCCAGACGTTGAAGTGAATCTGCATGCCTTCGGCGCCGGCGTTGTCTCTGAACGCCGCGGACTGTTCCCCCGTCTCTCGGCGGAGCTCGCTCCCGTCCACCGACCAGGCGACGTAATCCGGAGTCCACTCGAAAGCGTAGGTATGAAACCCAGTGCACCAGCCCCCTTCCGTTCCGCTCGATGCGGTGTGGTTCGCCTCCGGCAGGCCGTACAGTGCATTGGTCTTCAGTTCACAGTTGGCCCAGATCGTCTCGAGATCCAGCTCGTTCCAGAAGACGTCTTCCAACTCAGAACCGTCCTTCCAAAGAAAGAACGAGCTGACGACGCCATCGCCGCCGGCGAACTGCACCCGAGCTTCGAAGCGACCATACGAGTATGAGGCCGAAGTATAGAGCTCTGCGCCGCTCGTTGCGTGTGCCGCTGGGCTGACGGAGACAGCACCCACTGCGAAGAGCAGCGCGAGCAGGGGTTTGCCGAGGGGCGTGAGGTGACGTCGCATGGGGTGAATCTCCGAGCTGCCGAAGGGGGCGCCTCGAACCGCCTGGATTCGAGCTCGCTCCTGCCTCTGGGTTCAACCTATTGAACGACGCACTCTTCGGCTTTGCGGTTTCTGTCGAAAGCGACGAGCCGCGCGAAGCTCGCGCGGCCCGGCCGACGCTCCGGTCCCGATAGAAGCGGCATCGAGCTGCTGAGAAAGTTGGCAGATCGGCTACGAGCTGAGCAACCAGTCCGGACTGGCTAGCGCGCCCTCTCGGGGCCTCGATCGCGCCCTGAAAACGGAGACTTAGGGGGGCCCGAGGCGCGTCCTCGGGCACCCTCTGGCCGGCGGACCTCGAGTGGGCTCACTGACTCACGAACGTCGTCACCGTCATCGCCTCCAGCGCCATCGGTAGCGCCCCGGCTGCGATGGCCACCGGCGCTCCTGCGGCCCAGTTCGCGCTCCCGGAGGTCACGATGGGCACCATCGCGGTCGGGGCGGTTCCACCGGCAAAAGCCAGCGAGATGCTCTGGGCCGTGGTCGTCTCGTTGATGGCGACAATCACGACTTCCCCCGTGTCGCTCGTGAAGGCGCTGACCAGGACCTTTTCGGGGAAGACTCCCGTGACCGCCACCATGTGGTAGCCAGGCCGCACGTAGCGGGTGAAGTTTCCGAAGGTGTAGTAGCGCTTCGTGGTGACGTTCCCGCTCTCCTGGATCAAGCCTTCGTTCGTGGTGTTGCCCGAGTACCACCACCAGAGCCAGGCGTTCACTTCGCCCACCACGAGGGCGCTGTGCACCCAGCGAGCGATGGCGACTCCGTTCTCGATGGTGTTGCTCGGTCCTTGCTCCGGCCACCACTTCACGCCCGACATTTCCGTCTGCCAGACTTCCTTGTCCCCTCGAGGCGGGACGTCGTCGGGCCACGGGAACGCGACCTGCGAATCGTACTGGTGGGTTCCCATGATATCGAAGGCGGCCCAGGCGTCCGGATCGGCGGCGAGCGCGTGCCCGTAGTCGTAGCCGCCGAAGTCGGTCGTGCAGTGCGCCGCAATGGGGTCCCCATTGAACCCGCCGCAGTCGAACGGATCGGAGCTGGGCAAGCCCGACGGCTCCGAGCAGCACGCGGACTCGTTCGACCAGACGTGGAGCCACTCCGAAGCTTCGGCGGACATGGGAATTACCCCCTTGGCGCGCAGCTTGGGTCCGACCATCTTCTGGAATTCGGCGGCCTCCTTCCCTGTGAACTCCGTCGTGTCGTAGCTGCCGTTGCACGGCTCATCGAAGCCGCAGGAAGCGAAGTCCGTCTCGTTCTGCGGGGACATCGCGTAGAGGGTCGTGCTGGTGTTCTGCGAGATCTTGTCGGCGAAGGCCGCAATGGTGTCTGACCAGGAGACGTAGCAGTCGGTGTCCAGGTGTCCGCCATCCGCAAGGGTGCCAGTGGTCTTGCAGTCAGCTGGTGGGGTCCACAAAGTCCCCATGATGTAGTGAGGCTCGTCGCGTTCGGCCGTGATGCTCGCAACTTCGTCGATGTCGTCGTAACAGCTATTGCCGTTGTAGGGCTCTCCGGTCCAAGCCATGCCGACGCGCAGGATGTTCAAGCCCAGCTGGTCGGCGCCCGGTCCATCCTCATCGAGCCCGTAGAGTCGCTCCGCATCGCCAGCGATCGCTTTCCAGTTGTTGTTGATGCCGAACCCGCGGATCAGCTGACGCACATCGCCGAGTTGCACCGTGGGGTCGTCCGAAACGACGCCACCGCTGCCACCACCGGCGCCTGCGCCACCGGTGCCCGCACCGCCAGCGCTCGCGCCGCCGCTGCTCGCACCACCAGTGGCCGCCCCACCCACGCCCGCGCCGCCCACACCAACCGTGCCTCCGGTCCCCGGCGTGCCGCCCGCCGCCGCACCGCCGGTACCAGGTCCGCCGCCTGCACCCGTTCCCCCTGTTCCGGGCCCGGGGGACTGGGTCGGGGAACACGCTCCAGCAGCGATCAAAACCACAACCGCTAGGACACCGCCCTCACGCTCGAGTCGAATGTTCCGCATGCGAAGACCCTCGGTTTTCATGGAGCGGCGCCCTCGGATCGCAGGCAAGGACGCAGCTGAGGACCGCATTGCAGTCGCCTGGTCCTGGCAGCGGAAGGAGCACAGAACTGCCTCCCCTATCTAGAATCGTTCAATGAAACTCGAACAGGCGTCTCCGGGCGCTCCGATGTGCCGCCGCCCTGCGGGGGAGAATCCGTGCGTCTTGCAACGCGCGCGCGTCTCCGACAGGGTGCCCCGACATGCGCCCCAACCTCTCCTGGCCTGCGGGCCTGGTGCGAGGCCGACTGCTCCTGCTAGCGGCCATCGCGAGTTCGGTCGTGCATGGATGCCTGCTGCCTGAGCTCTTGGTCGAATCGGGTTCGGGCTCCGGCGGGGCCGAGTCGACGGCCTCGGGCGGCCTGGGCGGAGACGGTAGCGGTGGTGGGTCGGGCACGCAGTCCGGTGGCGAGACCTCCGCGGGAGGAGCTGGCGGCTCGGGCGGCACGAATGGGGGCAGCGGTGGCGACGCGAGTGGGGGCTCCTCGGGAACGGGCGGCGACCCTGGGAGTGGTGGTGCCGATACCGGTGGCGGCGGCGGGACGGGAGGGAGCGGAACCGGAGGCAGTGGCCCTGTCATCTCGGATGGACCGTGCGACCTCTACGCCTCCGCGGGTCACGAGTGCGTGGCGGCCTACAGCACCGTGCGTCGGTTGCTGAGCACGTATACGGGGCCGCTCTACCAGGTCCGAGCCGAGAGCAGTGCGTACAACATCGGCGGACTCCGAGTGATCAATCCGCAAACGGCCACGAACAGCGTGCCCTACACCACCACCCCCCAGCCGGGCGTTCTCTACGACATCCCGCAGACGGCGGATGGCTTTGCCGACGCGGACGTGCAGGACGGACATTGCGGCGGCACGACGTGCACCATCGCGGTGCTCTACGATCAGTCCGGCCGAGGCAACGACCTCACGGTCGCCAAGGCGGGTTCGGACTTTGGTGGCGACTACTCTGGGCTGGATGACTTCGAGACGCTCGCGGACACCGGTCCCCTGACCGTTGGGGGCCGCGAGGTCTACTCGCTGTTCATGGAGGCGCGGCAAGGCTACCGACAGTCTGCGATCGGTACGGATGTGCCGGTCGACGCCGAACCGGCCGGCATGTACGTGCTGGCTGATGGCACGCGAACTGGCCAAGCCTGTTGCTGGGACTTTGGCATCGTCGGGCCTGACCCCACGGTCGCGGGCGGCCCCATGACGGCGCTCTTCTTCGGCGAAGGTTATTGGGGCCAGGGCGAGGGTGAGGGCCCTTGGTTCGGCACCGACCTCGGGACCGGCGTGTGGATGGGAGGCTCGGCGCCGGACCAACCTGGAGGGGGGGACTTCAACATCCCGGGCGCCGACCCCAACCCGTACAACCCCTCGCTTTTGGTCCCCTACGCGCTTGGCTTCCTCAAGGTGACGAGCAGTCAGTACGCGATCCGCGTGGCTGACGTGGAGGCGGACTCCGATGTGCACACCGCCTACGCGGGCGCCTTCCCCTCGACCGCGACACTCGCCAATGAGGGCACGGTGGTGCTCGGAGTGTCCGTGGACAACGCCAACAACTCGTGGAGCACCTTCTTCGAGGGCGCGGTCGTGGCTGGGTTTCCGGACGACCTGACCGAGCAGGCGGTCTTGGAAAACATCCAGGCCGTCGGCTACGGCGAGTGAGCGCGCTGGCACCCTCAGGGCAAGTACTCGTCGATGGCTGCGAAGAAGGATTGCCCGAACACGGCGTAGCCCGCATCGTTCGGGTGCAGGTTGTCTGCCATCAGGGCCGTTTGCCAGTTCGCGACGTCGTGGATGGCCGCGTAGTTGTCGACGAAGACCACGTGCGCGCCCGCGGCAGCCCGAGCCAGGGCCACCTCTTCCACGCCCTCGTTGTATTGAACGATCTTGGCGTCGGTCGAGGTATTGATCACGGGGCAGACGGACGCGACGACGACCAGAGTGTCGGGCGCTTGCGTCGTGATGTCGTCGATCAGATTCCCGAGCCGCTGCGGCGCGTTATTCACGTCCACGTTGCCGTTGATGTCGTTGGTCCCGATCATCAAGAGCACGATGTGCGGGCTAAAGTCGTCCAGGGCATCGTTCGTGATGGCGCCCGAAATGCCCGAGTGCCCCGAATCGGTGTCGATGGTGAAGCCGCCGTGGCCCTCGTGATTGCGGGGGAAGGGAGTCCCGTCCACGTCGCTTGGTCCGTTCGGCGCTGCTGCCCCAACGAACGTAATGCTCTTTCCTTGGGCGAGCGCCTCGCGAAAGAGCTCGACGCGGTAGCCACCGCCCGAGGAGGCGTACCCTTCGGTGATCGAGTCCCCGAGTGGCAAGATCACACAGGGCGAGCCCGCCGGTGGGCAAGGAGCGAAGGCGCTGGTCCCGCCACTGCCGCCGCCCGAGCCGCCGCCGCCACTGCCGGAGCCGCCGCTGCCCGAGCCGCCGCTAGCGGCGCCTCCGGTGGCGGACCCGCCGGCACCACCGCTCGTTCCGCCGGCGCCTCCGCTCGTCCCGCCCCCACTGCTCGGTGCTCCTCCGCTCGAGGCGCCTCCGCTGGCAGTACCCCCACTGGCGAGCGCTCCACCCGAGGAGGCCGCTCCGCCCGAGCCGACTGCCGCCCCGCCCGAGCTGACTGCCGCTCCGCCCGAGCCGAGGTCTGCGCCACCGGGCGCCACCGGATCGCAGGCAAAGACCCAGCCAAGGACGACGAGGGTGGAGGCCCGAACGATGGAGCTGTTCATGGGGACCCGTCCGATGAGGCCGCCATTGCAGCTGCCTAGTGCGGACAGCGGAAGGAGCGCAGAAACTCCCCCCTGGGCTAGAATTGTTCAGTGGACCTCGACCAGGACGTGCAGACGCGTGCAGTATCATCGCTGGCGGTGATACCGACCCGGGCCGACGGTAGACGCCATCGTCTGGAGGGTACGAGGATCGAGAGGTTTCAGTCTGCCGCCTTGCTTGGGGCTCTGATCATCGTCCCCGGTGTCGTCGTCGGGGCCATTCTCTGGAAGACCCTGGGAGAGAACGACGATGAGGGTATTCCGGCGGCACCTGTACCGGAAGTCGGTGACGGGGAAGTCGGATCCCCGGAAGAAGCGCCCGCTGTCGGCCTGCCCAAGAGAGGTCCCGACCGAGAGGACGTCGCGAAACCGAGTGTGCTGCCAGAGGCAGAGCTCACCCGACCCATTGCCAAGCGGCTGATTCAGGAGTGCGAAGGGGGGCGCACGAGTTCGTGCGACGAGCTGACAGCCGCGTGCATGCGCATCATCCCCGAAGCACCTACCAAAGGCATAGCCAAAGCTCCTGGAGCCAACGTTTGGCGTCGCATCATGCCCACCAAGGCTCACGGCGAGCGAGCGATGGACGCTGGCTGCCAGCAGTACTTTCATGGGATGGCGTGCCACGCCGGGTCGGATGCGCACTGCCTGAGTGCCGGAAGTCGCAAGGCCTTGGCGGAGGGATGCCAGCGTGGATGCGGGGCGTGTTGCAACAAGGCCACGGAGACCGCAGCACCGGAAAGCGATCCCGGGAAAGCGCGTGCCTGCGATGAGGGTGACGCAGGGGCTTGCCTCGAGCTCGCCCAGCGCCTCAGGCTTCGGGGTCCGGACGGCGAGAAGCAGGCGCGACGGCATGCGGAGGCTGGGTGCCGCATTTCCCCGCATGCCTGCGACGAGTACGCGCGCTACGTGGGGTTGGGTTTGGGCGGGGAGCGGGACGAGCGGAAGGCGCTCGACCTGCTGGAGCGCTCTCGAGCCGCGCCCGAGTCCTCACCGTGTCGCTCGAGCGGGCTTTCTGCTTGCAGGCCGATTTCGGGCCTTGGCTACCTCGAGCTCCTGACCACCATCGCCCCTGGGCTTGCGGAGGAGCGTTGCAACCAGGGCGATTGGCGCGCCTGCACCGGAAGGATGCTGCCAGCTCCCGACGACTACGGGCGTACTTTGGCGACGATGAATGCCGCAGCGGCTCGAGTGTATCCCGCTTGTCCCGACATCATGGCCCAGTGCCCGGTTGCGGTTGCGCAATGCGAGCAGGGCGACGTCCGCGCCTGCCTTTCGGTCGTCGGGAGAGTCCACAGCGCCCAGGTCAGCGAGGTGAGACTGGCCTTCGAGCGGCTCAAGGCCGCCTGCGCTGCCGGGACCGCGGCGGCGTGTGTGGAGTAAACGGCCAGGGGCCGCCGGACATGCTTACCGATTCGGATACGACGCTGGAAACGGCGTGAGCCAGCCGGAGCTTCGAGCGCCGCCGCGTTTGCTCCTTCTGCCCTCATCCGCCACAATCCAATCCAAGGCCCTCATGCCGAACACAGCCACGTCCATCGAGCTCCCCGAAGACCTGCAGGCATTTGCCGAGGAGCGCGTCCGGGCAGGAAAGGCCGATAGCGTCGAAGAAGTCGTGCGGGACGCCTTGGAAGAGAAAAGGCTGGCCACGCTCCGAGAAGCCCTCGACGTGGGACTGGCCCAGGCCGAAGCGGGTCAGGTGATCCGTGGAACTCCCGCCGAGCTGATGGCTCGCGTTCATCAGCGGCACGGCGTCTCCCGCAGCAAGTAGCCGCATGGCTTCCCTGGAAGTCACGCAGCGGGCCGAGGACGATGTCGGCGATGTCCTCCTGTACACGCTGCGGCGCTGGGGCGAGGCGAAGTACTGGGAGTACTCCGACCTCATCGAGGAAGCCTATGTAGCGATCACAGCCGATCCGACGCAGGGCCGCGCTCGCGCCTTCGTCCAACCTGGCATTCTTGGCCACCACATCGAACAGCCAGGGCGAGCTGCGCGGCACATCGTGTTCTACACCTACGATGAGACCAAGGACTGCGTCACGGTGGTGCGCGTGCTCCACGACTCGATGGACTTCGACCGGCACCTACCTTGACGGCTTCCCCTCACGCCACCCTCACCTCCAAGAGGGCCTCCGGCCCGTGGTACCACCCGCGCATCCCTCCCGCGCAACCGAGGCCGTTGGCTCCATGTGGTTCTACGGCCTATTTTCGTCTTGTCCCGTCGGCGTCGCTGTTCACCATGAACGTCATCACCATCCTGTGCGTTTGCGCTAGTGCAACCCTGGCGCTCGGATGCCGGAGGGTGGACCCATCAGCTGAGCGGGCGACCTCCGGCGCGGATCCCGCGCCGAGCGCCTCCTTCACCGAGCAGGCGGGGACTTGCGCGCGCAAAGTTCGGCGCCTGACGTTCACGAGCTGCAACCCTAGTCCCTCTCAGACTGCGTATCCCGAGTGCACGAACTACGAGATCGGTCCGGCCGTGGACCACGCCGACCACGGCTGCATTCCCGGACTGCTGCGCCTGACGGTGAGTGGGTACCCGGGCCGGATGGATGTCTCGTTGGTCGAAGCCAAAGCAGGCGCGACGGGACGAATCGAGCTCGTAGTGGACTCGCACCTGCAGGCCACGAGTGGAGCTGCGTGGCCAAAGGGAACCCGGCTTGGCGAACTCAGCGTGAGCGGAGATCGGGTCGAATCGCTCGTCCTGAGTGGCGCGATCGAGGCCCCCTTCGGCGTCGAACGCGTACCCTGCCCAGGAGCGGATGGGGAGGTCGCCGACTGCACGCTGGGCCACGGCGATGCACCGTAACTCCGACTACTTGTAGATCGGTGGAGAGCCTGCACTCCGGCCCACGGCGCGACAGGTCATCGAAGGGCGCTCAGACACTCGGTCAGGCGAGCCGTGGTTCGGATGCGCGGGGCTACTACCCCTTCATGAGCGTTTCGAACACCTCCAGGGCGCTCTTGGTTTGCTTCTCGTCGTAGCCTGCTTTTTCGAGCAGGCTGGGCGAAGAAACGGAGATGTGATCCCACAGCTCGCTGCCCGGACGGTGCAGGGCCCTGCCTTCGGCGATGTAGTCCTCGAGGGCTGCCACGACTTGCTTCGGCTTGCCCTTCGCCTTCGCCAGCCGTTTCTTGCTCCGCTCGAGCCACGCCGCCCAGGTCGCTTCCTCTGCCTCTTCGCGGGCCCTCTCGTCGTCACTCCGCCGCCGCTCCGCGGCAAGCCTCTTGTGCCGTTCCTGGTGGGTTTCTCCCCGAGGCACGTCCGCCTCCTCCAGGCCCGCGCGGTCGCACAGGATCTTCACCAGCTTCCGGACGGGCACGTCGTGAGCGGACTCGTCGCCCCGCGCCAGCCGAATCAGGTGCAAGTAGGCGTCGCGTCGATTCCCGAGGTAGGGCAGATCCTGCAAGGGGTCGGCGCCGGCGTCGAGCAGCGCTCCAAGCAGGAAAACGCGGGCGTTGAGCTCCTTTGGCGTCGGGGCTTCGCTGTCGGCCATGCAGACCGAGACCAAGCAGCCCTTGACCGTCGCGCCCGCGTCGACGAGGCGGCGAAAGATGTGCTCGCAGGTGGGGAGCGGGATCGACGCCAACTTGAGCTGGGCGACAGGCGTGTGTCTAGGGCTGCGCAGCGCTGGGTTGGCGCCGCGCGCGAGCAGCGTCTCCACGCCCTCGAGCCAGCCGTATTGGGCGGCGCGCGTGAGCGGAGTGCAGGAGAGGGGTCGATCCAGGTTGGGGTTCGCGCCAGCATCGAGCAGGGCGGTGAGCAGCTTGCCCTGGTGCTCTGCGATCACGGCGTCGAGGGGCGTCCAAGCCGCCGCGGTGTCGGGGCTGCCGGTCTTGGCGATGTACTCGGCGAAAGGGGCCCAAGCGCCTCGGGCTGCGGCACCGTCCAGGTCGAGCTTGTTCCACAGTCGTCGGACCGCCAGCGGAGACATGGCTGGGCCCTGCTTCTTCAGCGACCTGTTCTTTGGCTGCGCCTTCTTTGGCTGCGCCTTCTTTGGCTGCGCCTTCTTTGGCTGCGCCTTCTTTGGCTGCGCCTTCATTGGCTGCGCCTTCTTTGGCTGCGCCTTCATCTTTGCGCGCTTCGCGGCTGCCATGCCCGGCAGTATCTCACTCTGCAGGCGGGCCTACCATGCTACGCCGGTTCGAATGGGGAGCGCTGCAGGACGAAGCTTCCCGTCGTCACGTTGTCGATGAAGTTTGGGCCGTACTCCGGCAACAGCGTGCCCAGCTCCCACTCGCCGGAGACCGTCCCTTGGGCTTGATCGACCTCGCCGCGCACGAGCCAAGCGCGCTTGCCTGCATCGGGTCCGTCGAGCTCCTCCCACTCGGGCACCATGAATTCCAGCCCGAGGTCGTCGAGTACGATCTCGACGGGCAAGCTGGGCGACCCCTGCTCTGCGAACGGCGCCTTGCCGGCCTGAAACGACCCGCGAAGGTTCATCGGGTTACCCTTCCACAGGGTACCCTTCCACTCGGAGGCTTCCGGCTCTTCGATGACGAGCTCGAAGAGCACCGTCACCCCTTCTAGAGGATCCTCGTCCCAGTCCGGTCCATCGAAGCAGAGCTTGCCGAACCAACGGCCCGCCAGGGTCAGCCGGATTGCCACAAGACCGCCCCTTGGTGCTCCTCTTCACAAACGAAGACGTAGGCGACGCCGTCGCCGCCAAAGTTGACCTTCGGGTCGAACTCGGAAAATTGCGCGGCAAAGCTCATTGGCTTTCCGCAGCTGGGACAGTCCGGGATGGCTTCCCCCTGGAACCAGGCGACGTAGCCGCCGCACTTGTTCTGCAGGACGGGGTCGTCCGCCTCCTCGCCCTCGGGGTCGGTCTCGAAGGCCGTCTTGTAGGAGATGCGCTGTGCCTTGGCTTTGGGCACATCGCTCGTATGCCCTGCGTCGACCCAGCTCTCCGCCAGCTCCTTTACCGATTCCTTCCGCAGCACCACCGCGTTGGCTCCCGAGAAGGCCTCGGACGTCTCGCAAGCTCCGTCAGCGCTGGCGCACATGAACACCGACAAGCTCTCGTGCTCCTTCAAGACACCCACTGCGTTCGGGCCCAGAGCCTCCCGACCGAGCGTGACGAGATGCATCATGGGAGCGCCACACTGGGCGCAGCTGGGCGCACTGCCGACGGCTGCGCCGCCGACCAAATCGGCGCCCTTCTTCCCGAGCTTCCACAAGTAGGCCGTGCGCCCTGCGATCGCCGATGCCGCTTTGCCCTCCGGTGCGTCAAAATACCCCTTGTCGAGCTTGGCGGTGACCTTCTTTTCGAACTCGCGCCGCGCCGCCTCCGCGGAAGCCAGGTCGAACGTTTTCCGTTGGCCTTCGCTGCCGCGGCGTCCCCAATGCAGTGTGTAGGAGCTGCCGCTGAGCTCCGCGAACCAGAACTTGTCGGCCCCGTCCTCGTTACTCTGCAGGTAGCGTTGCGCGGGCATTGGTGCGGGCTGCTCCTTCTGCTTGGAGTCTCGCGGCTGGGCGCCTGCCTTGGGGCTTTTTCGTTCGTCCACCGCGAGTGGCCCGGACTTTGCCAGCGCATCGAGCTCGCGGGCCACGTCACGACAGAAGGTCTGGATGCCAGCTTCCGATCGCTCGACCGTGACGACGCGGCGCGTATGACCATCGAAGGTCGCCGAGCCGTCCACCCGATCGTCGGATAGCGGCAGGAACACCCCGCTGCCAGCGTAGACCGTGACCCGGCGTTTCGACACCAGGACCAGCTGGTTCGTCACCGGGTCGAGCTCGAAGCTGGGGCGACTCCCATAGCGGGAGAAGCTCGCACCTTGCAGCGGAAACTCCTGCCACGCCTTGCCGTCGAACTCATAGACGACCTCGCTCTCTTTCTGAGCCTTGTTTGCCCCGCCGAACAGGACGAGTCGCTGTCGGGCGCGATCCCAGGCGAGGGCTGCGCGGCTCAGGGCCGGCTTTTTGCCCTTGGCGCTCATGGCCTGCCAGCCTGTCGACTCGGTGAAGCACCACAAGTCCGCCGGGAAGCGACCGCCGGCCAGGGGTTCGCCGCTGACGACGAAGAGCTTCCTCCCCTCTGCATCCCACGCGACCGCAGCGTCCGTGCGTTTCGAGAAATCGGAGGGTCCATTGGCGAGCTGGTTCCACTCGCCCCCGCCACGCGCGTGCACGGCACCATCGAGCCCGACCCTGAGGGTGCGTTCGCCGTCCAGGATCAGCGCGAGCACGCCACCGGAGAACGGCGGCGGCTGCATCCAGGCGCCCTCTCTGAGCTCTGCCCAGGCCAGCTCAGTCGATTCAGGCTGAAAAATCGGGGTGCGCTCGTGAGCGACGATGCGTCCGAAGCCGGCGCGGACGGCGTCCGTCGGTGGGACGAGCGGCCCCGAGGGCACCACCGTCTGCCCGTCGTACTCGGCGTAGAGGCGGTCGCATTCATTGGGCGCCGGGCGACAGGCAAAGAAAAGAATCCGCTCCCTGCCGTCGGCATCCTCCACGCAGCAGCCCCGAGGGCAGTCCAAGCCCCGGTCGAAAGGGACGAGCCTCCCCCCATCGCGACTTTGCCACCCGTCGGGCCCGAGCGCGTGCAGGAGGTTGCGCGGCTCGGTGGCCCGCTCGGTGGCCATCATCACCAGCTCCACGGACTTCCTCTTGGAGATGAAGTGAACGGGGGTCCCCAAGCTGCCCGGAAGCTTCGGCACCTCGATCCAGCGCTCTCCATCGAACCCGGCGCAGGGACCGGCCACGACGACCACCAGACCACGCGCCTGGTCGTAGCCAGCAGTCATGCCGTATCCCCCGATACCTGGCGCCTTTCCCCCTGCCTTTTGCCACGTGCCGTCGATCAGGAGCGCCGCCTCCACCCCTTCGCCTTCGACGGCCCGCAAGTGGACCAGCTGCTGGCGACCTTGGTGCCACACGACCCGATCGTAGTGGGTTGCCGGAAGCGCTCCGGTGGTCTCGACGGGCGTCCAGGATTCGCCGGACAGCTCGAACACTTTCGACGGTTCCTGCCCATAGCCGCGCAGCACGGCGAGCCGGATCGCTCCGGCTTGCTGGTCGAAGTACGCCTCGGCAGCGGTCACGTATTGCGTGTCGATGTTCGCCGTGGCCGCAAGGGGCGCGAAACGCGCCCCTTCGTACGACCACAGGCTATTGTCGCCGAGCGACAGAAGACGCATGCCGGAAGGCGTGCGGAAGATCCAAAAGGGCCGCTGCAGGTCCGGCACCGGCTGATCGAGCGCAGTCCAGTTCTCGTCCATATCCCCCTTGGGAATTTAGCACGGTTCTTTCCGTGCCCTAGTCGAGGCATCGGCTCGTGATACCCTGCTGATCGTCATGACGTCGATCCTGCCTGTGGCACAGTGGCCCAAGGAGGCGGAGAAGACGCTGTGTGCGGATCCGCGGCTCGGCAAGAAGCCTGCGAAGGCAGACCCCAAGAAGGCCATGGGCGCCATTTGGCGCGCCTGCCGGCCCGGAGCCCAGTGGGGCCTCCTCGCCCGTGCGCACGGCATGAACGTCGATCTGCCCGAGCCCTTCAGCGACGCCCTCTACGAGAAGCTGTTCGACCTGTCGGCCGCTGAGGAGGCGGGGCTGGCCGGTGCGCTGGCGCGCGAGGCCCCGAGCAGGCTGGACCACCAGGTGCTCGAGCACTTCGTCGATTATTGGGTGGGTCGCCGCTCGCTCGAGTTCGCCTTCGAGGCGTGCTCGGAGCTGGTGCAGTCGGGCCAGTCCCCGTTCGAGCAGGCAGCGCCCTATGGCTTCAAGCGCCTGCGGACTCGGCTCTGTGCCGCGCCGGCCAAGCAGCGGGCGGCGCTGATCGAGCGGGCCCAAGCGGTGCGCAGCCACTCGGGCTCGGCCGCCGTCGCCATGGCCTACCTGTTTCCCGAGCGCAGCGACTGGGCGGCCGAGGCCATGCAGGCGGAGCTGGCCAAAGAGAAGGGGCCCCTGCCTGCGTACGCCCGGCGCCTCTTTCATTCGCTGACGGACGCCGGGCTGATTGCGCGCGCCATCGCACGCTACGCGCGCGAGATCCCGGACGGTGCACCCTCGTGGGAGAAGGAAAACCTGACGGACTGGCCCTTGGACGAAAACTATTGGCCGAGCTTGCTCTACTACGCTGGGGACGCGGCCCTGCCCACCGTGGTCGAGTGCGACGAGCGCGAAGGCTTCCTCGGTACGGCCATCGCGCTGACGGTGACCGACGCCCCCGAGGCGCTGCGCGCGCTCTTGCGTCGGGCCGCTCCGGCGCGGGAGGGTACCTCGAGTGCTGCTTTGGCGCGGATCGTCGTCCTGCGGCAGCCTGCACTCGCGCTCGAGATCCTGAACGCCGCCGACTTCGTGCCGACCAAGGAAGCGGACGCCGCCAGCCTGGAGGCCCTCCGTCAGGCCGCCGAGCAGCTCGTGCACAGGGCGGCAGACGGGAGCGCCGTGAGCGGCAGAGAGCCAGCGGCGGCTGGCGGCATCCCCGCGGTCTTGCACGATGCGCGCTGGACCGAGGTCGCGAAGAAGAAGAAAGGCGACGCCCTCGCGGCCACGAAGAAGGGCAAGCAGGCCGAGCCGGGTGAATTTCCGGACAAGGTGATCAAGCTGCCGGACTTCTGGAATGCGAAGACGTTCCCGCACCCCGAGCTGAAGGCTGGCGGGTCGCTCGACGATCAGGCCTGCGACAATCTGGTGCGCCTCTTGGCGGTGGCTGCTCAGCACGAGCAGAACCCTCACATCGAAGAAGTGCGCGCGGCCTGCACGGAAGCGAGCCTGGCCGAGCTCGCTTGGAGGCTCTTCGATACCTGGTTTCGGGACGGGCGACCCGCGGCGCACGCCTACGTCCTGCCGGCGCTCGGTTGGTTCCACGATGAGCGCACGCCCACGCGAGTCGTGCCCCACTTGCTCACCTTTCGCCAGCAATCGAACTTCACCCGCTACAACCAGGGCATCGAGCTGCTCGAGCGGATGAAGACCGCCGCCGCGCGGGCCGCTCTCGACGGGATCAAGCAAGCAGACCGCGCGAAGGCTCAGGCCGGGTACGAGGAGAAGAAGGAGCAGCTGACCAGCCACTGGCACGCAGCGCTCGGCGCGCGGCTGCAGGCCGAACCCTCTCTCTCCGCAGAGGCCCGCGAGGCGCTGGAACGCCTGCGCTCGACCTACGAGCCCACACGCGTGTCCGTTCGCCATCCGCCGGACCACAGCGGGGCTTCCGCCTACTACTACGAGGTCGACTTCTTGCTCGGCTCCCGGGCGCTTCAGTTCTTCGTGCACACGGACGACCACGAGGAGGCGCCCACCGTGGGCCTCTATCGCGCGGGCAATGAGCAACGCTGGCTCGTGCGGGACGATCTTTCCGCCAATCCAGCTGAGCTAAAGGCACTGCGACAGGAGCTCGATGTCGTCGCGCTGCCCCTCGACGTCCTCCTGTGGCTGCTGTGGGTGGCCACGGACGTGCGCGCAGCCGGCGGCTCTTCGCACTCGGTGTTCCACCTTCCCGAGGACGACGGCACCGAGGAGCCATCCCCCCGAGACGACGGGACCGTCCCCACGCTCCTCGACGTGCCGGCCGGCCTCACCCCGGAGCAGGCGTCGAGCCTGTCGTTCGGTCAGGCGCACTGGTGGCTGCGCGTGCAAGGCGGCGACTTCATCAAGCTCCCCGCCAGGATCCGTGGGGACCGGGCACTGCGCCTCACGCTCGACCTAGCGCCCGGTCGCTACCAGCTCGGTGTGGGCACGCCGCGGGACGGCGTGCGGGTGAACCTCGAGGTCAAGCTGCCCGAGTGAGGGCAGGGAAAAAAAACGGCGAGAGGTCGAGATCGAGCGCCGCCCGCTATCGTGGCATCGGACTTGCGCCGAGCTGTGCGACCCACACCGTGTGCCCGCCGCAATCCGGGTCCTCCTCGCGATGCAGCACGACTTCGTAGCCCAAGGCAGAGAGGAGAGCTCGGTATTCTTCCGGCGAGAGGCTCGCGTGAAAGAGCTGGTCACCGAACAGGTCACCGCCCACTTCTTCTGCTTCCCGCGGACCGCTCGTGAAGACCAAGACGCCTCCTTTTGCGGTGTGCTCACGGAACTTCCGCAAGACCGGCCGTTGATCCTCCCGGCTCAAGTGGAAGAAGCTGTCCCAAGCCATGACGACGTCGAACGTCTCGCCCAGCTCGAGCTGTCGCATATCCATCTTGAGCCAGCGCATCGTGGGGAATCTCGCACGACACAGCTCGAGCATTTCCTCCACGAAGTCGATGCCGGTCACCTGACAGCCCTGCTCGATGAAATACTTCGCCAGCGGCTCACCGGCGCCGCAGCCGACGTCGAGGACGCGCGCCCCAGGGCTGACCCTCTCCAGCACGAAATCGAGGTACTTTCGTTCGATGAGGCTGCGAAATCTGGCCCTGTCGAAGCGACTCGCGTGCTTTGCGTAGAGCGACGCAAGATCGACCACCGACTCCTTCTACCTCGACCGCAGGAACCAATCCATGGCCGAGCCGAGCGCCCCCGGCTCCGGCGAGTAGCGCCCCTACTTGCAGCTCCGCCCCGCATCCGCCCCGGCCACGCAGCGCTCGCTGCAGCACTCTGCGTCCAAGGCGCACGGCTGCGAGCGTGGGATACAGCCGAGACGAGCTCCGGCTGGCTTGCACGTCGACGTGCCACCTCCGTCCGCCGTGCAGTGCTGGGAGCAGCACTGGCTGCCGAGGGAGCAGTCGAAGCCTTCGGGGCGGCAGGCGGCGCCTGCACCGGGCTCCTTGCAGACGTGCCCCTGGCCGGGCAGGGGCTGGCAGTTCCCGTCGCAGCACTCGCTGGGCAGCGCGCACTCCGTGCCGATGGCGCGGCAGGTCAGCGGGGAGGGCTCGGGCGCCGGCTCGGTCGGAGCGGTCGCCTTCGCCACTGGCTGCGCGGAGCAGCCCGCACAGACGAGCACCAAACCGAGGGTAGCGAGCTTCTGCCCCATGCTGGAACCCTCCACGCTCGAGCTACCCGATGCCCTTGGACTTCACAAACTCTACTCGTCTTGCGCCTCGTGGAACGAGACGAAGGTCACATCGCGACGCTCCTTCGTCTTGAACGAGACCGTGACCGCTACCCCACCGACCACGTAGGTGCGCGGAGTCGATGACGAGCTTGCCCTCGTTGAAGCGAGCCACGAGCGGCTCCTCCCGTTCGGCGAGGCCGCCGGCCCCGCGCTCGTGAAAGGGGGAGGAATCGCGGCGCAGCTCGGCGGCGATGGACTCATCGGTGATGGTCTGCGCAGGCGAGCCGGATACGGTGATCGTCGAGTAGTAGTAGGAGAAAACGAGCTCCTCGAACGCCTGGTCGATGGGATAGGTAATGTAGCGGTAGCAGCTCACGGGCTCGCCCCCCAGCCCCAGAGGACAGGTCTTGCATTCGGGGACTCCCTGCTCGAAGCCGTCGAGCTCGCGCTGGAGCTCGCTTTGGTCCAGGGGACGTACGTGGCCCGAGATCGCGAGCTTGACCTTGGCGCCCTGGCCCTGGGGGTCCTCAGCCCCAGGACGGCCTTGTACGCCATCATCTTTCGCTTTTGGATGAAGTCCTGCGGGTCCATCCCATCCTGCAGACCACACCCACGCCAGCCGACGACATCGAAACCCACCTCCGATCCAGTAAAGCTAGTGACCGGAGGAATCAAGACGACAGCGTCACGAGCGCACACCGACCGCGGGTGCGCCTGTGTCGGGGTCGGAGTCCACCGGAACCTTCGTCGGTCATGGCCTCGCCCTCGGTACCGCAGGCGAGCGGCAACCACTCCAAGAACTTGGAACTGCTTCGCTGCGTAGGCGCATTGGGTCCTATTTCACTCCATTTCATCCAGCACCTGTTTCCAGAGACCACAGGAAGAAATGACCATGAATCGGGAGTGATTAGGTAGCCACGCATCAGGTACCGTCGCGGGCGGGATGGGCATCGAGGTCTTCGACGTGGCCGGCGGTCGAGCGTTAGCGACGGGGCCCCTCTTGCTGCGACCTCCAGCCGGTCCACGCGTTCGTATCGAGCTCACGCGCAATGAGCTGACGGTTTCGAAGAACGTTCGCGAAATCGACGTATCGGTCGAGGTTCGGATCTCCTCGGCGAGTGACGACGAGAAGGTCGGCGTTCGTTTCGACCTGCTCAATGGAAAGTGGGTCGGCATTCTGGGCCTGCCCGCTGACCTCGAGGCAGGCGTGACGGTCGACGTTGCCATTCCGACGACGACCAACGGTGTTCACGCGAAGTTCAGCACCGTAGACGCCTCCAAGGCTCGAGTGGCCAACTGGGTACGCGCTCTGCTGGGCGTCGCGTGCACTTTGGGAGCGCTAGTTCTCTTTCTTGCACTTTATCGAAACGACGACCTTCGGATCGCGCAGAACCTCACGGCGCTGGTCGTCAGCTTCCTTCCTGCCTTGGTCGCCCTCCTCGGCTTCATTTTGCCCAGGTTTCTCGCCGATCTGAGAAACAGCCTGTCGCAGTGGGTAGCTCGGATCGACGTCCTGATCTTTTTCGTCTGTGCATCGTGGGGGATGTACTTCTGGCTGTCCTACACGACGGACCAACTCATCGTGAACGAGGGCCCGACGACGTGGCAGGGCGTCGGGTCACGACACAGCGGTCGAGTCGCGCGGCCCCGGATCGCGGCACTCATCTCGACCCCCGAAGGGTGGTCGACGTCGGATCTTCCTCCTTGGTACAGGAGTCTTTTCCTGGACGCGAAGCTGACCTGTCGTGCCCCAGCGATGCCGGAGGGGGACTGGTGCGGCAGCGCAGCGGCTTCGAGCACGCTCGAGGATTGGAGGCAGTGTCTCGCGGGCGTCGCTGACGGGTCGGGAGGCGCAGGCGGCTGTGGCCTGACGAAGGCGGACTGTGGGACGGCCTGGATCCGCGACGTTCGGAGCGGCGATTGTACGGTTTCCTACCTGCGCACGCTGGATCCTGCCGCGGCGAGGCCGTTCGAACCGCGGCCACCGACTTCGACGAGCATTCAGCTGCTGCGCTTTCAGCCAGGGGACGGCAGCACCACGTACATCAGCCTCGGCGGCCCAGCGAAGCAGGGCCAAGGCAAGGATTGCTCCCAGTGGACGCCAGAGAGAGTGGTTCGCGTGGTCGGAGCTGCTGGCGCGTGTGGCGCGATCGAAGTTCCCGCGAGCACTGACTTCAGGTTTCAAGACGAGCTCGGCCACGTGGCAACGTGCAAGCGCTCGGGAGACGCGTCCTCCTTCGAGCTCGTTGCCATCCAGGGCGCCCGAGCCAAGGCGGGGGCTGTCGTTGGCGTGAGCCAAGGAGGCGTGATGTGGGCGACTGAGCTGGGCGTAGCTGAGCTTCGCTTCTGCGCACCGATTGCGCGCCCTTTCTCGACGTTGAGTCTCCCAGATTTGGCAGGTGAGACCCTCCAGCTTTCTCCGGGCTTGGTGGATGCGGCCGCGATCGACGAGCTGAACGATGGCCAAACGTTCGAGGGGATGAGCGTTGGCGGCGAACCGGTTCTGGTGTGCCTCGGCAAGCGACCGGAGGGCGGCGTCCAGTCGCATGCCATTCAGTCGAGCAAGGAACGCAAGCGTTGGTGGATCACCCAAACCGGTGACCAAGCGAAGGCAATCGCTGCGTGTGAGCGGACTGTCCAAGGACGGCCGCCGGATCCGTGTCCGCAGCGAGCCGGGCTCATTGCGGAGCTGAAGAGCTACACGACGGCCGCCGGTTGCGGTCCGATCACCGTGAGCATCGGACCGAGCAATCAGGTGAACGTGGTTTCCGGGGGCCCCTGCAGTCTGCCCGCCTCGCTTAGCCGGGCTGTGACTCAGGACTACCAGGGCTGCACGGTGAGGGTGCCATGATGCGTGCACTTCGGCGCGCCATCCTCTGCGCTCTGCTCCTGGCGAGCGCGCTATTCGCAGCCACGGCGGTGGCGCAAGAGCAAGCGACGCGTTCGTGTGAACTGCTCGACTACCTGCCTTCGTTGTCGCAGGAGGATCGGACTTTTCTCGGCGGACTCTGCCGCATGGGGCAAGAAGAAGCCGACCGGGTGGAAACCTGGGCCGCTGCCCACCCAGACGAACGGCTGCGGCTGATGGAGCTTGCGCGCATGCTGGTCGAGACGGCTCGGATGGACGCGAGCGCCCTCGCTGTGGCGCTTCCCAAGGGCGCCTTCTGGAAGGTCCAGCAGAATCTGATCTGCGAGGACCTCGAGCCAGCCCTGATGCGAGTCACGGGCGACCTCGAGGACCGACCTCAGCGTAGGGACAATCCGAAGGAGCGCACCCCCTACCTTCACACGGGCAATCTCGGGTGCGCCAACATCGACCTGGCGGCGGGCAGCGAGCCCTTGCCAACGAGGGACTCGACCGAGGGTGGACTCGTCCCTTGGACCATACTGGCTCCGCCGGGCTCCGAGGTTCGGCTGATTGTGGGGGGTAAGAGTGGGGGCGCCTTCCTCGTCGAGCCGGCACAGAAGGGAGGGGGCGCCTTTCCAGAGTCATCCACGGGATTCGCGCCGTACACGGCGAAGCTGCCATTCGGTGTGCCCTACGTGGCAGTCGTGGACCACCCCGCTCCCTCCTTATCGCCCGATGACGGCGCACCACGACACGACGACCCGGCGTTCGTCCTTCAGGGTGTGATTGGGCAGGACGGCGGTATTCGCATCGGCCTACCGCAGATGGCTGTGTGCGCGGACGTGCGGGTTGCGTCGGAGAGGGCTCTGCGAGTGTTTCTCGATGGGTCGGAGGTCGGCCTGCGGCTGCTGGTCGAAGGCGACCTGTCCATTGGGCTCGACGGAACCAAGGGCAGCTACGGCGCCAACGTGAAGCGCTTGGGGCGGATGCTTTGGATTCCCGAGGCGCCCGAAGGCAAGGTGGCGCGTGGTCGTGAGCATCGCCTGGTCATCCTGGAAGAGCAGAAGGAGGGCGGATACGTCATCCGCGCGACGCGCGATTTGGTGTTCCAGGAGAATCAGCGCGAGTGCGTGGCCGTGCACTACGACTTGTCGCGCGAGCACATGCAGAAGTCGATCGGCTTGAGCCAGGTTGGTGTCGGCGAATGTGCAGCTGCTGGCATCGACGAGCACAAGGTGCGGTTTGCCGTGCTCGAGTTCATGCGGGAGGCGAAGCTGCGTGTCGCCGACATCGCCCAGGACACCAAAGCCAACCAGCTGCTCACGTCGCTGAATCGGAGTGCCGAGGATCTGCGGGAGAGCTCGACCCCGGCCTGGGAGGGTCGACGCGGTGGTCGCTACGGCTACGGAGCGGATCGAGGGGACCTGGACACCAGGCGGCTCCTGGCGGGCTATTCGGAAGAGCTCGTCCGTCAGGGCTTTTCGAGCATGCTCGACGTCGACCTGCACTGCAGTCGCCACGGCAACGAGTGGGACTACTCGTTCCAAGCGCGGCGAATCGACCTACAGAAGCTGGCCGACCAGAATGCCGATCCGTTGCTCGGCAAGGACCTGAGCGAGGTCGTCAAGCCCGAGATCGAGTTCATTTCGACGCGCGGCGAGCTGGCCATCGGCGTCAACGCAGCACTCGCGCGCCTCTTTCGCAAACCAGGCCTAGGGCTCAAGCCACTCAAGGAAAGGCAGGATTTCGTCGAGAAGCTGCGTGGCGAGGTTGTCGTGCAGATGCCAGCCCCTGCGAAAGACGAGCCCGCACAGGGCCAGTACTACGTCGACCTGTCGTACCTCCCGATCTCCGAGGAAACGGCAGTGTCACGTTGCGCCGACGTGAGCAAGCGCCAGGAGTTGCGGGCCAAGGCAGGTACCCCACTCGAGCCGAAGGGCGCCTGGATCTTGGGACCGATCGTTCCAGCCGGCGGCACCAATGGCGAGCAGACAATCCTGCTCCATCTGCAGCCGGTCAGGCCTGCCCATGCCCTCGTTCGTGCCCGGCTACTCAAGGCAAGGGGGTCGACCGTGAGGTACGTGCCAGGGCGGACCCTCGCGACCCAAAGGGACTTCGACACCGTGCGGGAGAGCTATCGCTGCACGAGTATGAGCCACGCGCGCGTCGAGGGCTGGGCTGCGCTGGACGGTTGGCTCGACCTGTCACCTTCCCAGGATCGCCAGGAGACCATGACCGGAGCATTTGGCTCGACCGGCCTCGATTGGAATCAGGAGGGGTGTAACGGCGCTCCCAAGAGGTGGAAGTGGAAGTTCCCGTGCGTGAAGCTCGGCTTCGGTTTGGGCTACGGATACACCGAACGCAAGGGCAGTGTGCTGCCCGTGTGGGATGGCCTCGACGATCCCGCTGTCGACTTCGATCAGGGCGGGATGAGCCCGTACATCATTCGCGAGCACGCGATCCTGGCGGTGATGGACCTCAACATGCGGGGCTCGTTTTGCGAAGCGACCGGTTGGTTTACCAAGGGGGCGACGTGCACGCAGGCGGGTCGGCGCTTCCTCGTCTTCGGGCAAGTGCGCCTGCTGCCCGGGTTTCACGTCGCCGACCTGTCCGACCCGAGCTTGGACGGACTCGAGCTCTTTCGCGGGGACGAGACGCAACTTTTGGCCGACGTCGGCATCCTGATGGGCCTCGGCGCGGGCATCGAGCTACGTCAAGGTCTGCGGTTTCTGGCCAGCTACTCGTTCGGCTGGAAGCGCCTCGGCGACTACTTCCGTGAGCCCTCGAGTGCCAGTACCTACCAGCAGTTCATGACGGCGCCGAATCTGGGGGTCGCATGGGACTTCTGAGGTCTGCGTTGCGGGCTTTTTGGGCGAGCGCCGTCGTGCTCGGTCTGGCGGAGTGCGGGCTCTTGCAGCAGCCCCCCGAGATCGACGCGGCTGGCTGCACTCGCCTGTGCCTGGCGCTGGAGGACTGCCAGCTCCTGCCGTCTGCGCTCGGGACGGACAAGGCCAACTGCGAGGCGCGTTGCAATGCCACTCAGAGGGCCGAGGGCTCGCGGCCCTCGGACGCGTCGGACGCGTCAGGCGGCATGGGCCAGGCGGGTTCGATGTCGGACGACGAGTCTGCGCGGGTTCTTGCTTGTGTGCGGGACGAGGAGCGCGACCAGGGTGGGTACTGGTGCAGCGAATCGAGCTCCGGAGAAGAACTCTCGTGCCGCCTCTTGAGCGAGTGTCTGGACAACGGGCTCGCCAACGAGGCCGCGCTTGGAACGGCGATGGTTTCAGTGTCTCTCGTGGGCAACGCCAGCGATACACCGAGAGAGGGGGAGTCGTGTTTGCACGAGTGGACTCCACTATCGACCAACTGCGATGTGGCCATTGCCTGTCAGGGCATCTCGAGCGTCACGCTGCTCGGCGACCTCGGCGCTATCACGGATGAACGCGACGGGGACTGCGCTGCCCGCCTCGACAAGACCCTGCGTGTCGGCAGCATCTGGGCTGGCGTTCACGAGCCACGCTTCAAGATCATGCGTGGTCCGGCGTGCGACATCGTGACGGGGCAGGAGCAGCTCGCGCCTGCTGGAAAGACCGTAACGCTCTACGTGCCCCTGAACGTGGAATCCCTGGGCGGTGCTGGTGGAGGGAGCGGCGGTCTCGCGGGGAGCTGCGGCGGGAGTGGGGGCACGGGCGGGGAGTCAGCAGGGCCGGTGTGGGAGTGCGAGAGCGGGTCAGCGCAGTGCAGCGACCGGGTCGACAACGATCTCGACGATCGAATCGACTGCGAGGATCCGGCATGCGTCGACGCCTGCGTCAACCCAACCTCGAACACCGGTGGAGCTGGTGGCGGGGTTTCGGACGCGACCGGGGGCTTCGCCGGCTTTGGCGGTGACGAATTGAGCGGTGATGGGAACTGAGGTTCGAGAAGCTGTGAGAGGAAGGCAATCGGTATGACACGTCGAAAATGGGTGGGTTTGTTGGCGGTCCCCTTGGGAGCGTTGCTTTTGGCCTGCAATCAGAAGCAGGTGCAGACGGTCTCGAACGTCCAGCGCACGACGGCGGTGTGGCCAGCCGGCACGACGGCGACGGGCGGTCCTCACATCTGCGTCGAGTACGCGACACCCGCTGAGAAGCTGAAGGATCGCGAAGCGAGCCTGAGTGTTCCGATCAGCGGCGAGCAGTCGGCAGAACTCCGCTACCAGCAGGCGGAATCCCTCGCCAGCATCTACAGCGTTTCGGAGATCATGCAGTTTGGCCATGCGGCGCTGTATCGACTCTGCGAAGCGTCCGGTAACCAAGCCATCGACGAAGGCACCTACAAGGATCTCTTCAAGCAGACGCTGACCGACGTCAACCACCTGCTCGAGCTGCAGATGACCGCCCAGGGCATGGCCGCCGAGCAGCGCTTGGCAACCCACGTCAAGGACTTGGCCGAGCTGGACGAGCAGTGGTGCGCAGAGAGCCGGAAGGACAGCTCGACCGCAGCTCTCGAACGGGAGCGCCTGAGGAAGCGCCGAAAGCAGATCATCGAGAGCATCGAGGCCGTGGAGGCCAAGGCGAACATCAAGCTGGACGTCGATCGAAGCCGGATACCACCGACTTTCGTCGCATGGGCGACTCACGACGAGTACGTCAAGGCGTTGACGACGTGCAGCGCAACGTCGAAGACGCCGGCAGCTTGCACGGTCCCGATCCTCGATACCAAAGGAATACCGGTAGTTCCGGCGGCCACCGAAGCAGCATGCCCCGCCGTCACGAGGCTGACGACGAAAGGACCTTTCTGCCTCGATAAACTCAGTGCTCTCGAGGAGGGGTACTGCCCATGAACAGCCTCGCTCGTTTCGTAGGCGTGCTGCTGCTGTTTGGCGCGGTTGGGTGCGGTGCGTCGCCGACATTTCCCAACCCGAACACACCGGAGGGGAAAGCCATGGAGGTGCAGGCGGCGAACACCAAGAGTCGTAAGGAAGCTCTCCAGGGCGTGGCCACGACCTCCAAGGTCGTTGGTATCATGAGCGTCCTCGGCGGGCCGCCGATGCTCGTGGCGGGTGCAACCACGGGGGATCAGCCCGCTGTTGCGGCCGGGGCCACGATGCTGGCGGCTGGCATCGGCTTGGTGGCGACTGGCTACCTCCTCGAGATGGAAGCGCGGAAGGCGAGAGAGCTTCAGATTTCTCAGGAGCTCCAAGCGTTCCGCATCTTCCGCAGGTTCTGCCAAGATCTAGCCATGGCACCAGCCGGTACGGCCGCCGTCTTTCCGGCAGAGACCAAGGAGTGTCTCAAGTACGGCTACGTCGTGAAGTAGGCGATGCAACAGGAGCCCGTGTGGGGCTAACGATGCCGCCGCCGCCGTCCCTTGTGCGGCAGCGTTTCCCGGAGTTTCGTCTCGCGGAACAGGTCCAGGTCGAGCTGCTTGGCTTGCACCTTCTTGGCGAACTTCACCTTGGCGGCGCGAGTCAGGAGCTTCGTCAGTGAGGTCTTCTTCCGAAGTCGCTTCTTGATCTTGTGCCCGAGGAGCGCCATCACCGCAATCGTCACTGGTAGCACCTGCTCGGCACTGTCGTCCTCACCCGTCATGAGCTCGCCGCCGTGCCTCGCCTCGTCCCAATGAGACAGCTCGGTCTCTGGGCCTCCGTCGAGCTCGACGCGCATCGCGCTCAGCGCGGGGAGTGCGGCGACGGACTTGGGCGTGAAGAGCCCGGTCTTCTCGTCGAACAGCTTCATCCACGCGGCGAATCCGAAGCCGAGGGTGTGCCCGATCTCATGGACGATGATGCCCGCAACCTTGCTGACGCGGACCTGCTTGAGGAACGCAGTGTTGACGGTGACCGGCCCGTACATCGTGCCCTTCGCCGTGTAGGGCTCGGACGCAAGCGCTATCGTGCCCTCGCCGAGATCGGACACGCGGAGCCGGATCACGATCGCCTTCTTCGGCGTCAAGAAGGTATTCCAAAAATTGCAGGCGATCCGAGCAGCCTTCTTCAACTTACCGCCCTCGTCGTTGACGATCTTGTAGGTGATGAGTGTCATGAAGCGCAGGGTACTCCTGCGTCGGGCGCGCTGAATGCAGTAACTTTTTCGAGCCTGCCCTATCAGGGTGCTGAAAAAGTCTGTTCAGCACCTTGCGTGCTTCTCCGCGCGGATCAGTCGAGCGAGAGCGGTGCGAAGAACCCCAGAATCACGCCAGAAATCGGTTCCGCCTTGGGTCGTTGTAGCGGTCCCAGGCGATGGAAAACGGGGTGATGGTGCTCACGCCGCCACGCCAGCGGATGGTGAGCCCGCGCGGCGTGACCTCGCGGTAGTTGCTCTCGTCGGGGAGATCGAAGTTGAACTCGCCGCCGGCGGAGAACAGGGTGAGGAGGCGCGTCTCCGGAAAGTCGTAGTCCGTGCGGAAGCCTTCGACGACGCGCTCGTGGCCCCGGATCATCACGCTCGAGCCGATCCGAGCCATGAAGCTCCGAAACTGCGCCGTGCCATAGCCGAAGCGTGCGACCTTTTTCTGCAGCTCGTCCGGGACCGCCTCGGTGTCGGACGGATCGCTCCACATCATCTCGAAGCGCAGCTCGGGGTCGTTCAACGAGGACAGGTCCTTCCACTTCTCTCGCAGTGACGCCTCGCGTGGAATGCCGGCGTGGGCAAAGAAGAGGGGGCCGAACGACATCGACGACGGCAATTCCTCGAACATTTGCCGGTACTCGTTGAAGAAGGCGTCATCCGCGATTCCCTCGAGGCTCATCATGCCTTCCGCCGGGCGCACCGGGGCCAAGACGCGGCCTTGATGCTCGAGATAGTACTCGTGGTTGCCCCGCAGGATGTGCACGGCATCCGGGACGGTGACGTAGAGCTGCATCAGCGCACGCAGGATGCCGTCGTAGCTGAACCGACCGCGATCGATGTAGTCGCCGAGCAGGACGAGGCGTGTATCGGGCGTCCCGGATGGATTGTCGACGTGGGCCTGCACCTTGGCGAGGAAGTCGGTCTGCATCAGGGCGGCCTTCAGGCAGGAGTAGCAGCCATGCAAATCCCCGAGCACGATGAGCTCGTACTCCACGGCAGGATCGGGCCGCAGGACGTACACGTGTCCGTCGAGGAACGGCGCCGTGCCGTCCAGCTCGCCGAAGTGGGAGACGCCTGCCAGCTTGCCGGCCCCTTGGGCGCGCTGCAGCTCTAGCGTGGCTCTCACCTTGCGCGCCAGCTCCAAGTCGCTCCGGGCCGGCTCTGCGAAAGCCTGGGCATCGCGGGGGTAGGGGCGCTCCAGCCGGGTGAAAAATGGGTGATCGTCCACGCGCGGGACCAGCAACTGCTCCTGCAGGAGCTCAACCGAGTGTGTGGCCTCGTCCTCGATCACCTCGAACTCGGTGATCTCGATCGGCTGGGCCAGGAGGCGC
>Ga0315912_10001609_pt1 | contig 26843 bp, 24 predicted proteins | sample VfabasoilMG_FD_204469 | JGI IMG/M metagenome (GOLD analysis project Ga0315912, IMG submission 204469) | Garden soil microbial communities collected in Santa Monica, California, United States - V. faba soil | ecosystem: Environmental > Terrestrial > Soil > Garden | place: USA: California... | reverse complement strand
ATCCTGCTGAAGTGGTAAAATGGTTCTACATGCAGCCGCAGCGCTTGTCCGAGATGGAGAGCCTGGCGCTCGAGAACAACGTCGTCAGCTGGGTTCTGTCCAAGGCGAAGGTCGAGGACAAGGCGATTCCATTCGACGAACTCATGGGCGGCAACGCATGAAATCCCTGACCTGGAAGTCGAACATGGCTGAGCCTGCGGGCGGGGAATTCGACCCCCAGGGGCTGGGCTTGATCCCCATGGTGATCGAGCAGTCGGGCCGCGGGGAGCGGGCCTACGACATCTACTCGCGCCTGCTGAAGGAGCGCGTGGTGTTCCTGGTCGGTCCGGTGACCGAAGTCACCGCGAACCTGATCGTCGCCCAGCTGCTGTTCCTCGAATCCGAGAATCCGGACAAGGACATCTTTTTCTACATCAACTCGCCGGGCGGTTCGGTCTCGGCGGGACTGGCGATCTACGACACCATGCAGTTCATCAAGCCGGACGTCAGCACGCTCTGCGTCGGCCAGGCGGCCAGCATGGGCGCGCTGCTGCTCGCAGCCGGGGAGAAGGGCAAGCGCTTTGTGCTGCCGAACTCGCGCGTGATGATCCACCAGCCGATGGGTGGTTTCTCCGGGCAGGCCTCGGACGTGGAAATTCACGCGCGGGAGATCCTTTACCTGCGCGCCCGGCTCAACGAGATCCTCGCGAACCACACCGGGCAATCGGTGGACACCATCGCCAAGGACACGGACCGCGACAACTTCCTGTCGGCCGGGGACGCGGTAAAGTATGGCCTCGTGGACAAGGTGCTCAGCTCCAGGGAGCAGGCCTAGGTGTCGGAGAAGACCTCTTCCGGCGAGAAGCTGCTTTACTGCTCGTTCTGTGGCAAAAGCCAGCACGAGGTGCGCAAGCTCATCGCGGGCCCGTCGGTGTTCATCTGCGACGAGTGCATCGAGCTTTGCAACGACATCATTCGCGAGGAAACCGCGACCGACAAGGGCGGCAAGGGCGCCAAGTCCGACCTGCCGGCACCGCACGAGATCCGCGCGATCCTCGACCAGTACGTCATCGGCCAGGACCAGGCGAAGAAGATCCTCGCCGTCGCCGTCTACAATCATTACAAACGTTTGAAACACCTGTCCAAGAACGACGAGGTGGAACTGGCGAAGTCGAACATCCTGCTGATCGGGCCGACCGGCTCGGGCAAGACGCTGCTCGCGCAGACCCTGGCGCGCTTGCTCAACGTGCCGTTCGTGATCGCCGACGCGACCACGCTGACCGAGGCAGGTTACGTCGGCGAGGACGTCGAGAACATCATCCAGAAGCTGCTGCAGAACTGCGACTACGACGTCGACAAGGCCAAGCGCGGCATCGTCTACATCGACGAGATCGACAAGATCTCGCGCAAATCGGACAACCCTTCGATTACCCGGGACGTTTCCGGCGAGGGCGTGCAGCAGGCGCTGCTCAAGCTCATCGAGGGCACCATCGCCTCGGTGCCGCCGCAGGGCGGCCGCAAGCACCCGAACCAGGATTTCGTGCAGGTCGACACCACCAACATCCTGTTCATCTGCGGTGGCGCCTTCGACGGCCTGGAAAAGATCGTCCGTAACCGCACCGAAAAGACCGGCATCGGCTTCGGCGCCGAGGTGCGCAGCCCGAACGACTCCAAGGCGACCTACGACCTGTTGAAGGCCGTGGAGCCGGAGGACCTGATCAAGTACGGCCTGATCCCGGAGTTCGTCGGCCGCATGCCGGTGGTCGCCGCGCTCGAGGAGCTGGACGAGAAGGCGCTGATCGAAATCCTCGTCGCGCCGAAGAACGCGCTGATCAAGCAATACCAGCGCCTGTTCCTGATGGAGGGCGTGGAGCTGGAAGTTCGTCCGGGCGCGCTGGGCGCGGTGGCGACGAAGGCGCTCGCGCGCAAGACCGGCGCGCGCGGCCTGCGGTCGATCCTCGAACAGGTCCTGCTCGACACGATGTATGAACTTCCGACGCTTGAAAATGTCAGCAAGGTAGTGGTCGATGAGCAGATGATTGCGGCCGACGGCAAGCCGCTGCTGATCTATTCGGATCCCCCCAAGGTTGCCGGCGGCACCGCCTAAAGGTCCTCATGTCAGAACAAGAAGAACAGCCCCCCGGTTCGCCGGCCGACGCCGGCGCGACCCAGTACCCGCTGCTGCCGCTGCGCGACGTGGTGGTGTTTCCGCACATGGTGATCCCGCTCTTCGTCGGGCGGCCGAAGTCCATCAAGGCGATGGAAACCGCCATGGAGAGCGGCAAGTCGATCCTGCTGGTCGCCCAGCGTTCGGCGGCCAAGGACGACCCCGGCGCCGAGGACATGTACGAGATTGGCTGCGTCTCCAGCATCCTGCAGATGCTCAAGCTGCCCGACGGCACGGTGAAAGTGCTGGTGGAGGGCGGCAGCCGCGCACGCATCGGCAAGGTGACCGACCTGCGCAGCCACTGGGTGGCCGAAGGAACCCCAATCCCGGCCGAGGGCGCGCTGCCCCCGGAGGTCGAGGCGATGCGCCGCGCGCTGCTGTCGGCATTCGACCAGTACGTGAAGCTGAACAAGAAAATTCCGCCGGAGATCCTCACGTCGCTGGGCGGCATCGACGAGGCCGGGCGCCTCGCCGACACTGTCGCGGCGCACCTGCCGCTCAAGCTGGAGCAGAAGCAGCAGGTCCTGGAGATGTTCGAGGTGAAGGCGCGCCTCGAGCACCTGCTGTCGCAGCTGGAGACGGAGATTGACATCCTTCAAGTGGAAAAGCGCATCCGCGGCCGCGTCAAGCGCCAGATGGAGAAGAGCCAGCGCGAGTACTACCTGAACGAGCAGGTGAAGGCGATCCAGAAGGAGCTTGGCGAAGGCGAAGAGGGCGCCGACCTGGAAGAGATGGAAAAGCGCATCCGCAAGGCGCACATGCCCAAGGACGCGCGCAAGAAGGCCGAGAACGAGCTGAAGAAGCTGAAGCTGATGTCGCCGATGTCGGCCGAGGCGACGGTGGTGCGCAACTACATCGAGACGCTGGTCAACCTGCCGTGGCGCAAGAAGTCGAAGATCTGCCGCGACCTGAAGGTCGCGCAGGAGATCCTCGACGAAGACCACTACGGCCTGGAGAAGGTCAAGGAGCGCATCGTCGAGTACCTCGCGGTGCAGACCCGCGTCGACAAGATGAAGGCGCCGATCCTGTGCCTGGTGGGCGCGCCCGGCGTCGGCAAGACGAGCCTGGGCCAGTCCATCGCCAAGGCGACCAACCGCAAATTTGTGCGCATGTCGCTCGGCGGCGTGCGCGACGAGGCAGAGATCCGCGGCCACCGGCGCACCTATATCGGCTCCATGCCCGGCAAGATCCTGCAGAGCATGAGCAAGGCAGGGGTCAAGAACCCCCTTTTCCTGCTCGACGAAGTGGACAAGCTCGGCCAGGACTGGCGCGGCGATCCTTCCTCGGCGCTGCTCGAAGTGCTGGACCCGGAGCAGAACAACACCTTCACCGACCACTACATCGAAGTCGAGTACGACCTGTCGGACGTGATGTTCATCGCGACCGCGAACACGCTCAACATCCCGGCACCGCTGCTCGACCGGATGGAAGTCATCCGGCTGTCGGGCTATACCGAGGACGAGAAGGTCAGCATCGCCATCCAGTACCTGCTGCCCAAGCAGATGAAGAACAACGGACTGAAGGAAGGCGAGGTGTCCGTCACTGAGCCGGCGATCCGCGACATCGTGCGCTACTACACGCGCGAGGCGGGCGTGCGCAGCCTGGAGCGCGAGATCTCCAAGGTCTGCCGCAAGGCGGTCAAGCAGATCCTGACCGAGAAGAACGAGAACGAAGGCAAGGCCAGGCGCATCAGCGTGACGCCGCGCTACCTGGACAAGTTCCTCGGCGTGCGCAAGTACACCTTCGGCATGGCCGAGAAGAAGAATCAGGTCGGCCAGGTGACCGGCCTGGCCTGGACCGAGGTCGGCGGCGAGTTGCTGACGATCGAGACGGTGACCATGCCGGGCAAGGGCAAGACGATCACGACCGGAAAGCTCGGCGAGGTGATGCAGGAGTCGATCCAGGCCGCGCTTTCGGTGGTGCGCAACCGTTCGCGCAAGCTGGGCGTGAACGAGGATTTCTACCAGAAGAACGACATGCACATTCATCTGCCCGAAGGCGCGACGCCCAAGGACGGCCCCAGCGCCGGCATCGGCATCGTGACCTCGATGGTGTCGGTGCTGACCGGCATCCCGGTGCGGGCCGATGTGGCCATGACCGGCGAGATCACGCTGCGTGGCGAGGTGCTGGCGATCGGCGGGCTGAAGGAAAAGCTGCTCGCGGCGCACCGCGGCGGCATCAAGACGGTGATGATCCCGGACGAGAACGTGAAAGACCTGGTGGACATCCCGGACAACGTCAAGAACAAGCTCGAGATCATCCCGGTGAAGTGGATCGACAAGGTCCTTGATGTCGCTCTGGAGCGCCGGCCGGAACCCCTGCCGCCCCCTGTGCTCGGGGCGCTGCCACCCGCGGAAGAAAAGCCCGGGGCGCCCGCGGTCAAGCACTAGGACGCCGCGTTGAACAAGCAGGACATGATCGAGCAGATCGCCCAGGCGGCCGAGGTGTCGAAATCGGCCGCCGAGCGCGCCGTGGATGCCTTGGTCACCGCCATCAAGACCAGCCTGAAAAAAGGCGACATGGTCACGCTGGTCGGCTTTGGCACCTTCTACGTCGGCGCGCGCAAGGCGCGCCAGGGCCGCAATCCCAGGACCGGCGAATCGTTGAAGATCGCAGCCGCGAAAGTCCCCAAGTTTCGTGCTGGTAAAGCCCTGAAGGATGCAATAAACTAGCGCCCCTTTTGAGGGTGCGTGAACGCGCGCACCGGTCAGGGTGCTTAGCTCAGCTGGTAGAGCGTCGCTCTTACACGGCGAATGTCGGCGGTTCGATCCCGTCAGCACCCACCAAGAGCCGAATTTCTGGAGCGGTAGTTCAGTTGGTTAGAATACCGGCCTGTCACGCCGGGGGTCGCGGGTTCGAGTCCCGTCCGCTCCGCCAACGATTTTTTCCGGCGATTTTTCCGGGTTTGCATCCGAGCCTCCATGTTTGATCTGGTCACCAAGCACAAGCGCCTGCTGCAGGTCTTCCTCGGCCTGCTGATCCTGCCGTTCGCGTTTTTCGGCATCGATTCGTACACGCGCTCGGGACGCAACGCCGGCGAGGCGGCCAACGTCGACGGCGCGTCGGTGTCGAATCGCGAACTCGCGGACGAGACGCGCCGCCAGCAGGACCGGCTGCGCCAGATGCTGGGCGCAGGGGCCGATCCCGCCGCGCTCGACACCCCGGAAATGCGCCTCGCGATCCTCGAGTCGCTGGTGTCGCAGCGCCTGATGACCAATGAGGTTGCCAAAGGCCACCTGATAATGTCGAAGGACGCGGTGGTCGCCAGCATCCTCGCGGCGCCGGAGTTCCAGGAAGGCGGCAAGTTCTCTCCCGAGCGCTATGCCGGTTATTTGCGCGCCGTCGGGATGACCGACGAGGGCAACGTGGCGAAGCTGCGCGTGGAGATTCCGGCTGCCCAGCTCGCCAGTGCCATCGCGGCCAGCGCGACCCAGTCCCGCACCGTCGTCGCCCGGCTGGCCGCGATCGAAGCGGAAAAGCGCGAAGTGGCCGAGTCCTTCATATCGACGGAGTCCTATCTGGCCCGCGCCAAGCCCGACGAGGCTGCGTTGAAGGCGTTCTACGAATCCCATCTCGCCGACTACAAGCAGCCGGAGCGCGTGCGCGCCGAGTTCGTGCTGTTGTCCGCCGACGCATTTGCACAAGCTGAGGGCGCGACCGAAGCGGAAATCAAGTCTGCCTACGACGCGAAGTCCGCGACGATGGGCGTGCCGGAGCAACGCCGCTCGAGCCACATCCTGCTCGCCACGAAAGAGGAAGCGGAAAAGATTGCCGCCGAGGCACGCAGGAATCCGCAGGGATTCGTCGATCTTGCGAAGAAGCACTCCCAGGACACCGGCTCCGCGGCCAACGGCGGCGATCTGGGCCTGAACGCGCGCGGCACGCTCGCCAGCAAGGCGCTTGAGGATGCCATCTTCAATGCGAAACCGAATGACATCATGCCCGTCGTGCAGACCGAATTCGGCTTCCATGTCGTGCGCGTGACCGCGGTCCAGGCGGGCAAGCAGCGCTCGCTGGAGGATGCCCGCAATGAGCTTGCCGCGGAGATCGTCAAGCAGAAGGGCGCCAGGAAATTCACCGAGGCGGCCGAGGGCTTCAACAACATGGTCTACGAGCAATCCGACAGCCTCAAACCCGCGGCCGAGCGCTACAAGCTGAACATCGCGAATACCGACTGGTTCAGCCGGCAGGCGCCGGGCCAGATCGGGCCGCTCGCGCATCCGAAACTGCTGGCGGCGCTGTTTTCGCCGGACGCCACCAAGCAGCGGCGCAATACGGACGCCGTGGAAGTGGCTCCGGGCGTGCTGGTGGCGGCGCGGGTGCTCGACTACAAGCCCGAGGCGCTACGCCCGTTCGCCGAAGTGAGGGACGATGTCGAACGCAGGCTGGCACGCAGGGAAGCGGCCGCGCTGGCGCGCAAGGACGGCGAAGCGAAGCTCGCCGAACTGCTCAAAGGCGGCGACGCGGGACTGTCCTGGTCCGCGGCAAAGACGGTGTCCAGGCAGGAGCCGCAGGGTCTTTCGCAGGCAGCGATCCGCAAGGTCATGGCGGCGGACGTTGCCAAGCTGCCCGCGTACGCGGGCAACGAGCGCGGCGAGGAGGGTTTCGCGATCTACCGCATCGCCAAGGTGATCCCGGCCGGGACCCGGACCGCCGCGCAGGAGGCCGAATTGCAGGCGCGCTTCGACCGCCAGGCCGGCGCCGCGCAGCTGGATGGCTATGTCGCGAGCCTGCGCGCGAAAGCGAAGGTCGAGATCAGGCCGCTGAATCAGGAGACGAAGTAGTCCCGCCATGCAGGTCCGATGGCGGCGGGGCGATGCCGCCGACCACGCGGCTGAAGCCGCCGTCGACCATGATCACCTCGCCGGTGATTCCCGCGGCGAGGTCCGACAGCAGGAATGCCGCGGCGTCGCCCACCTGGCCGGTGGTCACATTGCGCCGCATCGGCGCGTTGTCCTCGACGAATTTCAGGATGCGACCGAACCCGGCAATGCCGGAGGCGGCCAGGGTCTTGATCGGGCCCGCCGAAATCGCGTTCACGCGGATTCCCCTGGGGCCGAGATTGGCCGCGAGGTAGCGCACCGACGCTTCCAGGCTTGCCTTGGCGAGTCCCATGGTGTTGTAGTTCGGCACCACGCGGTCGGCGCCCAGGTAGGTGAGCGTCAGCAGCGCGCCGGCGCGCCCTTCCATCAGCGGCAGCGCCGCCTTGGCGAGTGCCGGGAAGCTGTAGGCGGAGATGTCGTGCGCGATGCGGAATGCCTCCCGCGACAAGCCATCGAGGAACTCCCCTGCGATCGCCTCGCGCGGCGCGAAGCCGATCGCGTGCACGAGGCCGTCCAGTCCGCCCCACTTCGCGCGCAGGCCGTCGAACAGGCCGGAGATCTCGGCGTCGCTGGCGACATCGCAGGGCAGCACCAGCTCGGATCCGAATTCGCGCGCGAGCCCGCCGACGCGCTCCTTGAAGCGGTCGCCGACGTAGGTGAACGCCAGTTCAGCGCCCTCGCGCCGCGCGGCTTTGGCGATGCCATAGGCGATCGAGCGGTTGCTGAGCAGGCCCGTGACGAGAATCTTCTTGCCGGAGAGAAATCCCATGCGGGCATTATACTTTCCGCCATGCGTGCGTTGCTGCTGACTGTGCTGCTTCTCGGTGGATGCGGCGAGGTGTGGAACGACCCTTACCCTGCCACGGAGCGGGGCAAGAACATCCTCTACTCGGTGTTCTCGGAGCGCCCCAAGCACCTTGACCCGGCGCAGTCATACGCCACGGACGAGTCGCAATTCACCATGCAGGTCTATGAGCCGCCGCTGCAGTACCACTACCTGAAACGGCCCTACGAACTGATCCCGGGCGCCGCGCTCGAGGTGCCGCAGCCGAAGATCGTGGAAAAAGAAGGCTCCACGTTCAGCGTGTATGAGATCCGCGTCCGGCCCGGCATCCGCTTCCAGCCGCATCCGGGTTTCGTCGAAGGGAATTTGAGTTTAGAGAGAGAAAAGATAGAAAAGCTGAAAACGCCCTACCAGTTGCCCCTGGGGACGCGCGAACTGGTGGCTGACGACTACATCTACCAGATCAAGCGACTCGCGCACCCGCAGCTGCACGTACCGATCTTCGGCCTGATGTCGGAGTACATCGTCGGCCTGAAGGAATACTCTGCGAAGCTGAAAAAGGAACTCAAGCCCGGCACATGGCTGGACCTGCGCCAGCATGCTCTCGCCGGCGTGGAGCGCGTGGATGCGCATACCTACCGCGTCACGCTCAAGGGCCGCTACCCGCAGTTCGCCTACTGGCTGGCGATGCATTTTTTTTCCCCCATGCCCTGGGAGGCGGAAAAGCTGTTCGCGCAGCCCGGGATGGCGGAAAAGAACTTCACCATCGACTGGTGGCCTGTGGGCACCGGCCCCTTCATGCTGACCGAGAACGACCCAAACTCGCGCATGGTGCTGGAGCGCAACCCCAACTACCGCGGCGTGCCTTATCCCTCGGAGGGTGAGCCGGGGGACGCAAAGGCCGGCCTGCTCGCCGACGCCGGAAAGCCCATGCCGTTTATCGACAAGGCGGTCTATACGCGCGAGAAGGAGGCGATCCCTCTCTGGAACAAATTCCTTCAGGGTTACTACGACCTCTCGGGCATCGGCTCGGACAATTTCGACCAGGCGGTGCGCATTACCGCGGAAGGCGATGCCGGGCTGACTCCGGAGATGGAAGCGCGCGGCATCCGGATGGACACCTCCATCGAGCCGACGGTGTTTTACCTGGGCGTCAACTGGCTCGATCCGGTGATCGGCGGAAGCTCGGAGCGCGCTCGCAAACTGCGGCAGGCGCTCGCAATTGCCGTGGACTGGGAGGAGTATCTCTCGGTGTTCGCGAACGGCCGCGGCGTGCCGTCGCACAGCCCGCTTGCGCCCGGGATTTTCGGCTACCGCGAAGGCAGGGCGGGCATGAATCCGGTGACCCACGAATGGAAGGACGGCAAGGCGGTGCGCCGCCCCATCGAAGCCGCGCGCACGCTGCTCGCCGAGGCCGGCTTCCCGGACGGGCGCGACCAGAAGACCGGCCAGCCGCTGGTGCTGTACCTGGACACCACGTCGCGCGGACCCGGGGACAAGGCATTCATCGACTGGTGGCGCAAGCAGTTCGCGAAGATTTCGGTCCAGTTCGAACCGCGCCAGACCGACTGGAACCGGTTTCAGGAGAAGCTGAGAAAGGGCAGCACGCAGCTGTTCATCGTCGGCTGGCGCGCTGACTACCCGGATCCCGAGAATTTCATGTTCCTGTTGAACGGCCCGCAGGCGCGGGCCAAGGGCGGCGGCGAGAACGCGAGCAACTACAGCAATCCGGAGTACGACGCGCTGTTCGCGAAGATGCGGCATATGCCGAACTCCCCGGAGCGCCAGGAAGTGATCGATCGCATGGTGGAGATGTTCCGCCGCGACGCCCCGTGGATCGGCGGCTTTCACCGCAAGACCTTCGGCCTCTACCACAGCTGGCTGGGCAACCTTAAGCCGAACGAGATGGCGGACAACAAACTGCGTTATTACCGCATCGACCCGGCGAAGCGCGAGGCCGCGCGCCAGGAATGGAACCGGCCCGTCCTCTGGCCGGCACTTTTAATCCTGCTGGCGATCGTCGCCGGCACCGTCCCCGCGATCCGCAGCTACCGCAGGCGCGAGCGCATGGCGGCGCGGCCGGCGGTCTAGGATGCTCGCCTACATCGTCCGCCGCGTGCTGTACGCGATCCCGATTCTGATCGGGGTCAACCTCATCACCTTCGCGCTGTTCTTCATCGTCAATACGCCGGATGACATGGCACGCATGCAGCTCGGCGCCAAGCGCGTCACGCCGGAGGCAATCGAAAAGTGGAAGGCGGAACGGGGCTACAACCTGCCCTTGATGTGGAACGAGAAGGCGGAGGGCGCCGGGAGGATCACGCAGACCATCTTCGTGCAGAAGTCGGTCAGGCTGTTCCTGCTGGATTTCGGCTACTCGGAGGACAAGCGCGACATTGCCAGCGAGATCAGGACGCGCATGTGGCCGAGCCTGGCGCTGGCCATCCCCGTATTCGTTCTGGGGCTGGTCGTTTGCGTCAGCTTTGCCCTTCTGATGGCTTTCTTTCGTGCCACGTACCTGGACTTCTGGGGCGTGGTGCTGTGCGTGGCGATGATGTCGATCTCGGCGCTGTTCTACATCATCGGCGGGCAGTACCTGTTCTCGAAGGTCTGGCACCTGGTGCCGATCTCGGGATACGCGGGCGGCCTGGACGCGGCGAAGTTCGTGATCCTGCCGGTGCTCATTGGCGTGGTCGGCGGCATCGGCGGCAGCTCGCGGTGGTACCGCACGCTGTTCCTGGAGGAAATCGGCAAAGACTACGTGCGCACGGCGCGCGCCAAGGGACTGGCGGAGTCGGTGGTCATGTTCCGCCACGTGCTCAGGAACGCCCTGATCCCGATCCTCACCGGCGTGGTGGTGGTGATTCCCCTGCTGTTTCTCGGCAGCCTTCTCGCGGAGTCCTTTTTCGGGATACCCGGCCTCGGCAGCTACACCATCGACGCCATCCAGGCGCAGGACTTCGCCGTGGTGCGTTCCATGGTGTTCATCGGCTCGGTGTTCTACATCGTCGGCTTGATCCTCACCGACATCTCCTACACGGTCGTGGATCCCCGGATCCGGTTCGAATAAATGCCCTACGTCCTGCCTTCCGACGTCCTGGTCTGGCTGCTGGTGGCAGCGACGGCGGCCTATGGCTGGTACTGCCGCCGGCAGGTGCACTTGTCGGTGCCCTGGGGGCGGGTCTTCCGCAGCCCGGCGGCGGTGGCGTCGGCGGTGGTGTTGGGCGCCTATCTGGCGATCGGCCTGCTGGATTCGCTGCATTTCAGGCCCGCGCTGCCCGCGAAGCCCGGCGCAACGGACACCGCGTACTCAAGCGAGGTTCTTTCGGTGCTCGACCTGGGCCTGGCGCAACTGCGCGGCCGCGCCGAGAAAACCTATTCCGCGCCGCTCGCGACGCGTTCCTTTGCCAAGGAGCAGATGGAACTGCCCGGTGGCAAGCAGGGGCGGGACTTCCCGCGCCTGCGATTCGGCGGCGCACATTTGCAGGCGGAGGCCGATTGGGCGGAGGACGTGGCGCGGCGCGTGCTCGCGGGATTCGCTGTCGCGGCGCTGGCGTTTGTGGCCCTTGCTTTCCTGATCCGCCGGCTGAAGCGCCGGCGGCCGGAGATTCCCTGGAATGCCGCGTTGGTGACGATCGGCGTGCTGCTTTTCCTCGCCGGCCCGGCGACCGCGTTGTCGGAGCACTACCACGTGCTTGGCACCGACAAGGTCGGGCAGGACGTGTTCTACCTGGCGCTGAAATCCATTCGCACCAGCCTGGTCATTGGCACCGTCACGACGCTGGTGCTGCTGCCGGTGGGCATCGGCCTGGGCACCATGGCGGGCTACTTCCGCGGTTGGGTGGACGACGTCATCCAGTACGTCTACACCACGCTCAACTCGATACCCGGCGTGCTGCTGATCGCGGCCGCGGTGCTGATGATGCAGGTCGTGATTGAGCGCAATGCCGACTGGTTCACGCTTGCGGCGCAGCGCGCCGATGTGCGGCTGCTGGTGCTTTGCGCGATCCTCGGGCTCACCAGCTGGACCGGCCTCGCACGCCTGCTGCGCGGAGAGACGCTCAAGCTGTCGCAGCTGGAGTACATCCAGGCGGCGCATGCGTTCGGCGTGCGCGACACGCGCATCCTGGCGCGCCACATCCTGCCGAACGTTTCGCACATCGTCATCATCGCGATGGTCATGGATTTCTCCGGCCTGGTGCTCGCCGAAGCGGTGCTGTCCTACGTTGGCGTCGGCGTGGACCCGTCCACGAACAGCTTCGGTACCATGATCAACGCGGCGCGCATGGAGATGTCGCGCGAGCCGGTGGTGTGGTGGGCGCTCGCCACCGCCTTCACCTTCATGTTCGCACTGGTGCTCGCGGCCAACCTGTTCGCCGACGCGGTGCGCGACGGCTTCGATCCGCGGGTGCGCATGTGACCGGGCAGGTGAACGAATCCGTGCTTGAAGTCACGGAGTTGACGACGCGGCTCGATACCCCGGGGGGGGAAGTGCGCGCCGTAGATGGCATCGATTTCACACTGCGCAAGGGCGAATGCTTTGCGCTGGTGGGCGAGTCCGGCAGCGGCAAGTCGATGACGGCGCTGTCGCTCATGCGGCTGTTGCCGGAGGTGGGGCGCATCGCGGACGGCCGGGTGCTGCTGGACGGCCAGGACCTGCTCGCTCTGCCCGAAGCGGCGATGCGTGCGGTGCGCGGACGGCGCGTCGCGATGATTTTCCAGGAGCCTGCTACCGCGCTCAATCCGGTGCTCACGATCGGACGCCAGATCACCGAGGTGATCGAGCGCCATACGGCGCTGGCTGGCGAAGCGGTGCGCAGGCGTACGCTCGAATTGCTCGATGCTGTGGGCATACCGGATGCCGCCCGGCGCTGCGAAGAGTATCCGTTCCAGCTCTCCGGCGGACTGAAGCAGCGCGTGATGATCGCCGCCGCGCTCGCCGCGGAACCTGAAGTCTTGATTGCCGATGAGCCGACGACAGCGCTCGATGTCACCATCCAGGCGCAGATTCTGGACCTGCTCGCCAAGCTGCAGGCCGAGCGCGCAATGGCGATTCTGCTCATCACGCACGACCTGGGCATCGTCGCCCGCATGGCGCAGCGTGTGGCCGTGATGTACGCGGGCGAAATCGTGGAGATTGCCGGACGCGAGGAATTTTTCTCCGCCCCCCAGCATCCCTACGCGCAGAAGCTTTTTCAGGCGCTGCCATCGCCCCGGAAGCGGGGCGCCGACCTGTCGGTCATTGCCGGCCAGGTGCCGCCGCTCACCGGCAGGTTCGAGGGCTGCCGCTTCGCCGAGCGTTGCGAGTTCGCCTTCGAGCGCTGCCACCGCGATGCGCCGAAACTGATTCCGCTGCCTGGAGGTGGTCCGGCACGCACGGTACGCTGCCACCTGCGCGAGCAGGGCGCAGACCTGCCGCGCGACCTGGTTTCGGATACCGGCGCCGAGGAAGTCACGCTGGTTGCGGTCGAGAACGAGCCGCTGCTGGTCCGGGTGGAAGACCTCAAAGTGCATTTTCCGATCCGCAAGGGCCTGTTCAAGCGCGTGGTCGGCCAGGTCAAGGCCGTGGATGGGGTGTCGCTGGCGGTGCGTTCGGGACGCACGCTCGCGCTGGTGGGCGAATCCGGCTGCGGCAAGACCACTGTCGGCAAGGCGATGCTGCGGCTGATGCCGCCGAGCGCGGGCCGGGTGGTGTTCGCCGGCAGCGATCTTGCGTCGCTGGCGGGCAGCGAACTGCGGGCGCGGCGCGGCGCCATGCAGATCGTGTTCCAGGACCCCTACGCGTCGCTGAACCCGAGGATGCGCGTAGCCGAGATCCTCGCCGAAGGCATGCAAAGCCTCAACATCGGCAGCAGCGACCGCGACCGGGCGCGCCGGGCCGCGGCGCTGCTGGAGCAGGTCGGTCTGCCGCTGGAAGCCCTCAAGCGCTATCCGCACGAGTTTTCCGGAGGACAGCGCCAGCGCATCGCGGTGGCCCGGGCGCTCTCTGTCGAGCCGAAACTGATCGTCTGCGACGAACCGACCAGCGCGCTCGACGTATCCGTGCAGGCGCAGATCCTGAACCTGCTGAAATCATTGCAGCGGCGGCTCGGGGTCGCCTACCTGTTCATCACACACAACATTTCCATCGTGGAGTACCTGGCGCACGAAGTCGCGGTGATGTACCTGGGACGCATCGTGGAACGCGGCACCGTGGCGGAAGTGCTGGAGAACCCGCGCCACCCGTATACAGCGGCCCTGCTGTCGGCCGTGCCCGTGGTGGACGGCAAGCGCGACATTATCCGGCTGTCCGGGGAATTGCCGTCGCCGGCGAGTCCGCCCGCAGGCTGCCATTTCCACCCGCGCTGCCCGGAAGCGATGCCGGAATGCCGGCAGGGCTATCCCCGGGAGCTGCGGCTCAGCCGCACGCGCACCGTGAACTGCCTGCTTTACCGCGCTTCGAAGGCGGCCAGCAGCAGCTGATTCAGGTCGCCGGGCACGGGCAGCATGCGCTTGCGCAGCAGCTCGCCGATCTGCTCGCGCTCCGCGGGGGGCAGCGTCGAGAGCTCGGACTTGAATTCCGCGGCCATGCGTTCCTTTTCGCTCCAGGGCATGCGGGCGAGCTGCAACTGCGCGGCCCGCACAATGAGCGCCCGGTCGGTGAAATATTCGATCATGGCGCCGCGCACCGCCGCGTTCTTCGGGTTCAGCAGTTCGGCGTTGAGTGAATCGAAGATTTCCTGGCGCTGCCGGTCGCCGAGATACAGGAAACTGTCGTCGATCAGCCGCCGCATCTGTTCCGGCTCGATCAGGGTTCCCGGGTAGGTTTTTGCCGTGTCGAAGGTATGGCCTTCGAGCAGCTTCTCGCTGTCCGGCTTTTGCGCGTGGTTCGTGACCATGTTGCGCGCGATGCTCATGAGGATCATGAGGATCGGATCGGCCGCGGCGGGCGCGACAAGGCCCGCAAAAAGCAGAGTGAAAAGAGCGCTCCTCCGAAGCAGCCGGCCCATGCATGAATTCTAATGAACACCGGGCGGGGCCGGAACCGCACTGCAGCAATATGTCATCCACTACATGACTAATCTAAATTAACCCTATGATTTTTTGACTGTACGTCCTGGTGACGCCTGCCTCGGCTTGCCCTTGCCGGAGGCCTTTTTCGCCGCGGCCGGGGCACCCTTGGTCTGGACCATGAGCTTTTGCCCGACCGCCAGGCGGCCGATCTTGTTCCAGCGCCGGAGGTCCTCGACCTTGACGCGGTAGCGGGCCGCGATGCCTGGCAGCGTCTCGCCGGCCTTCACGGTATGCACGAAGCTGCGCGGCCCGGCCAGCGGGATGGGCGGTGCGTACATGATCGGCAAGCGGCCGGATTCGCGCGCGCCGTGGGTCGGCACGACCAGGACCGCGGGCATGGCGCGCGCGCGCGGCGTGATGCCGTTGACTTCCTTCAACTGCGCCAGGCTGACGCCGAACCGTTTCGCGATGGCTTCCAGGCTGTCGCCGTGCTTCGGCTGGTAGGTCTGCCAGGACACGAGCGATTTGTCGTCGTACTTGGTGAGGTTTTCGTGGAACACGTCGACGCGGTCGGCTGGCAGAACGATGCGCGGGGTGAGATCGGCGCGGATCACCGGGCGGCTGAAGCCCGGGTTCAGGGCGATGAACTCCTCCACGGTCATCTCGGCAAGCTGGGCGGCGAGGCGCACGTCGATGTCGCGCGTCTTGTTGATCGAGGCGAAATAGGGCTGGTTGGGGATCGGGTCGAGGTCGATGCCGAACAGCGCCGGATTGGCGATGATGTTCTTCAGCGCCTGCAGCTTGGGCACGTAGTGGCGCGTCTCCGCCGGCATGCTGATGCTTTCGTAATCGAGCGGCTTGCCTTCGCGGCGGTTCTTCTCCAGCGCGCGCGCCACCGCGTTCTCGCCCCAGTTGTAGGACGCCAGCGCGAGGTGCCAGTCGCCGTGCATGTCATAGACGTCCTTCAGGTAGTCCAGCGCCGCCGAGGTCGAGGCGACGATGTCGCGCCGCCCGTCGTACCACCAGTTCTGCGCGAGCTCGTAGCGCTTGCCGGTGCCGGGAATGAACTGCCAGAGGCCGGAAGCGTGCGCGCGCGAGTAGGCCATCGGGTTGAAGGAGCTCTCCACCATCGGCAGCAGCGCGAGTTCCATGGGCAGGCCGCGCTTCTCGATTTCGTCGACGATGTGGTACATGTAGCGCCGGCTGCGATCGAACACGCGCTTCAAGTACTCTGGCCGCGCGACGTACCAGGCGGTTTTCTCGGCCACCAGCGGTCCGGCCAGGTCGGGCATCGCAAAGCCGTCGCGAACGCGCTGCCAGACGTCGTCCTGCCGCACGGTGCGGTCGACGCGCGTGAGGCCCTGCGTCGCGCTGGCGATTTCCTCGCGCGGGCCTTCGAAAGGCGGCAGGCGGGTCGCGTCCAGCGGCTTGGCCAGCGCCTGGCTGGCGTTGGCCTTGCGCGCTTCGTCGGAATCTTCCTTGAATCCCAGTACCGGCGATTCCGGCCGGGCGAGCGGGCGCGCGGGGCGGGACGGATCAGCGGCGGTGGAATCCGGGGCATCCTGCCCGGGCGGCGATGCGCAGGCCGCCAGCAGCAACGTGGCCGCCAGCAGGCAGAATCGAACCGCGGTTCCCAGCACCCTGATCCCGCCTCCCGAATCGTAACTGCTGCAGTTTACCCCGCAACTAGAACTTGTTTTTCCACTCGCGGATGGCGGCGAAGACGCGCACCGGGTCGGCGACGCGGCCGCCCAGGTACTTGTTGGCGGAATCGACCACGGCCGGCTCGGCGCAGCGCAGGAAGGGATTGGTGGCGCGTTCTTCGCCGAGGGTTGAGGGCAGCGTGGGGCGGCCGGCGTCACGCAGGCGCTGCGCGCGCTCCTCGCGCGCGGCGAGCAGGGCGTTGCCCGGGTCGACCGCGCGCGCGAAGCGAATGTTGGCGAGCGTGTACTCATGCCCGCAATAGACCCTGGTTTCGTCCGGAAGTGCCGCGAGCTTCGACAAAGATTCGAGCATTTGCGCGGCGGTGCCTTCGAATACGCGGCCGCAGCCGCAGGCGAACAGCGTGTCGCCGCAGAAAAGGGAACCTAAGCCATAATAGGCGACATGTGCGCGCGTATGTCCCGGGATGTCCAGCACCGAAAAACTGGCGTCGAGTCCGGGAATGTCGGCGCGATCGCCTTCGCCAACCGGATGGGTGAGTGCCGGGATCGGTTCGCCCTTCGGACCGAACACCGGGACCTTGCTGCGCGCCACGAGTTCGGCGATGCCGCCGACGTGGTCCGGATGGTGATGCGTGGCCAGGATCGCGGCCAGCGACAGGCCTTCCTTCGCGAGATAGTCCTGCACGGGACGGGCTTCGCCCGGATCGACCACCGCCGCGAGCTTCCCGCTGCGCAGCGTCCAGATGTAGTTGTCCTGAAAAGCGGCTAGCGGGACGATCTCCAGCATGGACCGGCAATCCTTCGTGGGGAGTGGCCACCAGTATAGCGGGGCGCGGCCCGGACTTTCCGATTGGTTCGGCACGCCGCAGGGGCAGTACGTACTGGAATGGGAGCGGGTCCAGTTCGACCTCGCCACCGAGGACGTGTTCGGCTACCGGGCGGCGCAGATGGGCCTGCACCAGGTCGATTTTTTGCGCGCCAACCGGATCCCGTTCCGTTTCACGCTCGCGCTCGAGCACGGCGCCGCGCTCGCCGCCGATCCGATGCAGCTTCCGCTCGCAAGCCAGAGCGTGGACCTGCTGGTGCTGCCGCATGCGCTGGAATCCACCGCGGACCCGCACCTCGTGCTGCGCGAGGCCGAGCGCGTGCTGATTCCCGAAGGCCAGCTGGTCATCTCGGGCTTCAACCCGCTGTCACTGTGGCGCTTGCGGCAGCTCTTCGCACGCAAGGGGTCGGGCGCGCCCTGGGACGAGCGCTTCATCGGCCTGCTGCGCCTGAAGGACTGGCTGCATCTGCTCGGCTTCGAGCTCAACGGCGGACGCTTCGGCTGCTACGCGCCTCCGTTCGAGCGGCCGCACTGGCAGGCGCGCTTCTCGTTCATGGAGAAAGCCGGCGCGCGCTGGTGGCCGATCATGGGTGGCGTTTACGTCGTGCGAGCGGTCAAGCGGGTGCATGGCATGCGGCTGATCGCGCCGGCCTGGCGCATGGAGCGCGCACGCCGGCGCGCGCTTGCCGCAATCCCCCAGCGCAATGGCCACGCGGCGAACAGAACCAGCGCGACACACCATACCCGGCACCGCAGCAGCGATGACTGAGGCGGTCGAAATTTATGCGGACGGCGCCTGCAAGGGCAATCCCGGTCCGGGCGGATGGGGCGTCCTGCTGCGCAGCGGGAGCCGGGAGCGGGAGCTGTGCGGCGGCGAAGCGCAGACCACCAACAATCGCATGGAGCTCACCGCGGTGATCGAGGGCTTGCGTTCGTTGAAGGAGCGGTCTGCAGTGCGCGTCTACACCGACTCGCAATACGTGCAGAAGGGCATCTCGGAGTGGATCCATAGCTGGAAGCGGCGCGGCTGGCTAACGGCCGACAAGAAACCGGTGAAAAATGTCGACCTCTGGAAAGCGCTGGACGAAGTTGCGCGCGTACACCAGGTCGAATGGCATTGGGTGAAAGGGCATGCCGGTCATCCCGAAAACGAGCGAGCCGACGCACTGGCAAACAAGGGAATCGAAGTTGGCCTCTAGGCAGATCGTGCTCGACACCGAAACCACCGGCCTGCATGCGAGGCTGGGCGACCGCGTGATCGAGATCGGCTGCATCGAGCTGCTCGGCCGCAGCATCAGCGAACGCCACTTCCACCGTTACCTGAACCCCGAGCGCGAGATCGACGAAGGCGCCGCCAAGGTGCACGGCCTGACCGTCGAGTTCCTCGCCGACAAGCCGAAATTCGCCGAGGTCGCGAAGGATTTTCTCGATTATGTCAGCGGCGCGGAACTGATCATTCACAACGCGGCGTTCGATGTTGAATTCATCGACCGGGAATTTTCCTTGATCGGGTTGAAAAAAATCACCGACTATTGCCCCGGCATCATCGACACCCTCGCGATGGCCCGCGAACTGCATCCCGGCAAGCGCAACGGGCTGGACGCGCTGTGCGAGCGCTACGCGATCAGCAACTCGCACCGCACGCTGCACGGCGCGCTGCTGGATGCGCGCCTGCTGGCCGAGGTCTACCTCGCGCTCACGCGAGGGCAGGAGAGTCTCGTGATGGAACTGGAGGCGCCCAGCGAAGCCGCGGTCGCCGCGGCCCGGATCGATGCGAAAAAGCTGACCGTCCTGCGCGCGACCCCGGAGGAACTGGCTGCACACGAAAAAATCCTGGACAGGATCGATGAACAGTATTTCAAGCTCAGCGAGGATGAGAAAAAGAAGGGTGGAAGAGGCAGCAGTCTCTGGCGCAAACTCGCCGGCTAGGACGGCGGGCGCCTGCCCGTCAATCCATCTTCGCGCCGCTTTCCTTCACCAGCTTCGCCCACTTGGCCGTGTCCTCGAGCATGAACTGGCGGAAGGCCTCGGGCGAGTTGCCCACCGGCTCGGAGCCATCCGACAGGATGCGTTCGCGCACGTCGGGGGCATTGAGGATCTTCAACAACTCCGCGTTCAGTTTCGCGACGATCGCATCGGGCATCTTCGCGGGCCCGATCACGCCGTACCAGCCGATGACTTCGAATCCCGGCAGCGCTTCCGCCACCGCCGGCAGGTCGCTCAGGGCGCCGATGCGCCTGGGCGTGGTCACCGCGAGCGCGCGCAGCCGGCCGCCGCGTACCTGCGCCTGGGCGGCCTGGATGCCGGCGAAGTTGTACTGGTACTCGCCGCCGAGCAGCGCTGTGAGCGCGGGCCCCGAGCCCTTGTAAGGCACGTGCTCGGCCTTGACGCCGGTCATCTGCTTGTAGAGCTCGCCCGCGAGGTGACCGCCGCTGCCGATGCCCGCAGAACCGAAATTGAGCGCGCCCTGGTAGTTCCGGGTCCAGGCGATGAATTCCTGCAGTGTCTTGGGCGGCGAGGCCACGTTCACCACCAGCATCAGGCCCGCGGAGGTGAGCTGCGTGATCGGCGTGAAGCTGTTGACCGGGTGGTAGGGCAGCTTCGGATTGAGCGCCGCGTTCACCGTGTGCTGGTGGTAGGCGAGCAGCAGCGTGTAGCCATCCGGCGGCGCATTGGCGACCATTTCGCCCGCCACCACCCCCGAGGCGCTCGCGCGGTTGTCGACCAGCACCTGCTGCTTGAAAACCTCCGCGAGCTTCGCGCCGAACACGCGCGCAAGGATGTCCGTCGTTCCACCCTGCGCGGCGGGCGTGATCAGGCGGATCGGCTTGCTCGGGTAGGCGTCCTGCGCGAGGGCCGCGCTGCCGGACTGGATCGCGAGCAGGAGAAACGCCGCGCGCAGAAGCATGAATTTCATTGCTGGGGAAGTATTGCCATCGTGATCCGCGAAACGCATGTGGGCTGCCCCTTGTCGTTGGTGAGATCAATATGCCATACATGGGTGGAACGGCCGATGTGAATGGGGCGCGAGATGCCGGTGACCCAGCCCTCGGCGACGCTGCGCAAGTGGTTCGCGTTGATCTCGAGGCCGACCGCCCGGAAACCGGGGGGCGAGGCGCAGGCGGCGCCGCAGGAGCCGAGCATTTCCGCGAGCAGCACCGATATGCCGCCATGCAATATCCCCATCGGCTGGCGCGTGCGCGCATCGACGGGTGCCCGCGCGCGCATGAAATCGTCGCCGACCTCGAGAAACTCGATGCCGAGGTGGGCCACCGTCGTGTTTACGTGGATGGCAGTCAGGGACTCCACGGAAACCGGTCGCTTCCAGATCGAGGTCATGGCGAGAAGGTTTTGCGGTTCACGTGGCAATTGTAGGGGATATACTTTCCTGGCCTATGGGCAAGACGAGCAATCCCTTCGAGACCGACCTCGACAAGAACGCGGCCAACTACGCGCCGCTGACACCGCTGTCGTTCATCGAACGCACCGCGTCCGTGTACCCGAAGCGCACCGCGGTGATTCACGGCGTGCGGCGCTACACCTGGCAGGAGACCTACGCGCGCTGCCGCCGTCTTGCATCTGCACTGGCGAAGCGCGGGGTCGGCGCGGGGAAATCGGTGGCGGTCATGCTCGCCAACACGCCCGAGATGTACGAGTGTCATTTTGGCGTGCCGATGACGGGCGGGGTGCTGCTGTCGCTCAACACGCGCCTGGACGCCTCGGCCATCGCGTTCATGCTCGAGCATGGCGAAGCGCAGGTGCTCGTGACCGACCGGGAATTTTCGCCCACTATCAAGGGAGCTCTCGCAAAGCTGAAGCATAGGCCCATCGTGATCGACGTTGACGACAGGGAATACGCTGGCCCCGGCGAGCGCCTGGGGGAGAAGGGCTACGAGGAGTTCCTGCAGGAGGGCGATCCCGAATTCCTCTGGCCGTGGCCGTCCGACGAATGGAACGCGATCTCGCTCAACTACACTTCCGGCACCACGGGGGATCCGAAGGGCGTGGTGTACCACCACCGTGGCGCCTACCTGAACGCGGTCTGCAACATCGTGACCTGGGGCATGCCGCAGCACGCGATCTATTTGTGGACGCTGCCGATGTTCCACTGCAACGGCTGGTGCTTCCCGTGGACCATGGCCGCCAATGCCGGGACCAACGTATGCCTTCGCAAGGTGGAAGCGAAAGCCATATTCGAGGAAATACGAAAAAACAAGGTCACCCATTACTGCGGCGCGCCGATCGTGCACTCGACGCTCATCAACGCCCCGCAGGAGATGAAGCAGGGCATCGCGCACCGGGTGAGCGGCATGGTCGCGGCGGCGGCGCCGCCCGCGGCGATGATCGAGGGCATGGAAACGCTCGGTTTCGACCTCACGCACGTGTACGGCCTGACCGAGGTCTACGGACCGGCGACGGTCTGCGCGAAGCAGGAGGAATGGAACGCGCTGGACATCGGCGCGCGCACGCGGCTGAACGGCCGGCAGGGCGTGCGCTACCTGATGGAGGAGGGTTTGAGCGTCATGGATCCGCAGACGATGCGCCCGGTGCCCGCCGACGGCGAGACCATGGGCGAGATCATGTTCCGCGGCAACATCACGATGAAGGGCTACCTGAAGAACGCGGCGACCACGCAGAAGACCTTCGCCGGCGGCTGGTTCCATTCGGGTGATCTCGCGGTCCTGCAGGAAGACGGATACGTCAAGATCAAGGACCGCTCGAAGGACGTCATCATCTCGGGGGGCGAGAACATCTCGTCGATCGAGGTTGAGGACGTGCTCTACAGCCATCCCGCGGTCGTGGCCGCGGCGGTGGTGGCTATGCCGGACGAAAAATGGGGTGAAACACCTTGCGCGTTTGTCGAATTGAAAAAAGATTCTTCAATCACTGAAAGACAGATCATCGAGTTCTGCCGTTCCCACATGGCGAAGTTCAAGGCGCCGCGCGCGGTGGTGTTCGGCGAGCTGCCGAAGACCTCGACCGGCAAGATCCAGAAATTCCTGCTGCGCGAGAAGGCCAAGTCGGCCTCTGCCATCGATTCTTGAGGGATCTGTAAATTGAGCGCACAAATTCAACCCCAACAGCCCGTGCTGCTGCGGGAAGACCGTGACGGCATCGCGACCCTGACCCTGAACCGGCCGGCGCAGATGAACCTGCTGACCTCGGAAATGCTCGCAGCGCTGCAGGATTCCTTTGATTCGATCCAGAAAGACCCGGACATTCGCGTCGTGGTGCTGGCGGCCGCCGGCAAGGGCTTCTGCGCCGGGCACGACCTCAAGGAAATCCGCGAGCTGCGCGAGCAGCCGAAAATCGCCGAGCTCTTTTCCCGTTGCAGCGCGCTGATGATGTCCATCCAGGGGTTGCCGCAGCCGGTGATTGCGAAAGTGCAGGGCGCCGCCGCCGCCGCCGGTTGCCAACTGGTGGCCCAGTGCGACCTCGCGGTCGCGGCGGACACGGCGAAGTTCGTGACCTCCGGGGTCACCTGGGGTTTCTTCTGCTCGACGCCCGGCGTCGCCATCGGCCGCAACCTGCAGCGCAAGCACGCGATGGAGATGCTGCTGACTGGGGAGCCGATCAGTGCGACGCGCGCCTTGGAGTGGGGGCTGGTCAACCGGGTCGTTCCTGCCGGGCAGCTGGATTCCGAAGTACTTCAATTCGCAAAGACAATAGCTTCAAAACCCCCGGCCACACTTGCCGCGGGCAAGCGCGCGTTTTACCTGCAGATGGGCATGGACCTCACGCGGGCCTACGAGCTGGCGGGCGAAGTCATATCATCGAGCTTCGCGCACACCGAAGGCAGGGCGGGCATGGATGCGTTCATCGAGAAGCGCCCACCGCCGGGGAAGGAGTAGCTGAAGCCCCGGCTGGTCGTCCGCAACCCGGTTGCCGGGCGAGGTCGCGCGCGGCGGGATTGGCCCGGGATTGCTCGAACGCTGCGTCAATCCGGCGTGATCTTCGATGAGGCTGTGACATCGAGGCCGCTCGAGGCCATCGCGATCGCAGAAAGGGAGGCGGGCAATTACGAATGCATCGTCGCCGCCGGCGGCGACGGCACAGTGCACGAGGTGGTGAACGGCTTGATGCGAGCCGGCGGCAGGGCAGCGCTCGCAGTCATTCCCCTGGGCAGCGGGGACGATTTTGCAAAGCTCCTTGGCACGGGAACCACCATCAGAACGTTCGACGTCGGCCGCATCGCGTCCGGGGCCGACGTGCGCTATTTTGCCAACGGCATGGATATCGGTTTCGGCGCCCATGGGGCGCGTAATGTCGGGCGCGTACCGCGCTTCCTCACCGGCTTCGGCGCCTACCTGGGCGCGCTGGTACTGACCATGGTGAAGTACCCGTTGCTGAAAATCCATGTCCGGCTGGACGAATCGCCGGCGTTCGAACTCATCACCGCCATGACCGCCGTGATGAACGGCACGACTTTCGGCGGCAGCTTCCGCGTCTGTCCTGACGCGCGGCCCGACGACGGGCTGCTCGACCTGATGATGGTGGACGCGGTCGGGCGCCTGGAGATCCTGCAATTGGTCCCGAAAATCCTCCGCGGCGCCCATGCGGGCGACCCGCGCCTCCGGATGGTGCGCGCGAAACGGATGAGGATCGAATCGGCCGAGCCGCTTCTGGTGGAGACGGACGGCGAAATCGCGTTCGAACGTGCAAACCAGCTGGAAATCGACCTGTTGCCAGGCGCGCTGCGGGTTCTCGCCTAGTAAAATCCAGCCCCTATGGCCGGCGACGTCATTCTCGAAACGCGGGGGCTCACCAAGGAATTCAAGGGATTCGTCGCGGTGCAGGACGTGTCCCTGAAGGTCCGCCGCGGCAGCATCCACGCGCTCATCGGGCCGAACGGCGCCGGCAAGACCACGTGCTTCAACCTGCTCACCCATTTTCTCGAGCCGACGCGCGGCGAGATCTTCTACAACGGCCGCGAGATCACGGGTTCCAGCCCTGCCAGCATCGCGCGCATGGGCCTGGTGCGTTCGTTCCAGATCTCCGCGGTGTTTCCGCACCTGACGGTGCTCGAGAACGTGCGCATCGCGCTGCAGCGCAAGCGCGGCGCATCGTTCGACTTCTGGCGCGCCGAACGGGTACTGGATGAATTGAACGGCAAGGCGCGCGAGCTGATCGAGGCTGTCGGCCTCGCCGAATTCGAGGCCACCGCGGCCGTGGAGCTGCCTTACGGCCGCAAGCGCGCGCTCGAAATCGCCACCACGCTCGCGCTCGACCCGGAGATGATGCTGCTGGACGAGCCCACGGCCGGCATGGCCCATCAGGACGTTGATCGCATCTCCGCGCTGATCAAGAAGGCGGCGGCGAACCGTACCGTGCTGATGGTGGAGCACAACCTGTCGGTCGTGGAGCACCTGTCGGACCGCATCACCGTGCTGCAGCGGGGCGAGATTCTTGCGGAAGGCGATTACAAGACCGTGTCGGCGAACCCGGAAGTGATCCAGGCCTATCTCGGGGCGGGGCATGGCTGAGGCAGCGAACCAGGCCTACACGTCGGTGCTGCAGGCCAAAGGCCTGAACGCCTGGTATGGCGAATCGCACATCCTGCACGGCGTCGACTTTGACGTGCACGGCGGCGAGGTGGTGACGCTGCTCGGGCGCAACGGCGCGGGCAAGACCACGACTCTCAAGTCCATCATGGGAATGGTCGAGCGCCGGGAAGGATCCGTTCGCTTCCAGGGCGCCGAGATATCGAAGCTGAGTTCCAACAGGATCGCCAGCCTCGGCATCGCCATCTGCCCGGAGGAGCGCGGCATCTTCGCCAGCCTGAATGTCGAGGAGAACCTCCTGCTGCCGCCGGAAGTGGCGCCCGGCGGCCTAGCCCTCGCGCGGATCTACGAGCTGTTTCCGAACCTCAAGGAGCGGCTGAAGAGCCAAGGCACGAAGCTCTCGGGCGGCGAGCAGCAGATGCTCGCGATCGGGCGCATCCTGCGCACCGGGGCGAAGTTCCTGCTGCTGGACGAGCCCACCGAGGGCCTCGCGCCGGTGATCGTTCAGCAGATCGGGCGTACTATCGCGCGCCTGAAGTCCGAAGGCTTCACGATCCTGCTGGTGGAGCAGAACTTCCGCTTCGCGGCGACGGTCGCCGACCGGCACTACGTGATGGAGAGCGGCAGGGTGGTGGACATGATTCCGAACGCGCAGCTTGATGCCAACATGGACAAGCTGCACGAATATCTCGGTGTATAGCAACCAGAATTATCCACAGGAGAAACAGGCAATGAAACTCAAGCAGACGATTATCGCGGCCAGCCTTGCGGCCGCAGCCGTGACGGCGGCCGGTACCGCGCAGGCGCAAGTGTCCGACGGCGTCATCAAGATCGGCGTCATGAACGACATGTCGAGCCTTTACGCGGATATCGCAGGGCCGGGCTCGGTAATTGCCGCGCGCATGGCGATCGAGGATTTCGGCGCGGCGAAAAAGGGCATGAAGGTGGAAGTGCTTTCCGCCGACCACCAGAACAAGCCTGACGTCGGCTCGCAGATCGCCAACCAGTGGTACGACGTCGACAAGGTGGACGCGATCTTCGACGTGCCGACCTCGTCGGTGGCGCTGGCGGTGAACGAGATCACCCGGAAGAAGGGCAAGGCGTTCCTGGTTTCGGGCGCCGCGACTTCCGACCTGACCGGCAAGGCCTGCTCGCCGAACACCATCCACTGGACCTACGACACCTGGATGCTGGCGAACGGCACCGGCAGCGCGATCGTCAAGACCGGCGGCGACTCCTGGTTCTTCCTCACCGCGGACTACGCCTTCGGCCACGCGCTCGAGCGCGACACCGAGGCGGTGGTGCTGAAGGGCAACGGCAAGGTGCTGGGCAAGGTGCGCCATCCGCTCAATGCGCAGGACTTTTCCTCGTTCCTGCTGCAGGCGCAGGCTTCGAAGGCGAAGATCGTTGGCCTGGCGAATGCCGGCGGCGACACCATCAACTCGATCAAGCAGGCGGCCGAGTTCGGCATCGTCAAGGGAGGCCAGAGCCTGGCGGGCATGCTGGTGTTCCTGTCCGACATCCATGGCCTGGGACTGGACAAGGCGCAGGGCCTGATCTTCACCGAGACCTTCTACTGGGACCTGAACGCGCAGACGCGTGATTGGACCAAGCGCTTCGTCGCGCAGTCGAAGGGCAAGTACCCGACGATGGTGCAGGCCGGCGTGTACTCGGCGGTGATGCACTACCTGAAGGCGGTCGAGGCGTCGAAGACCGACGATGGCAGCAAGGTGATCAGCCAGATGAAGTCGATGCCGACCGACGACGCGCTGTTCGGCAAGGGCAGCATCCGCAAGGACGGCCGCAAGATCCACCCGGCCTACCTGGTGGAAGTGAAGAAGCCCTCGGAGTCGAAAGGGCCGTACGACTACTACAAGGTGCGCGCGACCATCCCGGCGGACCAGGCGTTCCGCCCCGAGAAGGACGGCGGTTGCAATCTGTAGGTTGAAAAGCAGGACTTGAGCCTATGACCGAGATCTTCGGCGTCCCGACGCAAGCGCTGTTCGGGCAACTGCTGATCGGCCTGATCAACGGGTCGTTCTATGCGTTGCTCTCGCTCGGGCTCGCCGTGATCTTCGGTCTGCTCAACATCATCAACTTCACGC